>Ga0164313_10001896_pt1 | contig 18743 bp, 21 predicted proteins | sample GuaBasSedimGuay4_FD_113735 | JGI IMG/M metagenome (GOLD analysis project Ga0164313, IMG submission 113735) | Subseafloor sediment microbial communities from Guaymas Basin, Gulf of California, Mexico - Guay4, Core 4569-4, 0-3 cm | ecosystem: Environmental > Aquatic > Marine > Hydrothermal vents...
GGCCTTGAGGATGAACATGCCGTCAGAGTCACGTTCCAGAATCATCGTGGTGTCACGATGGGTGAACAGCTCGTCTTCCATCCACGAGTAGGTGATCTGGGGCGTGGGGTTCTTGCGAACCATCGTTGCCCAGCTCAGGAAGGGGGAAGCGTTGGGGGAGATAAGATGAATGTTCTTCTTCATCTCCAGAACAAAGCGGTCAGGGTTGTTGAATGCAGTACCATACCCTGCAAACTCATCCTGACTGTTGTTCGACCCAACATCGAAACCAGTGTCCTTAACAAAGGTCGCTGGATTGATAATAGGTGCAGCCATTTCCGAATCCTTTCATGGCTATCGGTCAGAGAGTATTCGGGTTTACCACGAAGTTCTGACCATCTGATTCAGGTGCTTCTTTGAATTTGTCACCAGTTGGTTTGTCTGTTGCTCCACCAGCGGAGGTTACAGGCGCACCAAGAGGCATGTTGTCTTGTTTAGCTACAGGGGTGTTTTGCTGATCTGAGGCTTCACGAACTTCCTTGTTCTCAAATGCCGCATAAAGATCAGCAATGTTGAACCCGGTTGGATTGCTGATTGTGTTGACGAACTTGTGTTGTAAGTGCTCGGGAACTCCTGTTTCAGCAAGATTTCCCAAGAACTGCTTTAAGTCCACCTCAGCAAGTGCGTTCATTCTGCCACGCTGTTCGGCCTGTTCAGGAGTTTCCTCTGTGGGTGTGACCACGTTGCGAGTTCCCTCTTGTTTAGCTTTCTGCGGGACAGGATTACCGTACTCATCTTCGGATTCATCGAAGATCGTTCCAGCATGAGCAGGAGGATCAACGATTTCGCCCTTGATGTGCTGTTCCAAGACACTAACGAGATCTCCGCTTGTCTTCAGGTGTTCAAGGATGCTTCTGTAGGGGGCATAAGAATCGTTCTGGGCTTGCGCCGCTTTGAACTGCTCGTGCCAGTAGAGGGCATCTCTCTCTTCCTGTTCAGTGTTAACATTGACCTCGGGTTGGCCAGAGTTTTGTTCCGCATTGGAATCAATTACCTCCAGCACAGGGAGTTTTTGTAACGGTTCGGCCAAGGGCCTCATGTCATCAGTCCATCCATCAGGAAGACTGTGACTGTTTTGCTCGTTTGCGTTCAAGGTCTGCCTCCAGTTCGGCCCTCATCTGAATGAGAGCAAGTTTTCCACCGACTTTCTCAACGAGAGCACCGGACGCTGACTTAGCTTCACGTTCCATCAGCTTGATTCGCTCACGCATCATCTGAAGCTCATCGCCCATCCGCTTGCGTTTGAGATCCTCGGTAGCAACTGTCTTAATGGCCTCACGTTCCATACCGACAAGATATTTCTGGCTACCCATTTGGACCTCAGTTTGCTGAAGTGCTCTACGAAGCGTCTGGTTGAGTCCCTGCTCGTTCTTGAGGGCTTCCTCAAGCTGTGCTGACTGTTGCTGGGCCTGCTGGACTTCTCCAGTACGCTCCAGTACCCCTTCACGGTCAACAATATCGGTTTTCTTGAGAACCTCTTGCTTGTCAATAATACCAAGCTGGTACATTTCAAGATAGAGATTCAGCAGGGCCATCCTGTTTGAAGGCATACTCGTTCCATCAACGATAATCAAGTCGTAATTGCCAATGGTAAGATCGTTGAGGGTTTTAGGCTCTCCAGTGAGGGGATCAATCTGCATTTCGTTTGCGAACACTTCACGAACTTCTTCATTGTCTTCGCCAACGACCCTCAACATCTTCTGCGGAGAATAGGTCTGCTGGATCAGATGCATAACAACCAATCCAAGGTTCCTAAGTCCCTGCTTCGCATGTGCGGCCTTGTACTGGATCTTCTGCTGTCCACGTTCCTCAAGGGCAAGCAGGCCTCTATATGTTTCAGGAGCGTCTTGGTTTGAACCCATCATGTGAGCGAAGACTGAAAGGGTGTACTCCATATCCGCTTTGGCTTCACCCTCAAGCTGAATGAACGCAGGGGGCAAGGGCTGAGGGAGTAGTTCCCTCGGTGGCTCCCCACCTGTCGCTTGATACTCAAGGATGAATCCCGGCTGAGAACCCTTCTTCTGGAACTCTTCTTTGTTCGTGATCGTGTTCTTCTCTGCAAGGAATCGGTAATTGCCACTCAACGTAGCATTGTGGATCATGATTGATCGGCGTTTATTGACTTCCTGCTGGAGTCCCTTGATCGCATCGACATCTCCCATGGGGTAGGGATTGCGGCGATGATGCAGGAAGAATGGGACAATGGGGTAGATCGGGGTGCGAAGTTCGTACTCGTCAATGACCGTGTTTGCTCCTGCTGTTACAGTAACCTTGACACGCTTCTCATAAATCTTGATTGCCCGTATCCTTGAATTCTTGTTTTTAACAACATTCTTGTATTCCTTGGGCAACTTCTCGTATCTGTGGATGCTTCCTGTCATCGCATCCATGACTTTCCAATACGACTTCTTCACCTTCTCGTAACACTCAGTAACCCTGATCTTGCCTTCGCTGTCATGGGCTACATAATTGATATTCACAATCGAACTGTTCATGTTCGTACTGGACTGGGCCTCAGGTCTGTCTATGTTGGAACCCTCTTCGATCTCGGCCTTGTTGATAACGCCATCCTTGTTTGGATACATCATCAACAACTGCTCACGAGAGATACGCCTTGAAATGAGAATGTACTGAGCGTCACTCAGATCAATCTCACGGCTATTTGGATCAGCATAGACATCCCATGGCGGGGTAGACTTGATCATCACCTCGCCACGGCCTTCATCGGCATAGGGGTCGATATAAGCCAGCATATAGCCTGCACCCAGAACAAAGAAATCGTTCATGGTTATCTGGTACTGGTTGTCACCTTGGCTGATATGCCACACATGCTGGATTGCGTCTCCAAATACTGCGGCAGTCTTTACATCCCCATCTCCAGCCGGGAATGGCCTGAATGTAGGACGCTTTGAAAGAAAGATCGTCATTTCCTGCTGGATAATAGGCATGGTCCTGTTGATCACCAGAGGAGCCATTCCTCTATCCTGAATGATCTTCAGTTCTCTGTCTGTCCACTGCTTCCCGTAGAAGAAGTCTTCGCAATTGGCCGCATTCAAGGCCCACTCAGAGCGTTGAGACTCATAATCAAGGAAGGTGTTCCAGATTCTCTGTGCCTTGCTGTAACTTATGTAACTAGCCATGAATCTTCCTCTTGATAAAGAATCTCAGGTTGAGACTCGCCTACAAATGGCTCTGCATCTGGTGGAGTCAGGTGCATATTCGCCATATGCAACGCATCGGGTATATCATCGTGTGCGGCTCTTGGCCAAGCAAGAAATTCTGCTTCAAGTTCAGTCATATGAGACTGATGGTACATCATTCCTGACCTGAATAGAGGTTGTAGGCTTCTAATTCGTGCATCTTTGCCTGTTCGTGGTTTGCTCTTCCTGATAGTGACGTAGAATCCGTCTTTCTGCTCGTCCATCCTCTTGCGAAACTGCTCTGCAACAGCCTCTTGGAACTGGATTGTCTCGATATTGATAAGAGATGCTCCATATGTCCTGCATACGTTAAACATCTCGTCTACAATTACATCAATGTCCTTCGTCTTTATGCGTGTATATGGCAATACGAAACGCCTCTGCTTCGAATCCATGCCTAATGGAGCTATCACGGTGAAGTCAGCCTTATGGTTCTCTGAGATAGCCAGATCCACCCCTACACAGACGTTAAGCGGAGTCCATAGCAACTCATCTCCACTGTCAGCGGGTTCCTGTAATCTCACAGCAGGCCCAGTTCTATCAATCAGTTTGAACTCTCCTGTCCAATACTGGAAAGACTCCTTTTTGAAGGCTTGAGTCTCCTGATTGATGGGCATGTTCATGTACTCTTGCCAGAACGCATCCCCTTCTCCACGGTCCTCGTAGGACTTCTTGATCTTCATGAGCCGCTTCATCGGGAATCGCTCAGGCCACAGAGGCTTATCGTTCATGATCGCCTGATAGAAGTGAGTGACCCAGCTCTCATCCTTTTCGATGTCCTTGAGGTAGGCCCTCTCTGAGACAATCGTTCCAATGGCAATCAGTCTTCCATCATCAGCAAGGGAGGGTTCAACTGCCTTTGTCAGCCACTTCTTGTTCTTGTCGATTGCCTCCGGAGTCCCGCTGTTGGTTTCCGATTCGAAATCGTCCAAGATTATGACATTGGGCCGAGTGATCGACTGCCGACCAGTGAGAGTACCCCTGATGCGCTGGCCAGTGCCACGAGCGATCAGCTTCGCACCGTTCGATGTAACAATCTCGTCCTCTGTCCATTTTGGTCCCTCCAGAGATCCGAAGTAATGAAGGATGCGGGGATTCTCGATGAAATTGGTCTTGATGATCCCAACGAAGTTTGAACTCTGCGTGAGAGATTCCGATATCAGCAGGATCAGCAGATCATCCTCCTTGGGCTTGAACAGGATTCTCCACATGGGATAGATGACGCTGACAACGGTGCTCTTGGAGTGGCCTCGTGGAGCTACGATACCAAGTCTGTCTATCGAATTGTCCTCAAGGTCGGAGTAGATCTTCTTGTGGAAATGAGGGACAGCGGCACTCAGAGCCTTGCCCATAAAGGTTCTGGCAAAATACTCTATGCTCTGAGATGCCCTGTAGACCACTTCCTCCATCAAGCCCCACCCTTCATGGAGAAGTAGGCTACAATTACAGCAGTAGCCAATGCAGTAACAGCACTGATCATTGCGGCAATCAACCTGTGGCTCATAACCATATCCCTGTTCTTCTGCACTGAACGCTTGATCTCTTTGATCTCGTCATGGTGCTGGACACAAAGATCGTTTTTGCCTTTAAGTCTCGTACCCAAAGCAATAATGTCGTTCTCGTTATCAGTCGTTTTGCTGACCATGTTCTCTATTGCAGTGTTAAGTCGTTTTAGTTCCAAAAGAACGTGCCGACTCCACTCTCCCCAACCGTTGGGCGAATCAGACATTGGGAAACCCCGGATCTGCTGGTATTGTCACTACGATTGTCTTGCTGTCTTCAAGCGCAACAGATTCATGCGCTGTTCCCTCTGGCAGATATTTACAGGAGCCGGGACTCAGGATCATGATTTCGCCATCAAGCCTGAGTTCTATCTTCCCATGAAAGCATATCAACCATTCCTTCTGATCATGTTTGTGTACTGGCAGGATATTTCCCTTTGGGAGAAACACCTGTAGGATTGCGATTTCGTCAGTCTTGTAAAGTCCCCTTCCTATCATCGGTGGAGTCTTCCCATCACCAATGATGATTTCGTTCGGTTGGTTGTCGGCTGGAGCTGGCGACAGCTTCTTTGTTAGCTCAACCAGAAGCGGTATGTAGCTCTTTTCTTCCATTGCAATCCCCCCGGTCATCTCAAGATCCTCGTCTTGCTTCGTCCCCCTGCGCTTGCTTCTGTATAATTTACAACAAGTCTTGGCTGTTCGTTTGATCCACTGTACCCATCGTAAGCTCTGATATCCCATGTCCTGTCCTTGCCTGACCGCTCTGCTGTACTGAATCTGAATTTCGTATCCCCTGTTTTATTGACGTTCACCAGTTCGCCTGATTCAAGGGCATGGCTTTTTTGACCGGCTGTAAATTCTGTGAAATTGTGCAGAAGGATATATGATGATGAATTATCCCAGATTGCAACAGAGCTATTAACCCCAGCACCTTTCGGCTGAAGGTATGCATGATCATACCAATAGAATGTTGCCCCGGTAATGGTGGCATCATCGGGAATACTGCTGGTGTCTATCAGGCAATATCCAGCCGATACCGTAGCTGTGTTGCTCAGATACCTGACAGTCAGCGTATTGCCTGTAGTTGATGCAGGGTTGCCCTCTGTCCAATCATCAGCACTGGCATTTACGTACTGATCTAGCTGGCTCATGCCCTGACCCCGGTAAGTGCCAGTGTACCGACACCAGAAGTAGTGACCGAGTTCACGTTGAACATCAGAATGTCACCCTTGGTCAACGAGATACTAAGTCCAGTTGCCTGATTCTTGACCGCAGTAGTGACAGAGGGAGTAACAATGACATCAGCAACAGTCGGGGGGTAATTCGCATAACTGTCTTTCCAAACACCTATGGCCATACTGCCGCTAACATCAAGGAACATCGTCCAGCCTGTGATCGTCATGTCGAAAGGAACGACATATGGTTGCCGCTCATCAACAGTGCCCTCAAGGCTGATCTCAATTGCCTCATCTATGCTGTGCTTCGCATCATCAGCAAGGTGCGTGTCTATGGTCGCATGTGAGTTTGTTCCAGCATTGGAAAGATCGCCATGGAAAGCACTCTCAAGATCAGCAAGATCAGAACCCTGCTTGTTTACTGCACTCCAGCCTATCACGCTGTCCTTGATTAGCATTCCGTCAATGGTTACGCCAGCACCAGTGGTTGACTCGTCAATGTTATCAATGAATATCTGACCCTCAACCTCAAGGTTGTTCTGTACGCCAAGGTCAGCACCGGCTCCGCTTGTATCGCACAAGAGATTATCAAAAATGCCCTGGCTCTTCCAATAATCTACAGTAACGATATCACTGTCCTGAATCGCAGGACCAGCAATCAGCATGGACCGGGGATTGTAGGTAGCATTGCCAACACCACTCTTGGGCGTTGCGAATCTGATAAACCCAGCACTGTCGATAATAGCAAACTCGATGTCACCAGTTACAGGCCCACCAATATTCTGGATGACTGTTGCGCCATTCATGTTGTAGCCAGCAGTGTTGCTTGTCCTGCCCCAGACAGAGTTACCGATTCTCATGATGCCGTAATCGGGAGTAACAACATCGCCTATTGTCACATCGTAATCAGTCAGCCCGCCAAGACCACTACCGGGGAAGCCGCCATCCTTGATGAGCAGGCCGTCTACCGTCACGCCAGCCGATGCGGTCTTCTCGTTGATGGTGTCTGTCTTGACTGAGGTGGCCCCAAGAGCACCAGTGACATTCCATGGTTTGCTGACAGTGAACTCAGCAGTGCCATGCAGGAAATAGATTAATCCATCTGAGTCTGATCCTGCACCACGGAAGTAGAAGTTGGTGATACCTGGACTTGTACCGCCGGGGTTGAGATACATGCTCTCGCCCTTGAGATTCGCCTTTGCTGTTATGTCGTTTTCGCTAGTGACAATGCCAGCACTAAGGCCAAGAACCGTCTCTGTTGTCCAGTTGATGTGCTCGTTGGTCAGACCACGATGAGTAGTGTTCGCCGCAACATCAGTATTGTTTTCAACCTCTGTGTCAAAATCAGACACATCAGCGGCTACATGGCCATGAGAGGGGAGGCTTCCAGTAAGCGACAAGTCGCCAATGATATGAACATCATCTGAGAATTCGAATCTTGTACTAGCAAGGACATATTGTAAGCTATCGGCATAGGGATCACCCGAATGCCCAAACAGTATCCTTGGAATTTGGGCTACGCCATCCACGTTGATGTGGAGATCCCAACCGCTCATGCTCATGTAGTTTCCACCAGCATTGAACGCATGAGAGAAGTTCCATTGGTTGTTCCCAGAGTCATATGAAATAGAGGCCCCTGTCGGGCTACCCTCGTAAGCATAAAGAACAGCATTCGCTGAGTTGTCATAATTCAGATATAATGCGCCGTCCTTAATTCTTGTACTTCCGTTATCAAACTCGATTCCATGAGCGGCAGTCTTCTCGTTTATCGCATCAGTAGCGATGCTATCAAACGATGCTACCATTGAGCCAAATGTTAAAACTCCGGTTACATCAAGGTCGCCTGTTATAACTGTATCGTCACTTATGTCAATACCAACCCCGTCCTCAAACGTAAGGCTGGCACTTGACGAAGGGACCAGAGGATCTGTGATGTTTATGCTTCCACCACCAAGAGCGGCTCCAGTGATGAGATCTCTATTGAATACGAAGTGGCCCCAATCCCCGGCATCAGGGTTCGGATACCATCTCAGTGATGGCGTATCAGCACTAAGGTTGGGAAGGCCAAACTTTATCTCGTCATAGTTCTCAGCAGTGCCGGAACCTTCTTGTCCAGCAGGATAGATCCACAGGCTCTTGTCTGTTTCAATGGATGAACCGACCATGACCAGTTTGCTGTTCATTGTGGTTATGCCATCGACAGCAAGAGAACCAAGCATCTTTACTGATCCGGTGAACTGGAGATACCCGCTGGAGTGTGATTCGATCTTATGGTCCTGTGTGCCCTTCAACCAGATCTCTGCCATCGTGGGTTCTGATGATGTTGAATCACCAACCTGTAAGCCTTCAGGGAATCTCCACTCCCTATTCCCACTGATGAAGTCGATGTACGCTGTCTGCGATGCATCTATCGTAGCAGGGTTAAGTCCAAGGTCGTCAAACACAATGAGGCCATCATATGAGAAGCTGATGCCGCCGCTGTCATCGCCCGCCGCATTCTCAAATTTCAGCGCAGTATCAAGAACAGATTGGATAACGAATGTATCTACCGGGCTTCCACCACCACCACTAGCATTATCAACCCAGTATAACCCGCCCGCTGTATCTGTTCCGAGAACCTGCCCTGCGTTGCCATCGCCAGTAACTCCGAATGCCGAAGGAAGGTCTATACCATGCGAAAACTTGAAGAGGTCTGTTGAGACTTGACCTTTCTTGATCCAGCCTGCGTTCAGGTCGCCTTCAGTGTAGAAGTAGAAACCAGAGTCGGTCCTCTGCCCCTGCATGTTGGAGTACACGCCATCATGTGCAAATATCTTACCAGCGAATGATCCCTCATCCCCAACAGCAAACTGAGCCTCTACAGGACCATTTGAGGCAATGATCTTGGCACTTTTTTCAGATGCCGTAATGTTTCCAACAGTATTTTCAATTGATCCATTGACGGTCAGTGCGCTGTCAATTTCAACAGTGCTTTCAAAGAACCAAGGCTGATTTGTTTCCCAACGATGCGGAGACTGATACTTGCATCTGATCCACGCTGAGTCTTCTTTGTGATTGGTAAGTATATATCCAGATGAGTAGAGATATCCATAGGTCTGCAAGTTCCCGGAATCTGGGTTAAGGTTCACACCATTCACAGCCTTGAGCCTGTCAGCGGCTCCGATGGTATGTGTTGATGTTACATTCCCAACTGTTATTATATTCCCGCTGATAGACAGACTCGGAAGACTGACGTTCCTGTTGAGTATGAATGACCCTGCGATTTCCGCATCAAAGTATATGTGTGGATAAGTGCCTTTGTTGTCGTTTCCGAATCTAACCCAGCTCGGTACTTGGTCGCCTTCATCGAACGTAGGGTTGATGTGGATGTTGCCGGGAGAGATGTCTCCACCGGGAGCACCGGGAGCGATAGCCCAGACTACGTTGCCACCAGAGTCGGTAGTGAGAACCTCGTCAGTGCTTCCAGCAGTGATGCTATTGAGATCAAGAGAGTGGGTCGGAAATAGCGAGAATCCGTTGTTCGCGAATCTTATCTCGCCATAGTTTGAGCTTGGCGAACCCTCGTACAGCGTTATGGTCCCTGCTATTTGGTTTCGATAGGTATTTACCGAGAGTTCACGACCGATCCCAAAGTCCTGTCCTGTCATCAGGCGGCTTCCCGTAGTGACAGTGGCATCATAGTGTATCCACGAAGCAGTTCCCGGCAGATCAAAGTCATGCTGGAACGATATGCGACCAGTTGCGCTGTGGTCACTTGGCGACCTCAGCATTATCCCGCCTGCCTTCATATCCAAAGCGTCATTTAGGCTGTCTGTAATATCAATATTCTCAAAGGTACTTGTCAATATTGAATTGTTTTTAATATCTATTCTTGTAAGAGATGTGCCACCACCAGCAAGAGAAAATGTAACGCTATCATCGCTTGAATAAAAAGCGAGTCTTGAACTCTCACCAAAGACAATGCTTTCCTCTTCCACAGAAAAAGCAGGGTTGTAAACAGAGAGTCCATATATGTATTTGAGTTGATGCCAAAGAGGATCTGTCCCGTCTGTACTCAAGAACCACTCTTCGTCTATCTTTCCTGTCTGGTCTGGGAAATAAGCAACGCCTTCAATCGGGTGACTAAAAACGAATGTATCTGCTGGCGAATAGTAGATGAATGCCGACTGAGAAGCGTCCATGTAGAGTAAGCTCTGCTGGAGCGTCAGGTGATTGCCGAATTCTCCAGTGCCGCTAATGGACAGCTCAGGCGCAACCAGAAGGTCACTGAAAATGAACTTCGTTCCATCGTAACCCAAGCTCTGTGTCACTCCATTGCCACGCATATAGAGGAAGCCAACACCGCTACCGCCGATTGTATTTCCAGAACCGATCCCTAGGTTCTCTTCTACTTCGAAGCTTCCAGAATAGAGAAGAGATCCACCCATCATCGAATTTGCTGTATCGTATCCAAGCTCTCCAGAAACAAAGGTCAGTTTATTCGACTCAAGCGGGAAGCTGATACCACCATTTGCGGCACTGAACGTAATGTCATTCGATAAGCCACCATCAGCAATGAACTGGTCACGGTGGAGCGGATCAGGAAGACTCCCGACTCCAGCACCAGTGATATCGACAAGAACACCACCAAGAACATTAGACAAGTCGAACTGAACACCGTTGTCAGTCGAAATGAACCTGATTGTTTCTTCACCAGTGAACGCTTCGTATTGATCTTGAGACTGCGTATCCCAATGCTGTGTTGATACTCCGCTTGCATGATTAAGCAGTTGCCATATAACCCCACCAAGGTTAGTGGGACTCAGGTAATAATCTGGGTACTTGCCAGTAGTATCAGGGAATACAGCTACACCCTGAATGGGGTGACTGAAGATGAACTCTCCACCTGAGTAGAGAATGCTTCCTTGGTCAAGAACCAGAGTTCCTGCTGTGGATGTTAAGGTTCCCTCGGCAGTCAGATAGCCACCTACAGTTGCATAGCTACCTACTGTCAGGTAATCCCCTATCATGGCCTGACGACCAACATCAAGATATCCACCAACAGTCAAATCACCATCAAACTCACCATTCCCAGTGGTGTAAAGGTTCAGGGTTGTGTTGGTCCAATCCACAGGGACAAGAGGCATGATCCATGCCATTGCGAAATCAGCGGGACTCGTCTTGGTAAGCACTGCACCAGTAGCACCACCAACGGGAAGGTCACTGCCTCCACCGCTGATCGCTATCCCGCCAATCTTGACCTTGATAATCTCAGGGACACGCTGACGGATCTTGAAGATCGTATCTCCCTTGACAGAGATCTTCAGCGTAGTGCTCTTTGTAAATATGTGTTTTTCTATCATGGCATTGCCGCAACCCTGACTGTAGTCTGTTCCTCAATCACCAGTTTCCCTTTGCCGATTGTCAAAGTTCCAGCAGAGTTGATAACCTGAAGATCGTGGATGTAATCCTGTGGATTGATGTCCGTGTCAGTTTCCGAAAGCATCAGCTTCACCTTGTTCGTATCATAGACAACAAGATCAAGCGGGTCTTTCGTTACAACAGCATCGGCGTCTGTATCACTGTTTGATTCCTTGGCCGTATAGAAGAACGACCATGTAGTAACATCAAGATCGCTCTCGTCATCGTCATAGAACTCAAGTGGAAGCTCTCTCGCATCTCCACGGGTTACTACTATGTCGAATTCAAAATCTATGTTCTCAGCCACGGGCTTCTCCTTTACTTGCAGATCTCAGTGATCGCAGAGCTTGTCTCAGCCCATTTCGTTATGCTGTCAAGATTAACTGGCTGACCATAACTGTCAGAGAGATACTTCTCGTATTCGATCAGGACTTCCTCAAGGTCGCTTGGCGGCACCTGTGCGGTCCATCCACCACCTCTGCTCAACGTATCAGCACCGTCAAAGGAAGTGATGAGGTATGGCCAGATGAAAGGATCTGATACGGCTCGTGCTATCAGTTGTTCGCCTCCACTGACAAACACAGCAGATACGGTATCACCTGACCATACCGGATCGGTCACTCTCTTGCCCAAGCTTATCCTTCGACCCATTTTCCTGAATTGAAAATTACAGGCTCCGTTTGCTATACTGGCCAGAGCTTCGGTTGGGTATCCGATGCTGTCGTTCTCTCCACCTTGGAACATCAGCAATGGAGGGTTGACCCTTGAATTATCAAACGCTTCTGAATGCACTACTGCTTTTTCCCACTGATCTTGAGTTTTGGGATAGTAAAGATTCATCAGCTCGTACATCCCGCCGTCAAACAAGCCCGCATATTCATTATCATTGTAGTAATGAACATTGCCGTTTGGCATCAATAGGAATGTTGGCTCGTCATCGAAAGCCTTACGGAACGCTTCTGCAATCTGGGCTGGATATTTCTTTTCTTGTTCGAAGTCGCCGGGATCATCTCTGGACGGTATCCCGTTTCTGTTGAAGTCGAGATCTCCAACGTCTGTCCATGCTGGCCACTGAGGCCATGGAAGATTGATCCAATCCATGAAGACTCCGGTATGATGTCGAAGGTTGTCCTTGGATCTGATATACTTTGAGAAGAACCAAGCCAGCGAATCAGCCATCCCCTCAGCACCGCAATTCAGGAACCTCACAGAGCAGTCAGGAATAGCTTGGTTGGTACAGGGACCATGGACAACATTACCCTTGTAGTCACGAAGCCAGTAGTCATTCCTGTCCATCAGATCAAAGAACTCTCCGTAGTACCCTCCATCGTCCTCATGGCCATTCCTGCATCCGAAGATGTTGATGTAGACCATGTAGATCCAATCAGGATTCCTCGCCCTTACTGAATCTACAAGACCGATATGCCTCTCACCGATGAGAGTCTCGTGACCCATGATGGTGAAGTCGAACTTGGCCAGCTCATCGTAGTCCTCGGAGGTATAGCCATCTGAGAACTTCTCCCAGATGTTGTCTCCATATATCGGGAGACTCAGTTCAAGAGTAGGTGGCCCAGCAAGGAAAACCCCCAAGGCCACTACTCCAGCCACAAGGCCGCTTCCGGCAATGACGAATCTCTTCATCAGCCAACTTCCTTGAATGCACCCTTTTTGGTCAGGGAGATCTTGATGGGGGCATCCCCGATGACAGCCTTGGGCGCACTAGTGGCGGGCTTGCCGTACTTGGGATTCAGGGTGCCAGCGATGTACTTGGGAACCGATGTTGCCACAGGAGCCGCTTTGGCGGGAGACTTCCGTAACAGGTTCATGAATTTGACAGCTCCGGTGACGATCAGATCAATCACCTTGCCATCGAACGGCTCCATGAAGAACGGCAGGGCAATGGCTTTATCCAAGGCACTGACCACAGCCTTGTGCTTCTGGGGGGCCGACAGGGACATCCCCTCGACAACGAGCCTCTCTGCTGTGACAGACAAGGCTACAGCGGCATCGAAAACGAGATCCTTGTTATGCACGATCTCTTTCCACGCACTGTCGTATTCGTCACCATCGTCATCGAAAGGGTTCCAGTCGATCTCCTTCAACCCCTTCATCGCCTTGCTGAGTTCTGATGTCTTCATCGACTTCACCAGATACTTGACCAGCTCATCCTTCTTGATTTCGACCTTCATCACTGCTCCATTCGGTTCTGCCTCTTCCAAGGCAATTTATGCCAGTATCCCTGATGCTCAACGCTTCCTGCCATTACCCGACTCCAAAGGCCGATAAGCAGGATGTTGGTCTTCAGGATACCTTTCATCATTCCATCATCACATACCCATAGTTCTTGGGAACCGTCTTGGTTCACCCAAACGACGTTTTCCATGTTTGATTCATTTCTTGGGGGGAGTGGTGGCGAACCCTCATGGGACGAGTCCACAGAAGGGGTGAGCATCTCGGCACCACCCCCATAGGCGGGATCAGTAGATTTCGTCCTCAAGCGTAACTTCTTCGTCATCCTTGACTCCATCAGTTAGCTCTTTGGTTTCATCTTCAGGGTATACACGGTTGACCCCGTTCTGAATCTGGTCGAGTTCCGTCTGCGGTATTCCAGCGAAGACCTTGGTAGTCAAGCTCACCTGTTTGTTTCCCTTGATACCCTTGATCTCCGACAATGCGTTGAGTGCCTGTATCGAAACTGAATCGCTGTCTGCGTTGTTCGCAAGCTCCTTGTATCTGTTCAGCAGATACCTGTCATCTATCTCAAGTTCAGCCAGTGTATCAGAAATCTTCTTGGCCACGATTACCTTGACCTCTTTCCTCTGCATCAACAGCAAGGCCTTCTCACTGGCGTATCTATCGCTGTTCGCCTTTGGATAGACCATCTTGTAGGCATCCATCGGCTTGTATCCTCTGACAAGATACTCTGCGAAGGCTTCCCATTCAATAGTAAATTTTACATGGGTCTTCTTTCGAATCTTGCCTGAGAAGGTAAATCTCGACTCACGATGCTCAGTGTCCACATATGGAACCGGACTGTCAATCGCAAAGGTTCCGATGCAAGTTCGAATCCATCTCTTACCATTTCTGGGGGATTGGCCAAATGCCAAGACTTCAAGAACCGCATCGTCATCTGTCAGAATATAATCGCCTTTCGCTTCAGTTTCCTTATAGTCCTTCAAATAGTGAAGCCCACGATCATCAGCCTCTTGTGGCGTGAATATCTCGTGAGCTTCGTATCCCTTGCGGGTCTTGTACCGTACAGTTCTCATTTGTAGCCATCGGGCGGGAACCACTGGATGCCATCGTAAAATTTGGCCTCTTCCTCGTCAGCACCTTCGGTACTGATCGCTGGATGCCCTCTCCGCACCCAATGAGCAGGGACAAGGCTGAACAAGGCTCCACAGTCAGGGTTCTGGCACCTGCGATGCTGGTCCTCTCCTCCGGCCACCGCAAACCGATCATACCCACAGGCAGGGCACTTCCACCGGACTTCGGAGCCGGATGCTCTTGAAGTAGGAGCTTCGCCGCCGTTCAAGTTCTCCTCGCAATCGCCGCATTGGCCCAGAACACAGCCAACTCGATAGCCTTCAGGGCTTCTGTCTGCTCGTAACAGATCGGGGTCACAGCCGCTATCCGGACTGCAAACTCCTTCCCGTCATCTCTAATGGCCTTGTGGACTTGCACCTTGATACCGTCCGGAGGATGGTGGGTGAACCTCGTTATGAGTTCCCGGCCAAGTTGCATCCTGTGGACAGCCTCAGCGGCGGCTTGGTCATCAAGGATAAGGGCTTCAGTCGCCTTCCCCGTCATAACGCCCTCGTTGTCTCCACGCCAAGGACGCTCTTTCTCGCTGGACCTCTGCTCACCAGAACCCTTCATCACATCATGCTCGGGGCTGTATTCCTTACTCATAGCTCCAACCTCTCATACAAGTCATGGAGTTGCTTGATAACCTCGGCCGTCCGGTCGGCAGTTCTTCCCAGATCCACCCCTAACCCCGTCATACCAGGAGGGTTAGCAAGGGCCGGTTGATCGTCCTGCTCGGGGTCACGAGTCACTCTGGTCAACTTGCCCTGCAACAACTGGGTTATCTCCTCCAGTGCCGAACACCTATTCTCCAATTCATCTGCAAGCCGGGGGATCTCAGCATTCGGGGAAGCTACAGATACTTCCATCGGCATACTCTGGTTCCCATTCATGGTTACTCACTCCCACGTTAAAGACCATTCCAACACCAACTCCAGAATATCCAAATCAGTAGTGTAAGTCAACCCTAAATATACCCCCCATAAACAAACAACTTACACCAACTGTATACACTCTCACCAAACCTATACTTTTCAGGAAAGCTGTATACACTTCAGACCCTCAGAAAAATAAACACTTATGAAAAAAACTACAAAAAATTCCCAGTATCCCCAATTATGCAAGCGGATCATCGACACCACCGCCTCAAGAAGATCATCTACACATACCGCATATAGACAACTCGTTATCAAATAACCCTGTGAAAACATCAGCAGTTTGTGGATGCACCAAATGATATATATATCCCTTTTGTAGAAAGGTGTTCGGTTCGGTTTTAGTTGTTATTTATCGGATTCGTTTAAATTCGGGTTTTCTAATCAGGAGGATGGAATGAATATCTTCGGCATGGCACTGGACAAATACACGCAGACAACGGCTGGTCAGATACAACTGGCACTGCTGGCTCGTGAGCAAGTGGCTCGTCAAGGTGGAAGGATGATGCGGCCTGAGGTTGGTAATCTCAGGTTCCAAGATGCGGAGGCTGGAGCGTTGCAGAAGGAATACGAAGACGCTGTGGCAACTGGTGATGGAGCGAAGATACAGGCTGTTGCGGCCAAGATCGGGTTGAGCGCGATGAAGACCGCTGAGGCCCCTGAGCCTACTGATACCGGCAAGACTGACGAAGCGCTCAACGTGATGATGGAGCAGATCAAAGCTCAGGCTAAGATCAACGAAGCCATCATGAAGAAGTTAGATACGCTCTAGTCGTAGGGGGAGACTGCAAATCCCCTTACACTACTATTAATAGTTAATACTTGTACATACTCTCTGAAGGACAGTTCTGGAAGACATAACAAGGAGCAATTGTGATGGATGCACAGTTCATATTGGATATATTCTTCGGATGGTTGCTTGGAATACTGAGTGTCTTGTTTGTCATTGCTCTCATAATGATAAACGACAAGGATCTTGGCAATAAGTCCGACAAGGAGTGAGTCATGCCTTACATCTACTGTTTATGTCAGACTCGTCGTGAGTTTGTTGAGGAGGCCACTGATGGGTATTTGTCGTGCAATTATGAGTGTTGCGATGCTACCCCTGAGGAGTTGGCTAAAGAGGATGAGTTTGAGGATGAGAGTGTTGAGATAGATAGTCCGTTCTAGGCTAGTCTATGGTTGGGGTCTAAGACATCTTGGACCCTATTTGTTTACAATTCGGCAAGGAGTGAACATGAATGAGTTCAAAGATGGGTCTATTGAGTCTGATGAGCACCCTTTGGTTAGGATGTTGAAGGCTCTTGGTGTTCCCAATGGTGATGCTGATTGCTCTACTTGCAGTGTAGAGGACTGTGAAGATCGTGATGCTCCGTTCTCCATTGGAGACCAAAGCCCACTCTCAGAGCAGAGTGATGGTATGCCTCGCCCCAAGGATAGTGATATCCCTCCCGGTATGGAGGTAATGGCCAATCGCCTGAGTCGCCCTCGTAACAGCGATATCAACCCTGAAGCTATCAATCGCCATGATGGTTCGATGTCCCATAAGGATGTCATACTGGAGCGTCAGAGGAGCTTGAGGGCAAGGTCAAGATCCTTCAAGATGGGTCTGAAATATGGTGAGGCTAATGGTACTGTCCATGCTTTGATCCATGTTGCCCATCAGGCTATTACCAATGCATTTGATGTAGCGGTACAGCATGGTTATGAGTCGAGTGATCCTGACATGACTGAGGGTTTGAAGCTGGTTCGCAATGTCTTGAGTGATCTTACTGGCATGAGCAAGCGTCAGTTTACTCGTCTTCAGGACAAGGTTTAGTCGTTGGGGTGGGGTAGCTAGTTGTTGCTCCACCCTTTCTTTATCTGGCAAGGAAAGGTTTTACACATGGTTAATCAGTCGCATTTGCAGAAGGCAGAGAACGTATCATTCAAGAACGGTGAGAATTACGGCTTTAGAAAGGGTCGTGAACAGGGCTTTGAACAGGCTTTCGTGGTATTCCTGCGAATGCTTGAGGTCGAACGGGAAAGAACTGGCAACATGGAGAACCGCATCATGATTCGCAAGATCGTGGACAATACCGATGCTCTCAAGGACATCATCTGCCTCTAGATCTCCCTTGCCGGAGAAAATAGAGGGGTGGAAGGTACTACAACTGTCACAGTCCGGGCAAGGCGTGATGTGCTGGAACCTGAAGCCTCTCTGTTTATTTACAAGGAGTTACCATGACAAGTGATGAGAAGCTGGAGTTGTTGGATACCATTGAAGAGCTGGAGATTGCCCTTGCCGACTGCCAATCACGGCTGACGGGAGTGGAGGGCAAGACATATGAGATCATCAATCAACCACGCAAGGCGAATCAGCGAGAATACGTTATGCAACTTGGCGAACTCAACGCCGCTGACAAAATCAATGAAATTCTCTCCCCATCCTTCGCCTGCCCCGGTTGCCAAGAGAAGCTGGAGCGTATTCGTTTTGGTGATGAAGTTGTTGAAGGGCTGGAATCACGGCTGGGGGTGATCAAGGAAGCATTGAACCACGATGGCAACGTGGAAACGACTGACGATTTTCGGATCTGTCGAGCGGCTTTGCTTGATCTCGTGGCGGCACTTGATGGTGATTTCGCCTGCCCCGGATGTGATCAACTCAAAAGGGACCACATAGAGGTGGTCAATTACTGGCGCAAACGTACCGACACAATCCTTGACCGCGAAGCAGAGAAGGACGGCAGGCTGGTACACGTCTACAACGCCGGATACATGGCTGGCCACCACGATACGGTCGAGGCCACCTTCATAGACATTCATCAATCAGACATGGACACATACCATAGTGATGTTGTGGCCGAACTCAACGCCGCACTGGCAGAAAACGAGGAAGGGAAGTCATGAATGAGTACGGAGAATACGAACAGGTCAACGGTACGGTGGTGAACGCTCTCAATGACCGCATAGCAGAACTTGAGGCCGCCCTTGCCGAGGCGAACGGGCTGTTGGATGAGGTGGAGGCATGGCGGCGAACCTACTACCCGCAAACAGGCGGGGTTATACTTGAGAATATCCTCGCAAAACGGAAGGGGAAGTGATGAAACGATATGACATATCTGAAAATGGGGAAATCAAACTTTTCGCTGATGATGGCAAGCACGTTAACGCTGATGAAGCCGAATCCAGCATAGCCGAACTGGA
>Ga0164313_10001897_pt1 | contig 18736 bp, 9 predicted proteins | sample GuaBasSedimGuay4_FD_113735 | JGI IMG/M metagenome (GOLD analysis project Ga0164313, IMG submission 113735) | Subseafloor sediment microbial communities from Guaymas Basin, Gulf of California, Mexico - Guay4, Core 4569-4, 0-3 cm | ecosystem: Environmental > Aquatic > Marine > Hydrothermal vents >...
TATTCAATTGAATCTGGAACAGCCACCCGGTAGGTGATTCCTTCTGTGTTTTGCCTGTATAATTGCAGCAGCCTCCTGTCTGAGAAAGAGAAAAAGGAAGGGATCACTATGCTGCGGCCAAAGGCTTCTGCCAGCGAAGGGATGCTCCGCTCCCTCTGCCACTCCATAATGGAGGAGATGGCGTCATTTCTTACTCTAAGCTGAACACTCTCCTTCACCTCCAGAGAATCCCCGTAAAACTCACCTAATTCGCTCCTGAATGCTTCAAGAGCCTCCTTCTCTCCCACCATCTCTCCTTCGTACTCCTCCATACTGAAGTGCAGATTCAGATCCACCTTTTCAACCTTATAGGTTTTCTGAAGGATGCGATAAAAGAGACCCAGCTCCTTTTCAGCAGGAATCTCCAGCAGAGGCGCTGAAAACTGGAACGAAACGATAAAAGCCAGGTACTGTTCCTTATCAAGATTCCCATGCTTTGCATGCAACAAGCCAGAGTTTAAATAATGTAGAAAATCCTTTATAAAAGCTTCCTTTTTTGTGGGAGAGAAATAGTGCTCCAGGGTCGGTTTAGAATCCAGATCATTTTCACATGCACTAACAACCTCATCGATAGTGACTGTTCGCATATGCTGTTCCGGACGTGGCTCAGGCTGAATGGAAAAACGCATATAGAGGCCTGTTATTTCCTTCTAAAATAAGGATTTTTTCATAGAACATATGGCGGAGATGACTGTCTTGTTAGTAAGCATACAGAATACTCAGTTTCCTGATGAACCTTCTAATCTTAAAACTTAATAAAATGAAACGCACTTTTTTCAATTTTGGCTTTTTGGCAGCTCTGTTTATAGCTGCTTATTTAATCACTTCTTGCGCCCAGGCTCCTGTTGATGTGACAACGGAGATTGAGGAGGCGAACAAGGCATTTATGGACATTCGTAAATCCGGTGATGCCGAAGCACTGTCAATGTTCTATACCATCGACGCAAAACTTTTCCCAGCAAATGGTGAGCTTGTCGTTGGACGGGAAGCCATCAAAGCCTTCATTAGTGAAGACCTGGCGGCTGCATCCTCTGAGATTTTATTTGAAACGATTAGTGCTGAAGGCTATGGAGATATGGCCATTGAGGAGGGCCTATATAAAGTATTGGTGGGGTCGCAGGAGGTGGGTAAGGGAAAGTATATTGTTACCTGGAAGAAGGAAGGCGGGCAATGGAAATTACATCAGGATATCTGGAACTCAGATCTTCCCTTACCCCAGGCCAGGGCTTCAGCTGGTGAAACAGTCTGGGTGGTGTGGAATAAGATCAAAGCTGACAAGGTATCCCAGTTTGAGGAATTTAATTTCTCTTACCTGGAGCCGGCAATAGCAGAGAATTTTCCCCTTGCTAGAAGTACTGTCAGGTCACTGAAGCCCGTGGAACCCAACAAGGACGGCACCTATACATACTTCTACCTGATGGACCCGGCAATCAGTCCTGATGGATATGGGATGGCAACATTCCTTACATCCAAATACGGAAAAGAGAAGAGCGATGAATATATGGAGATGTTCCAGGATTGCCTGGTAGATGGACAGGAATGGGTTATCACAACACAAACAAAGTGGTAGGAAATTAGATCTTTAGCTTAATTTTCACCCTGCCAAGCAGCCCTGTGATCTGAATAATCAGCAGGGCAAACAGGATGGATTTTAGAATGCCGATGCCACCTGTGGTAAGGGATTCAGGCAGGCTGATGCTCAGAATATTCCTGAAGGCATAAACAAAGTAAGGAATCAGATAGCAGGTCAGGGTCATGGATCCTGCCGGTTCAATGATTCCTGCCCAGCGGAACTTTCCTGCTTTGTCTGCCAGCAGGTACATACCCGCGAAGACTATTACCGTAATACCGGCACAGATGGTGGTCCATGAAGGAGTAGCCATGATCTTGGAGATACCCCAGGCGGGACGGCTTAGGTAGCCGAACAGCATGAGTATGGCCCCGAAACCCAGCAAGAATGGAATCAGAAGCTTCATCCGCTCCTGCTCCTTCAAACGAATCATCACCGAGGTGACCACCACCCCTCCCATCACCAGAGCATGGTTGGAAGCACTTACCACCAGTAAGATTGTAAAGTTAAATGGCGTAAGAAATTCATTAATATTTAAAAGTATGAGCACAGCAAGGACAAGAGCAAGCCAGAGCGGCTTATTGCCCAACAGCAGGTATGCAAGGGCAGCCACCAGGTAGCCCCAACCGATCAGTCCAAGGATGCCCCACCAGTGAAAACGCATCCAATGCTCTCCCCCTTCTCCGCCTCCTGAGTAGGTGATGGCCAGGAAAAGAAGAATAGCCCATCCAAGGCCCTTCAGTAATATGGGAGAAAAGCGGCCCATAACACCTTCGCCATAGACGTTCCAGATAAGGAAGAAGGCCAGGGTCATCAGGATCTGCCATAGAGAGCGGCTAAACAGGAGGTTCTCTGCATTAATGCTTTCCAGGTTAACCATAAATACCCCCATGATCAATAGTGCCAGGGTGCGTTCAATTATATGTCTGACTATCAGCAATTTTGAATCACCTTTCTTCTGACGTGACCTGATGGCATGCGGTATGGAAAGCCCTACAATTAAGAGAAATGCAGGAAAAACCACATCGGCCAGTCCCATTCCGTCCTCATTTGCAGCTTTGTGTTCGAGCCAGCCTGGAATATCAGTAAGTGACCAGAGGTCGTTTACAAATATCATCAGCAGCATCGTGAGTGCCCTCAGGATATCTATTGATTTCAGTCTGTTTGAAGCCATAGGAAGATTTATCGTAAGAATTTCTCGCGCTTCTGCAGGTTGAGCAATCCCAGCAATATCAATACGATGCTTCCTATTCCCATAAAGATCCGGTTCTGCCTGATGATTTCCCGCCAGACAATCTCATTAAGATCTCTGGGTTTATTGAAGGGATTCAGGAAGATGTTCCATTTAGATTCATCCAGTTCATCGGCCAGGATCAGCAAGAACAGGCCAAGGATTACCATGATTACAGCAGTTGCATTCCCATTCTTGACCAAAGTAGAAAGGCAGAAACCAAGAGCGGATATAAAAAACACCAACACCATCAGGTGGAGAATCATTTTCATAACTGGAAAACTCATCAATGCATAGTAGGCCAGTCCCGCGAATGGGAATAGTAGCAGAAACGCCAGCAAGAGGATCATCAGGTAACGGACCAGCCATACCTTATAACGGTAGTCAGGGATGCCGAAGATGATTTCCAGGGTGCGCTGATCGGCATCGCTCTGAATACCGAATACCGAAGGAAAAAAGACCAGCAAAATTGCCGGGAATGCCAGAAGTCCGTAGATATCTTCCAGCCACATATCACCGCTTTCCAATGCAAGAATGATCCCAAACACCAGGAAGAAGATAAAGGCTGCCAGGATGAAATAGATAAATTTTCCGCCAAAAATGATCTTCATATTATACCTGGCCAGGCTTATGGTATTTTGTATGGTGGATCTGAATGATGACATAGGATTATACGTTTATCTGTTCCTCTTTATCCCTTCGCAACAGCCAGAGGTAGGCATCCTCCAGGAGTGGTGACTCTTCTATTGCATCCTTAAAGGGTTTCTCTGCAGCGATGGCCCTGAATCGGATATTGTTCCCATCTCTCATATGATGCACCACCAACATCTCCCGGGTCTCCTCTTCAAAGCGCTCAGCAGGTAGTGAACTTTTCCATACCCTTCCCCTGGCAATCTCAGTCATTTCAGAGGGAGTTCCATTGAAGAGCACCTCTCCCCTGTTGATCACTGCCATAGTGTTGCAGGAGCTTGAAATATCCTCAATAATATGGGTGGAAAATATCACCACGCGGGTGGCACTTAGCTCCACCAGCAGATTCCTGAAACGGATCCGCTCCCTGGGATCGAGTCCTGCGGTAGGTTCATCCACTACCAGGATCCTTGGGAGGTGCAACAGTACCTGGGCAATCCCGATGCGCTGCTTCATACCCCCCGAATAGGCGCCAATTTTCTTCTTCCGCTGATCCCACATATGGACCGATTCGAGCACTTCTCTTATTCGCTTGCTCCGTTCTTCATGGTTTGTGATCCCCTTCAGAACAGCCAGATAGTCCAGGTAAGCATAGGACGACATGTTCTCATACATGCCAAACTCCTGGGGAAGATAACCGATGAGACCCTGTAGCTCTTCCCGTTTTTCTTCTGTATCAATTCCATTGATCCAGATCTTTCCGTAGCTCTGTTCCAGAATACCACATATGATTCGTATCATGGTCGATTTCCCGGCTCCATTGGGTCCCAGCAGACCAAACATTCCCGTTCCGATCTCCAGGGAGACGCCTTTAAGTGCCTTAAACTGTTCGGGGCCCTTACCAAGACCCGGCAATACTGAAACAAACCAGTAGAACCAGCGTGTCCTTGAGCGCACCTTCTTCAATTCAAAATCATCCTGTTTCACTCTTAATGAAACAATTCCCATGACAATGATCAGGTACCATAACATTCCGGCAACCATGCTCATGGCAACATTGTCCCATCTCAGCTGGAAAATAATTATTACAGCAAGTGGCCCCCCATAACGAATAAGGTGGTTTAAAAATCGCAGCAAGCGGCTGCCAGCAATCCTGTTGAAGTCCTTAAGTATCCCCACCAGATAGTAGTATGCCACGGCCGAGGAGACCAGTTGCCAGAATCCGCTTACCAGGTAGAACCAGGAGAAATAGACCAGGAAACCAAGCAGGGGAAGCTGCCAGATTAGAGCTTCCAGCCTGGGCTTTAATGCACGATCGGCCAACCTGGCTATACCAGACAGTCTGCCCCCGGATTTAAATTCCCTTACCATTCTGGATTCCCGACCATAAATTTTTACAAGGTTGGATACCTGGATGTGGATGCTGCTTTCTTCATCAATAATTCGTTCTGAAGCTTTTCGAAGACTGCTGGAGATAAACCACCAGACCACAGGGATTCCAACGATGACCAGGAGTCCGGCAGCCATTTGCCAAATAAAGGACTGCATGTAAAGTATCACTATCAGCATACCGGCAATCTCCAGAATCAACAGGAACAGTTTCACAAATAGATTCAGGCTCCTGACCCAGGCCAGTGCCTGTTCGATACCATTGTAGAGCATGGGAATATATACCAGGGTCAGCAGGGTGCTCAGGCTGAGTCCACCGATCACCGTAATGGCAAAGGGTGGTCCGATAGCCTCTACGTACTCTGCATTGCCCAGGGCCAGGGGAATCATAGCAGCACAGGTGGTTACTGCGGTAATCAGGATGGGACGAACCCTGGAGAGTCCAGCCACAAGGATGGCCCGCTGTTTCCGGTATCCTCTTTTTCGCAGCACATTGATAAAATCAATCAGGATGATCCCGTTATTGACCACCACTCCCAAAAGGATCAGGAATCCCATAATGGTATTGGCATTGAACAAGGATTCTCCAGTCACTGTCAACAGGAAAAATGATCCGATGGCTGCCAGTGGTATGGAAAAGAGCAGCACAAAGGGGGTTACAAATGACTCAAAAATGGCCGCCAGGATCATATAAACCAGTATCATGGCTATGAGGAACATGTATTTGAATTCATCCAGCCCGGAATCTTCCTGGACCAGCTCCACAGCTACGCCCGACGGTATATTTGAATTTTGAATAAGGTTCTCTATTTCACTTCTTGCATAGTCCAGCAGATCATTGGAATCATATACATCATCATTGTACTGATAGCGAAGCTCCACCTGCTTCTCCTGGTTGACCCTGGATATATCACGCAATCCGCTGGCATAAAATATTTCAGAGATCTCCTGGAGTTCAAACAGGTTCTCATCGTCACTATCGGGTATTTGCAGCGACTCCAGATCTTCCATTCGCTTGTCGATATCCTCTTCATCCACTACATCGTCATACTTGATAATGATCTCGTACTCCTCGTTATCCTGGCTGAAACTGACTCCCGAGCTGATTTCACTGGTAAAGGAGCTAAGCTCACTACTTACTTCATTTCTGCTGATACCATAGCGGTCCATCATAAGAGCATTGAAATCCAGATGGACCTCTGGCTGATTTTCCCTGACCGACAGCCTGGCTGAACTGATATTATCAAGTTCGTCAAGATAGGATTGCAGATCTTCCCCCACTTCCACCAGCAGATTGAAATCCTGACCTTTCAATACAATATACTCTTCATCTTCACCTATCCCCAGCAACTGCTCAAAGCCTGCATCTCCGCCCTGATTGCCACCACCACCACCGCCTCGCATATTCCCTGCACCTGTAGAGGGAGCGGTCAGACTGATATCGGAAGCTGGCAGGTCCTTTACCATCTCATAGGCTTCCGACTGGATCTGGCCAAAGGAGCGATTATCCATCTTCTGGTAGTCATCCTGCAATAAAATAGTTACTGTGGCCTCCTCCTCTTCGATCCTGGAGATCACCTCCTCATGCTCCTTAATTTCCATAAGGGCCTGTTCCATTCCGGATACCAGTGCATCTGTTGCATCCAGCGTGGTACCGGTTGGCATGGTTACATAAAGGGTTATTTGCTTGGTCTCCAGTTCTGACAACTGGTTTACCGATACCGCAAGGGTGGTAATGATGGTCGCAAAGAAGAGTATCAGCACACCGATAATGGTTGGTGCCGGATTCCTGAGTGCGGATTTGAGCAGAGACAGATAAATACGTACCAGCCGGTTATCAAGCGATACCTCCTGGTATACTTCCTTTTTTTCCTGCTTCCTGCGGCTTAGGATCAGGTGGACCCCCATAGGGATGAGGAGGAGAGACACAAAGAGGGATACGGCCAGTGTAGAGACGATGGATACTCCTATATGCCTGGCCAGGAGCTTTACCAGGAAATCGGAAGAGAAAATAAATGGGATAAATACTGCAATGGTTGTACCGGTGGCAGCCACAATGGATCGCCATACTTCACCAGTACCTTGAACCACGGCTTCTGATGGCTTAACCCCCAGGCTCCTGAGTCGGTAGATATTTTCCAGGACCACCACAGAGGTATCCAGCAACATCCCCACTGCCAGCGCAATACCTATCAGAGTCAGACTGTTAATGGATACATCAAATGCAAAAAAGAAATTAAAGGCAGTGAAGATGGAGATAGGCATAGCCATGGCCACCAGTAAAACCAGCTTCACATTTCGAAGGAAGATCCACAGCACAAAGATGGCCAGCAGGGCACCGGTGAGGGCCAGCCGAATAATCTGATTGATGTTATCCTCCATCAGCTCAGCGCTGTTATCCTGTACAATCACCTCAATATCGAAGGGCTTCCCTTCCTGGTTTAGTATCTTAAGCTGATCCTCTATTTTATGTGAAAGCTCAATGATATTGGCCTGGGCATCGTTTATTATTTCCAGGGAAACTGCATCTTTCCCGTTTACCCGACTGATGGTTTCCTCCTCCTTTTCTCCATAATATATCTCTGAAATATCCTTTAATCGCACCGGGTTGTTCCCTCGTCCGAGAATCAGTTCCTCGATTTGGGAAATATGGTCGTATTCGGCGTTCAGGTAGACGAAGAATCGCAGCCCTTGTTCATTTACAGCACCTCCATACTGGCGGATGTTCATATTTGAGGCAAGGATGGTTCTCACTCTGGAGGGAGCAATGTCGTATGCTTCGCAGGCGGCCCGGTTCAGGATAATATCCACCGATTTCTGTCTGCCTCCAAAGACATTGACGGCAGCCACACCCTCGATGTTCTCCAGCTTGTCTAAAATATGCTGATCCACGTAGTTTCTTACCCTGTCAACTCCACCTGATCCCCTGGCTTGCAGACTCATCAGGGTGTTATTCATATCCTCCAGGTCTATCTTGACCACCTGTAGGCTGAAATCGTCTGGCAGCTCGCTGCGGATGCTTGCCACTTTTTCATCCAGTTTCAGGTAAGCATACTTCAGATCGGTACGCTCCTCATAGGAGATCAGGATGGAGCCGGTACGTCGTCCTGCAGAGGACTGGATCTCTTCGATGTTCTCCAATCCGGCAATCATGCTCTCCACAGGGATAATGGCCTCCTGTTCCATATATTCGGGGGTAACCTCTATCCTGGCGTTTACCTGGATGTATAGCATGGGCAGTTCCGCATTGGGAAAGATCTCCATCTTTAATTGTTTCCAGGAGATAATACCCAGCAAAGTTGCTGCTACAAACAGCATGGAAATGAGAACCTTTCGCTGTATGAGGAAGTGTTTATTCACCGGAAAGGACCTCCTCTTTTTTTGCTTTTTTTCCCAGCTGTCCAAATACCATGTAGATACATGGGATCACCACCAGGGTCAGCATGGTCGATGTGATCAATCCCCCGATCACTGCCCAGGCCATAGGCGAACGCAGTGAGGCGCTCTCTCCAAAACCCAGTGTAAGTGGGAAGAGGGCAAGAATGGTAGTAAGTGAAGTCATAATTATGGGCCTGATACGTCGCTGTCCGGCCGAAACAATGGCCTCTCTTAGCTTTAAGCCCTCTTTGCGGAACTGGTTGATGGCGTCCACCAGGATGATGGAGTCATTCACCGCGATTCCCACCAGCAGTATAATTCCGATAAGAGACATAATATTGAGCGCTTTACCCTGAAGGTAAAAAACAGTCACTGCCCCAACCACAGCCAGAGGTATAGGCAGCAAAATGGTAAAGGGGTGGATCAGGCTTTCAAACTGGGCCGCCATCACCATGTATACCAGGATCAGCGATAAAAGCAATGCAAAACCCAGGCTTCCCATGGACTCCTTTCTCAGTGCTTCCTCTCCGGTAATCCTGTAAGAGTATTTGGGTGGAAACTCCACATCGTCGAGCTGTTGATCAATGGATGTGGCTACCTGGTCCAGCGGAAGATCACTATCCAGATCGGCCGAAATTTCCACAATGCGATTCTGATTGTTATGCAGGATCTCACGGGGAGAGCTACCTACCTGTATATCGGCCACCTCCCTGAGGAGGATTTCAGTATTGTTTACCTGCACGGTGAGCATTTCCAGCTCCCGGAGGGTAATATCGTGTAGTTTCACCGTGATATCAGTCAGGTCTCCCTTTAGCGTCATCTGTCCGGCATCGGTTCCCTGCAGCTTTTCACTTACACGGCTAATCAGCGTATTCACATCCACATTCATCAATCCGGCCCGGTATCGGTCGATCACAATCTCAACTTCCGGGGCTCCTCCCTCAATGGATGAGGTGATATTGCGTATTCCAGGAATCTCCTCCAGCCTGCTTATTACAGAACTTGTTAGTTCTTCAAGCTGATCCATCTCCTCCCCGATCAGTTCCACAACAAGTGGAGATGCATCGGTACCCAGGATAGTTGAGAGTGCACTTTCCTCCTGCCGGAAGAGTGCAGTGAAGTTGGGATTATCTTTGAAATGGTTTGTTAGCACTGCAATCAGGCTGGAGGTGGAGATATGGCTATCCGTATTCATTTTCACCTTTATAGTGGCCATGTTCTGGTCATCAAAGAGATTGTCTCCTCCGGAAGAAATGCCGGAGGTTGGACCGATTTCGCTATAGATCAGATCCAGTTCATCACCTGCGAGTTCCCGGATGATATTTTCAAGACTGTATACGGCACCTGTGGTACGTTCAAGCTGGGTTCCCTCGGGCATCTGCAAATCCACATAAAACTCCCTGGATTCAGCCCTGGGCATAAATTCGCTACCTGTCTGCTGCAGCATAAGCCACCCGCCTCCCATCAGGAGTAGTGCAGCCAGAAGCACCCAAAGCCGGTAATTCAGTAATTTATCTAGAAAGCGACCATATCCGGTAAACTGTACCGATTCTCGCTTCCGTCCTGTAAAAGGTGATTTTTTGCGGTATATCCTGGAATAGAGCATGGGGATAATCAAAATGGCCACCACCAGCGAAGCCAATAAAGAAAATGCCACAGTAAATGCCTGTTCCTTAAAAAGTTCACCAGAAGCGCCACGCAGATAAACGATGGGGATAAAGACCACGATGGTGGTCAGCGTAGAGGCGATAATGGCTCCCCCAACCTGGGAGGTACCACGGACTGCAGCTTCACTGGCATCATCACCCTGTTCATGATGACGGAATATATTTTCAAGTACCACAATGGCATTATCCACCAGCATTCCTGCCCCCAGTGCCAGTCCACCAAGTGTCATGATATTGAGCGTGAGATCGGCAAAGTACATTAATACGAAAGTGGCGATGATGGAGACCGGGATGGCAACACTGACAATGAAGGTAGGCCCGATTCTCCTGAGAAACAGGAAAAGAACGAATACTGCCAGCAGAATCCCGAAAATAAGGCTATTACTTACCTCACCGATGGCCGATGAGATGTAGTTGCCCTGGTCCTCCACAACGGTAAAGGTGAATCCTGGAAGCGCCCGTTGCATATCGTCCAGGGCCACTTTCAGATCTTCCACTGCCTTAACGGTATTATATCGCATCTCCTTATAGATGCTCAATCCCACGCATGCTGTACCATTCAGCAAAACCGAATTCTCCTGCTCCTTCAGGCTCCAGGTGACTACGGCCACATCCTTCAGAAATACAGGAACCCGTTTCCCGTCAGACTCTTCCGTGGGTGCATCCATTTTCACTATGATCTGCTCCAGGTCCTCTACCTGCTTCAGTTCACTGATCCCACGTACTATGTAACGCTTCCCCATCTCCACGATGGATCCGCCCGATATACTCCGGTTATAACTCTCGATTTTACTGGTGAGTGTGGAAATCGATAGATTAAAGGAAGAAAGCAGGTAATCATTTGTTTCTACAAGTACCTCAAGCTCTTCTGCACCGTCAACCTCTACGTCTGCGATCCCTTCCAGACGTATCAGCTCATTCTTCACATAGTTCTCAGCAGTCTTCCTTAATTCGTTCAGATCGCTGGATTCTGTATGCTGAAAGGCCACCAGCATTACCGGTGTTGCATTGGGATCGTACTGGGTAATGTTGATTTCCTCCAGGTCACTATCCTGGTTAAAAGAGGAAAGAGCCTTACTCAGGTCCAGAAAGGCCTCGTTCATATCCTTTTCCCAGGTATATTCCACTTCGATCAGTGCAGCTCCCACCTTGGAGGTGGAGCTTACATTGGCAACACCACTTTGCCTGATGGCCAGAGATTCAACTCCGTCAACAAACTTCTCTTCCATCTCCTCCGGCGGACGTTCGCCGGCTACCAGTTCTATATAGAGCCTGGGGCTGTGAAGATTAGGAAAAAGATCGATACCCAGCTTGTCGAAGGAGATATATCCCAGCAACAGCGTGGCGATAATGATCATGCTTACCGAAACCGGGTAAGAGACCGAAAATCTTGTGATGGCTTTTAACATGGCTCTGCGCTTGCTGTTTTATCTGAGTATCCTGACTCTGGATTGATCCCGTAGGGTTTCAAACCCGGTAATGACTACGCTCTCCCCTTTTAAGAGTCCCATTTTCACCTCTACGCTGCTTGCATTTTGCAAACCGGTGGTGATGATTCGTTCACTGGCTACCCCCTGCTCCACCACGTAAACAATCTGGTTCCGGTTTCTGCTCATGATGATATCTTTTGGGATCACAATCACCTCTTCTGCACTATTGACTACCAGGTCAGCTTTCACAAACATTCCCGGAAGCAGGATCTCCTCGTTGTTCTTCACCTCCACAAGGCTAAGGAAGGTTCGGGCTTCGGCATCGATGGAAGGAGAAATCTGGGTAATGATACCCTGCAGGGTATCTACCGTGCTGGTGTAGCTGGTCACATAAACCTTGTAACCCCGTTCTATATTCCTGAAGTACTTCTCGGGAAGGTTTGCCTCCAGGTAGAGTTTATGAAAGTCGATCACCGTCACCATCTCAGTATTGGCAGGTACCCGTGTCCCTTCAGTAAAATAAGGAAGCCCGGAAATCACTCCGGAAAAAGATGCCACCAGCGACATCTTGGCCAGGTTGATCCTGCTGCCTTCCATATCATATTCCGTATTGATCTTCGTAATCTCTGCATTCTTCAGATCCCTGAGGGTAACCCCTCCTTTTTCGTAAAGCGCCAGTTGCTTTTCATACTCCAGCTTCGAGATTTCCATATCTACCTCTTTAGACTTAGTTCTCAGGTCGTTAACATACTCCTCATCCTCCAGCTTGATAAGGATGGCACCGGCCTTGACTTGATCACCCAGGGCATATCGCTTCCCGGTAGCAGGATTAATCTGCAGCTGGTACTGTCCGCTAATCTCCGAGATCAGGCTTACCTCTTTCGACGGGTAGACCGATCCGGTGGTACTTACAAATTCTTCTATGGAGGAGGTGCTTGCCTCGATGACTCCAACTGGAACCTCAACAGTGGTACTTACCTCCATATCAGTAGGTTTGCAAGCGTTCAGCAGCAGGAATGCAGCAGTAAGGGCGAATAGTGTGGTTCGGATCTGTTTCATAACTAAACTATATCTATCTGTTATTATCTTCATTGGATGTAAGTTCTTCCGGAATGATCGGAAGCTGTTTTTCAAAGTCGTAAAGGGTCTGTATCTTCAGGTTCAATAACTCTATTTTATAGTCGATAATGGCATTGGTAAGTGCCATCCTGGCTTCGGAGAGCTGGTTCTGGTACAATCCCAGGTCCATACTGGTCAGGTCCCCATTTCGGTAACGTTCCAGGTTGATATCATAAGCCAGCACAGCATTTTCCACCGTTTTTCGCTGGATCCCGATCTGGTTTTCCAGGTTTTTCAGGTTTCGGACCACCGAGCGGATATTCAATTCAATGTTTGTTTGCTCCACCTCGTAGCTAATCTGAGTACTCTGAAGGCTTGCTTCAGCAGCCCTGATCTCACTTTTCCGTTCCCCCCAGTCAAATATGGGGATGTTAAATGTAAGTCCGATGGCCGGGGTATTGGTGGGAGTTTCAAAAAGGTTCGCGAATTCTTCAGAATTCCCCTGAACCCCAAAGGAGGCGGTTACAGAACCGGCAAATTCATTGGTCGATTTTGCAACGATCAGATCGAAATTTGCTTGCTCCAAATCGATCTCCCTTTCCCGCAGTTCCATTCTGTGATTCAGGGCATGGGTGATAGCAAGTTCCTGGTTTACAGGTACTGTATCTGCAATGATCTCGGCAGCAATCATCAGCGTGGTATCCAGGGGAAGACCAATGAGCACCTTAAACTGGTCCCGGCTGTTGGCAAGTGTCAGTTCAGCATTGAATACACCGGATCGGCTGGTGGCCAGATTGACTTCGGCCTGGTAAAGCTCTTCAAGGGCCAGAAGTCCTCCTTGCACCTTGTTACTGATAATTTCGTAACTCTCCTCATTATTTTTTAAATCATCCTGGGCAATCTCAAGCCTCATCTGGTTGGAGTAAACTGCATAGAAGCCAACGGAGACATCACGCTCCAGTGAGAGCCTCATCAGGAGATACCTGATCAGGGATGCTTCGTAATCCAGCTCCAGTGTTTCTGTCTCCATTCGGATACGATTGTAAGTGAAAATGGGCTGGGTATACTGAAGGTATAAGCGGTTGTTAAAGGTTTTATTAATGGGATCTACAGCATATGCAGATTCGGTGAAACTGTAGTCATAGGAGAAACGATTCACCAGCGTCAGTTCACCATCGGTTGGCAGGATGCGATTGTTAATGGCAAAGGTTCCTCCGCTGGAGGCACTTTCGTTCAGGAACCACTCACTGGTCTGCGAGTCAAAACGATTTGTTTTCTCATATTCAAAGGGATTCAGTGTGATGGACATTTGCGACCTGAGTCTGGCCCGCTGGGCATTGAGCCGTTCCTGACTACGAACCAGTGAGAGCTCAGTTTGCTGCATCTCCGGGCTGTTTACCACAGCAATATCCATGGATCGGTCAACGGTCAACAGGGCCTGAGCCTCCAGGGATGTCCCACTAAGGAACATCAATCCTGTTACCAGGCCCATCCCAATTTGTCTATAAAACCTCTTACCTTTCATATCCTGTATTTTAATCTTTTATCTTCTTCTCACCCATTTGACCGCATCGGCAATAATCCTCCGGCCATCGGTCTCATTGGAAAGTTGTATTGATACCGTATCGGCCGGGAAATGGAAGGATCCCAGACGGTTCCATCCGTCTTCCGGGTCGTTCAGTTCATAGCTTACCGTCTCAGTCCCTTCACTGGAGGAGATGGTATAGTTGTAATCGGTTCCCTTATCGGCAAACTCTGGCCCGAAACCTCTTCCGTGTCCCTGATTCTGACTCTGTCCTCCCTGATCCCTATTACGTGAAGGCCTTTTATACATAGCCGATACCGGGATATAGACATAAAGATCATAGAAGCCTTTTTCGGGGAGTACGGTACTCCATGTTACGTGGCTGGTCCCATCGCCCCTCCGGATGGCCATGGCCGACCGGACCGTTTCTCCATAGTAAGCGGCATGTGCCACCGGAGTCCACCGCGAAGGTGTCCACCACTCATTCAAACTCTCATAGAGCAGTCCATCGTCCTTCTCTTTCCTGGAGTCTACCCATTGCTTCAGTTTGCTTTCACGGGAGATGGCGAAAGAGCTGAAGCCTTCATCCTCATTGTCTACCACATATTCATCCTTATATATAAGACTGACCGCTTTGTCGGAAGTTCTTTCATATTCCTCCAGATTGCTTGTTGTAACTTCAGTTGCCGATCGGAGGAAGTTGTTGTAGCTCGAAGGAATGTTTCCTGATATCAAGGTATTGATGGTCATCAACATGGGCCGGTCGTAGAGAACTACCTGCACCTCTTTGGTTTCTCCAGCATCCACTTCATAGAGTCGTTTTTCCTCAGTCATTCCACCTCCACCGCCAAAACCACCCTGTCCCATGATCCGAAAATTGAAATCAACCAAGCCCCTGGCATTTCCTACATTGGTGATGCTGAACTTTACCAGGTAGACATCCCCAATATCGTCTCGGGTTTGCAGGTATTCCGGATCTGATATGAGGAAGGTGGGCATATCTCCACTTGCATTGATCACCTCCAGGTAGGGGGAAATTTCCACATTGAATTCATCGTAAAAGTCACGTGAGAACTGCTCAAAGCTTATTTCTGAAAAAGCATGATCCTCCAGGTAGTAATAAAAGAAATAGTCAAAATCGCCCGTCCCTACCTTGTTCTTCAATGCTGATATGACAAAACTGCCGGTCTGGTTGATCAGCGATGCGGTGAGTTCAGTGTCCCAGCGGGCAAACAGTTCAATCATACTTTTCCTGCTGAGCAAGAGGTTGGCCCGCTCCTTATCGGTAATTCCTCCGGTGAAACCATCTCTTGGGGAGACATCAAAACCCTCCTTCAGGTAAATTTCCAGCATGGAGTTAAATACCGGATAGTCCCGCGAGCTGATTCCGGTGACATAACTATAGTAGAGCGGAAATACACAGTAGGGATTTTTATTATAGTCCACATCGCCCTGGAAGGTGATCAGTTCTTCACCTCCGCCACCACCACCCATGCCGCCTCGACCCCTGCTCCGGGTTTCGGTCCTGAAAAATGTGTTCTGCAGAAACCTTTTGAACATATCGGTCTCAATCTCACGTGGACTACGGACGTTCTCATCTCTGCGATCCCGATTCTCCGCCACCCTCATAAAGCGCCAGAAATCAAGGGTGCTGAGCCCGGCTCCCTTTTCGGGTAGCAGGATCATCTCAGGTAAAATATTCTCAACGGTTTGGATATAAGGGCGTTCATAGGCGTGAAACTGAATAGGAACCTCCACCAGGCTGATGCGGTCGAAGGCGTAGTACAGGTCCAGTTCATCAAGTTCATAATCATCTTTTGCCTCGGTAATCAGTGCTTTGATGGTATCCTGGATATTGGTGAAATAGCCCGAAAAATAATCATGATCCGGATCCAGGTAGAGATTGTATTCCACTCCGTCGATCTCCATGCTTTTTCGTTCCAGGGGGGCCAATACCAGCGGAAATGCATTCAAATCATGTTCCGGAGAAAAATGGGTTCCTTCCTCATCTTCAGATATTTTTCCCGGGGCGATAGCCGTGATGGCACTATCACTTCTTACTGTCAGCATGAATCGTGTAAAATCACTTTCCCGGGGCTGAAAGGTCTCCAGGTTAAAGCCCACTCCAGCCACCGGGTACCACATCAACTCAGGAGTAAGCAGCATATAGTTGGGATGGATGATCCCCGGCTTCTTATCAATGGGGGCCACCATGATCCTTTTGGCAGCATTCATCTGCTCACGGGGGATATCCAGGTAGGCTACCGATTCGTTAGGAACACCACTGTAATATATGTTTAAGCTTGTTCTTCTTCCAGCTTCCAATCCCCCGGATGGCATCAGCATCAGGATTTGCCTTTTTTGTATATAGTCTACTGCTTCGCCCCTGCTATCGATGCTGTCGATGGTGAATCCGGGATTCAATGAAAAGATCAGCGTATCGAGCCGGGTACTATTTTGATTCTGAATACGAAGGGAGGAGGAGATCCGTAGCGATTTTCCATCTTGTTCCACCAGCAGGTTATTGGATAGCACATCTGTTACGTGTTTGCCCACATAAAGATTATTAAGTTCCAGATAGGCTTCCCTATTAGCGGTTTTTTCATGATAAGCATTATAATAGAGCGATCCAACAAATAAGCCGGCCGCAATAAAGGCAATGAATCCAAAGAGATTGAGTCCGTTCCAGCGACCCGTTTGTGGAAGCCGGTTCAAAAAACGGATGGTGGCAAAAATAAAACCTATGCCAAGAAGTAAGTAAGCCAGCCTGTGCAGCAGGATCATTCTTGGATCGGCAAATCCAATAAAGTCGGAGTAGACCATAGGCAGGTTAAAGGCCATATAGTCGAGCATCCCAAAAAGTTTGTCTTGCAAATAGAAAAGAGTCAGTCCAATATAACCAAGAAGTACCAGGAAGGTAACCGCCTGACTCCTGAAAAGGATCATCAGAAAAAAGGAAAGTCCCAGGATAAAAACCATGGTGGGTATGGAGATCAATAGCGGGTAGTAGAGATAGGCTTCCCAGACTACGGGTACATCTTTCCGCACCAGGTTAAATACCAGAGTCATCACCAATGTCAGAAGAACCAGTCCCACGAAGAGGACAAGGATGCCCAGGGTTTTACCCACCACATATTCCCCGTTGGTAATGGGGCGGGCGTAAATCACCTCGGTGGTATCCAGTTTTTTGTCCCGCTTTAAAAAGTCCGAAGCCAGGAAGACAGCGATAATGGCCTGAGCTACATTAATAAACAATACATTGATATAGGGCAGGTTGGCGGCAATGGCCCTGAAGGTCCACAGCGTATCCTGTGTCCCGAAAAAACCCATATTGGTCCCAAAGAGGATCAGCAGGGCAAGAATGGCAAAAATCCTGAAGAACCAACTTCTGAAGAGCGTTTTACTCTCATAGGTGGCAACATTCCATATGTTGATCAGGTTCATTTCAGGTTCCAGTGTTCGAGTTTATTATCCATATAATGGACATAGGCGTGTTCAAGGTTAGGGTCTACCTTCATTGCTTCTATTCCCGGAGGTTTCTCACCAACAAATTGCACCTCCCATCCACCCCCCGAAGGTATTGTAGAGATAATAGGCACCTCAGTCTTTAGTGTTTCATAAACCTCCTGGCTTACTTCGGCCCTCCATACAAATCCTTCAGCCTGTTCCACAAGATGATCAGGGGTGCCGTTGTAAATGAGGCTTCCCTCGTTCAGCAGGGCCATCTGATTGCAGGTGCTGGAGATATCCCCAACAATATGGGTAGACAGGATAATAATGGTTTCGGATCGACCCAGGTCGGATAGCAGGTTCCTGAACCTGATACGTTCCTCCGGATCAAGTCCGGTGGTTGGTTCATCCACAATAATCATAGAGGGACTGGCAATCAGTGCCTGGGCGATTCCCAATCTTCGCTTCATCCCCCCGGATAGTTTATTGGCCATGCGATTTCGGAACTCAAAGAGCCCCACACTTTCCAGCATCTCATCCACACGCTTCCCCCGTTCTTTCTTCGAGTTCATGCCGCCCAAACGGGCAGCGTAATCCAGAAACTCCCAGGACTTGAGTTTGGCAAAGAACCTGAAATCCTGGGGGAGGTAACCCACCATCTGTCTGATCTCTTTGCGATAGCTGCTGATATCTTTTCCGTCCACAAGTACCTGGCCTGAAGTAGGTTTCATCAGGGTGACCAGAATTCTTATAAGAGTTGATTTCCCGGCACCATTGGGACCCAGTAATCCGAACATCCCATTAGTGATGGTCAGATCGACGCTATCAAGGGCTTTAAATCCCCCGGAATAGGTCTTGCTTAGGTTTTTAATTTCTATCTTCAAAATTCTGAGCTGTTACAGGGCCTGCTGTTTGTTGGGTTTTTGACTATTTTGACGCCTCAGGGTTTAATGGTGTTACAAAATATATTTGGACATTTAAATTAAACCTTTTTATACCAGATTCGTCATATATTCAGTTATACCTTTATAAAAAACAAATGAAATGAAAAGAGTAGTAAATTTTAAATCAATTGGCCTTGCACTCCTTGTCTCTCTTTTTGCACTGAATATCTCAGCTCAGGGAGCTGGCCGGGGATTCCAGATGACCGAAGAGGATATTAAGGAGCGGGTGGCGAATAACGCTAAGGCACTACAGCTGAATGATGAACAACACAAGAAGGTGCTGGCTGTGGAGATGGACTTCTATAATAAGATGCAGATCGAGCGTCAAAAAATGATGAATGCCGGCGGACCTCCATCAGATCGTGAGGCCATGCGCGCAAAGATGATGAAGATGCGGGATGAACGTAATGCTGAATATGAAAAA
>Ga0164313_10001898_pt1 | contig 18735 bp, 15 predicted proteins | sample GuaBasSedimGuay4_FD_113735 | JGI IMG/M metagenome (GOLD analysis project Ga0164313, IMG submission 113735) | Subseafloor sediment microbial communities from Guaymas Basin, Gulf of California, Mexico - Guay4, Core 4569-4, 0-3 cm | ecosystem: Environmental > Aquatic > Marine > Hydrothermal vents...
CTTTTCCCACTCAAATATGTGGCAGTTCGGCGCTTCTTTCTGTTCCTTCATGGAAGGGCACCCCCTCCCTTGCGGCTCGATCGGGACAGCGCTTGGCATCATTGAATTATCATCCCTTTGTAATTTCCCCCTCGAATCCGGCACACACCTTGCGGAGGTTTGGAAGCCTGGGCGCAGTGTATCACGCCCACTGAAGTATTTGTAACGAGCCGAACCTGGCCAGTCATCACTCATTGGTCGGGGACGGGTTCAAACGGGGGTCGACCATGGCTGCAGTCAAGAATATCACGCTGAACAACCACCTGTTGGCGCTTAAGAACGAAGAACTGGTCTTCGAAAACGCGTTCCAGGGGATAAGCCGGATGATCCTCGACAGCGAGATCGAAAAAGTCGTTGTCAACGGCAAAACCACGTACGATTTCAAGATTTTTCGTACGGGGAAAAAACATATCGTCGGTCTGTATGACGAAATCAACAGCTTTGTGTCCTATGTGAAGGACGCCTCCGAAGGTGGATCTTCGGCCGAAATGGCCTATGTCCTGGTGGGTGAGCCCGGTAACGGGAAAACCTATTTCGTGGAGTACGTCAGCCGCCTGTACCGCGAATTCCTGGCCGAAAAGGGCAATCGAAAATACAGTTTCCGCTTTAAGGGACTGGATAATATCGGGTCATACGGCAAGATAACGACCATCGAAAGTCAGACTTACGAGGATCCGGCCATCCTCGCGATGAATCTATTCGACACCACCGACGAGAACCGCGACCACCTGGCCGCCAAGGTCGGCCTGAGCGATAAACAGGTTGAAAACCTGTACGAAAACTACCGCCCCCTGGGCGCCTGCTCCAGCTACATCTGGAACGACATTCGCGTGGCCTGCGACGGCAACCTGGCCAACATGCTGAACCATGTGGAAGTCTTCCCGGTGCCGTTGACTGAAAGCCTGGGCACGGTGACCGGCAAGTACCCCGCGAAGGACAAGATCACCTCCAGCGCCGTGGACCTTCTGGGCGAGGAATCGATCCAGCGGCTGCTGCACATCACCGACACCAACAATCCCTACCGCTTCGACCTGCGGCGCGGCGCCCTGGCACGTGTGGCCGGCGGCGGTATCCACTTCTCGGACGAACTCTTCAAGAACAAGAAGGATCTCGTGCAGGTGTACCTCGGCGTGATCCAGAACCGGAGTATCGAAATCGACGGCTTCAAGTGGCCCATCGACACCCTGATCGTGGCCACCAGCAACAACAGCGAGTTCAACCGCTTCCTGGCCGAAAAGGAAGAGGCGCCCATCGTGGATCGCTGCCGGATCAGCTATGTCTCGCACAACACGAACTACCTGCTGCAGGAACAGCTCACGCAGTACGCCATCGGCAGCGAGACCAAGACCACTCTTACTCGCGAGGATTTGCACCAGGATCCGAACCTGAACTACGCGGCCAGCGTGTCGGTGGTCCTGTCGCGTCTGCCCCGCAGTGAAAAGCTGACGCCCATCGAAACGATGAAGCTGGCCGCCGGCGAAGTCGCGGGCGAAAAGAGCATCAAGGCCCTCGCCGAAGTGATCGCCGCCCTGAGCCAGGACACCGACATCATCAACCGCTTCGGCCAGAAGGGCCTGGGACAGCGTAACCTTGGCCGCGCCATCCAGTTGCTGGTGGAAAGCAGCGAGACCAACGAGGGTTGCTGCATGTTCGCCTACGACGTGTTCAACACCATCGAGCGCATAATTCTGGACTACGTGACCGACAACAACGACCGCGCCAAGTACCTAGAGGATCTCAAGACCGCGCGCGGCCTGTACCGCGAACGCATCATGACCGAGATGTTCAACGCCTACATGGACGAGCCCCAGGCCATCCGCAAGGACGTGATGAACTACGTGAACATGATCATCGGGATCGACGCCGAGCACCTCGGGGCCGACAAAATGTGGAAGTACAAGGACCCCCAGACCGGCGAACTGAAGGCGCTGAAGGTGGACGAGCGGTTCATCAAAAGCATCGAGGAGCGCCTGCAACTCAAGACCGAAGAGCAGCGCGAGACCTTCCGCACGGCGATCCGCAAGATCTACGGGCAAAAGATCGGCCTGGACCCGAACTACGATTTCATGGACAACCTCGATCTGGTCAAGGCCGTTACCGACGTGCGTTTGAAAAGCGACATCGCCGGTGCGGGCAGCCTGATCGGCGCCCTGGCCAACCGCACCAACGAGGAGAACCAGAAACTGTACGACCGGATGATCGACACCATGCTGAACAAGCTGGGTTATTGCCGGACCTGCGCGCAGAAGACTATTGAGTACTTCTGTACCCAGGAAGACGAAAACTAGAGTCATGGACCCCAGGGCCAAAGCAAGCACGAGCAAAGCGCTCCTGGAACAACTCAGGGCCGCCGGATTTCCGCCCGGCAGGGAAGCATCCCTGCGCCGGGAACTGGAAACCGGCGGTGACCATTCTCTGCCCGAGGCCCCTGCCGCGCCGGAATACACCCCCGGCATCGAGGTCATCGAACGGGTCTTCAACAACATCTACCGCTATGGCGATTTGACCTTCATCCAGGCCATGAGCACACCCCGCGGCAGCTACACCGCGCGGATCGGTTCGCTGGACGACCTGATGGAGCGCGACAGCAAGCGCGAAGAGGACGGTTTTCCCCGCAAGATCCGCATCGGCAAACTGGTCAAGCCGGGTCGTAGCGGGCAGGACAAGGTCGTCGTGGTTCCGACCACGGTGGAAGATAAATTCGTCCACGATTCCAAATTCGCCGAAGAGGCCGATGGCGGCGGAGCGGGCGGCAGCGGCGAGGGTGAAGAGGGCGAGGTCATAGGAGAGCAGCCCGTCAGACCCCAGGAAGGCGAAGGTGACGGCGCCGGACCCGGCCAGGGTGAAGGCGCATCCCACGAAATCGAATCGAACGCCTACGACCTGGGCAAGATCCTCACCGAACAGTTCGCCCTGCCCAACCTGAAGAACAAGGGCAAGAAGCGGTCGTTGACCCGCTACACGTACGATCTCACCGACAGGAACCGCGGTTTCGGACAGCTGCTGGACAAGAAGGCCACCCTGCGCCAGATCGTCCAGACCAACATCGCACTGGGCCGGATCAACCCCAGCGAGCCTATCGACACCAGCGACCTGCTCGTGTCCCCGCAGGACAAGATCTACCGCATCCTCTCCCGTGAAAAGGACTTCGAATCGCAGGCCATGATCTTTTTCCTGCGCGACTATTCCGGTTCGATGAGCGGCAAACCCACCGAGGTGGTCGTCAGCCAGCACGTGATGATCTACAGCTGGATCCTGTACCAGTACGGCGGCCAGGTGGAATCGCGCTTCATCCTGCACGATACCGAAGCCAAGGAAGTGCCGGATTTCTACACCTACTACAACAGCCGCGTGGCGGGCGGCACCAAGGTCGCGTCCGCTTTCCGGCTGGTGAACGAAATCGTGGCCAAGGAGAGCCTGGCCAGGGACTACAACATCTACGTCTTCCACGGAACCGACGGCGACGACTGGGATTCCGATGGCAAGGAATCGCTGCCCGAGATCGAGAAGATGATGGAATACACCAATCGCATCGGCGTGACCATCGCTGAAAATTCCTACGGAACGCCGGGCGAATCCGAAGTGGAAAAATACCTGAAGGGGTCTGGCTTCCTGGACAACAAGCCGGGTCTCATCCGACTGGACGTCATGTCCGAAAGCGCGGAAGAGCCGCGCATCATCGAAGGCATCAAGAAGCTGATCAGCGAATAGGGGACCACGGGTCATGCAGTTGATCGATCAGCATACCAAAGCCATCATGGAGGGTTGCAAGGAGCGCGCCCGCGACGCCGGTCTGCGCTTCGACGACGAATCCCTCGAGTACGTGGTCACCAACCGCGATATGCTCGAACTGTCGCCCAAGATCATGATCCCCACCATGTACGACTACTGGGTGCACGACGTCGAGGTGCTGCAGGGCAAGGGCCGTTACGAGCTTTATCCCAACAACCCCTTCGAGACCGTGATCAATACGCGGCCGGCCATCAGTTTCTACAACGACAACAATCCCGACTGGCTGAACGTGATGATCTTCTACCACGTTCTGGGGCACATCGATTTTTTCCAGAACAACCTGTACTACAAGCACACCTGGGACGACGATTTTGCCGGTCAGGCCCTGGCCGACAAGCGCGCCATCGCCCAGCTGCGCAGTGAAAAGGGCCGCTGGGTCGATTATGTCATCGAGTTCGCGCGTTCCATCGACAACATGGTGGATTTCCACGGGGTGCTCGCGGACATGCACCGCTCCGACACCAACGGTCTTTCCAAAAAGCTGGATTACTATTTCGACGTGTTCCTCCAGGACGAAAAGCACGTGCGCGTGAACGATTACGTGAAGGAAATCGAACGCTACAACAAGATCGTCGGGGAAAAAGGGAAAGACGGGGAAGACGACTTCTTCCGGAAAATCCACCGCAAGCACCCCGAATTCGAAGCCATGTTCGAGAAGTCGAACGGTCACCGTCGGAGCAACAAAAACGACCTGCTCCAGTATCTGATGGACCACTCCGAGTTCCTGAACCGCGACGAAAATCTGTGGATGAAGACGGTCCTGCACATCGTCCGCAAGACATCATTGTATTTCCAGCCCCAGATCCGCACCAAGATCATGAACGAGGGCTGGGCCAGTTACTGGCACGAGACGCTTTTCATGCGCGACGACCGCATCGCCGGCCACGAGGTGGATTTCGCCCGGGTCAACGCGGCGGTCACCGCAATGCCCCGGGTGGGGCTCAACCCCTACGCCCTGGGCATGCGCCTGTTCTACTTCATCGAGGAAGCTGCCAACAAAGGCCGCTACAGCCAGGAATTTCTGGCCATGCTCAACGCCGAGCAGCGCCGCCAATTCGACCAGGGCACCGGCACCGGCCAGGAATACATCTTCCAGGTGCGCGAAAACATGAACGACTTCCTGTTCGTGAATACCTTCATCGAGCAGGACTTCGTGACCCGCAACAAACTGTTTGTCGCCGACAAGGTCCTCGACGAGCAGCGCATGGTCTGGCAGTGGTACGTCAAGAGCCGCAAGGTCGAGGACTACAAGCAGATGGTGAAGGATTCCCTCTACCATCCGCCCCACATCACCATCAACAACGAAAAGACCGATGAATCCGGCCTCTGGCTCGAACACGCCTTCGAGGAAAAACCCCTGGTCAAGGAGTTCATCAACAATACGATGCTGGGCCTGGAATTTTTGTGGGGCGGGAAAGTGACCCTGGAAACAACCGAGGTCAAATCCATCAAGAAGCCCGATGCCCAACCCACCCTGCCTGGTATGGGACCGGCCGTTGGCGATGAGGAAACCAAGCCCCAGATCGAGTGGCAGCGGGTCAGGTACACGATGAAGGACCGGAAAACCAGCAAGGGATTGGTCTAGGCATGGAACACATTCGCAATGCCATGCAAAATCTCGGTGAGACCCAGCAAGGGCTGGACCGGGCGCAGACTGTTACTTTCGAACAGTTCCTGATCGTGCTGCGGGCCCGTCCCGAAACCCTCATCCGCAATGTGCATCAGGTTTTTCACGATATGGTCCAGGCGGCGGTGGGCTCAGGACAGGATGAATACGCGGATGACCCCGAATCCATCAACTTCGTATCCTACGATACCAAGGATTTGTTCGAGACCGGAACCGACAACCCGTTTTTCGCCGACCGTATTTTCGCCAACCGCCTGGTCAACATGATCGACGGCTTCCGCGGCGGCGCCCAGCAGAACAAGATCTACATCTTCGAAGGCCCTCCCGGCTGCGGAAAATCGATCTTCCTGAACAACCTGCTGCGCAAATTCGAGGAATACGCCAACAGCGAAGATGGCTGTCGGTACGAAACGGTCTGGCACCTGGACCGCTCGGTGCTGGGCGAGTTTTCCGATCTGGAAGGCCAGCCAGTCATGGACAAACTTGTCCAACTGCTGGACGTGTCGGGCAACACCATGGACGAGGCCTTCAAGAACGGCCGCCCCCAGGTGCGCCAGGGCTTCGTGGAAGTTCCTTGCCCCAGCCACGACAATCCCCTGCTGATGATCCCCAAGGAACAGCGATCCGAATTCCTGGACCACCTGTTCGCCAACGACGAATTCAAGTGGAACCTGTCCTACGGCAAGGAATACGACTGGGTCTTCCGGGACACGCCCTGCACCATCTGCACCACCTTGTACCAGGCGCTGCTGCACAAACTGGGCGACCCGACCGAAGTCTTCAAGATGATCCACGCCCGGCCCTACGTGATCAACCGCCGCCTCGGCGAAGGCGTTTCGGTTTTCAACCCCGGCGACCGCAGCTCGCGGCTGCAGGTGCTGAGCAACCCCGAACTCCAGAAACGCATCAGCGTCCTGCTGCAGGACAGCAACAAGGTGCGCTACATTTTTTCAAGGTACGCCCGCACCAACAACGGGATCTACGCCCTGATGGACATCAAGGGCCACAACAAGGAACGCCTGCTGGAGCTGCACAACATCATCAGCGACGAAGTGCACAAGGTGGAGGAAATCGAGGAACACGTGAACTCGCTTTTCCTGGGCGTGATGAATCCCGAAGACAACAAGAACATCCGCGGTTTCCAGTCGCTGACCGACCGCATCGAGTTCATCAACATTTCCTACGTTTTGGACTCGGCGACCGAGGTGAAGATCTACGAAAATACCTTCGGCCGGCACATCGGGGAAAGTTTCCTGCCGCGGGTCCTGGAAAACTTCGCGCGGGTCATCATCTCCAGCCGCCTGAACGAAAAATCACCGGCCCTGCTCGATTGGATCGGTGATCCCAAAAAGTACAATCTGTACTGTGACGAAAACCTGCACCTTCTGAAGATGGCCATCTACACGGGCCTGATTCCCGCCTGGCTGGACGAGGAAGACCGCAAGAATTTCACCGCCAAACGCCGGCGCAAGATCATTGCCGAAGCCGAGACCGAAGGTCACAAGGGGTTCAGTGGACGCGATTCCATCGACATCTTCCAGGACCTGTATTCAACCTACGCCAACGATGACCAGATGATCACCATGGACACCCTGTGCCGGTTCTTCACCAAGACCCGTCCCGAGTTGAACAAGCAGCTGCCCAACGGTTTCCTGGATTCGCTGCGCAAGATGTACAACTTCCAGATCCTGCAGGAAGTGAAGGAATCCCTCTACTATTACAACGAGGAACAGATTGCCAGGGACATCAAGAACTACCTGTTCGCCCTGAACTACGAGCTTGGCACCAGCGCGAAGTGCACCTACACCGGTGAACAGCTGGAAATCACCGAGACGTTCATGGTCGGCATCGAAGACCATCTGCTGGGCCCGGACGTCCGCGAAGGCCGCCGCACCGAATTCCGCGAGGAAACCCAGCGCGAATACACCTCGCAGGCCCTGACCCAGGAAATAATGGTGGAAGGCCTCGACATAGAGGAAACCGAACTCTTCTCCGAGATGCACAAACGTTACGTCTTCAACCTCAAGGACGAAGTCCTCGAGCCGTTCTTAAAAAATGCCAACTTCCGCCGCGCCCTAAAGGACTTCGGAACCAACGAGTTCCGCACCTACGACAAAAAAATCCGCGATGACATAGCGTTCCTGCTCAGTAATCTGGTTGACCGATACGGCTACAATGAACAGGCCGCCCGTGAGGTCTGTATTTATGTGGTGGATAATGAACTGGCCGAGGAGTTCGAAGATTAGGAGGGCTGGGTCGGAAGGATTTCGGATGTCCTCGTCGCGGCTCCTGCGGATTACCGAAATCCTTCCGACCCAGCCCTCCTAATCTTCGAACCCCGCGACCACCTCCCTACCCAGCATATTGACCAGACCTCCCGCGCGCCTTAGTGTCATTCAGGGCATGCATCGCTTCAGCCCACCTTTGAAGCGGTGGAACGAGAGGGGTGCATCATGGCACGCCGAACTATATTTTTTTTCCTCCTTATTTCCATTTTGGTCCTGGCGGGCTGCGGCGAAAAAGAGCAGCAGCTTCGCATGCGGTCCATCGGCATGGCGGGGGTGGCCGACACGCTTGTCGTACCCGACCTCGCGGTCTGGACGGTAAGGATCAACGACCTCGATCCGCTGCTTGTTGGGGCCAAGGACTCCAATGACGCCAGACTTGCCGCGGTTCTCGGGGCTCTTGAAAAAATCAGGCTTGTCGAGGGCAGCGTTCGAACCGGACCTGCCCGAATCGAGCGGCAATTCCGACGCTGTGATGATGGGGTCAATCGTTTCTCCCATTTCAGCGTGAAGCGGAGTGTGACCTTCCGTCAGGACGATCCCGACGAGGTTGAAAAGGCCCTGGATGTCCTGGTTTCCGCGGCCGACATCGAGGTTTCCTGCTACTTCGATCTGGCCGATACCGAAGCGATCATGAAACAGCTCCGCACCCGGGCCATGGACCAGGCCAAGGATAAAGCAGCCTTTCTTGCCCGGCATGTGGGCATGAGTCTGGGGGAAATTTTGTCCATCCGCGTCAACGAGAACCTGAACGCGTACCAACACAACCGGCGGATGGCCGAACTCAACGGTGGCGTTGCCAGTCCCCAGGCTCAGCACCTGTCCACGCAGGTCAGCGTGAGTTACAAGACATTCTGATTTACCTGAATGAAAACGGGACCGGCAGCTCCAGCCACCGGTCCCGTTTTTACAATGATATTTATTCCCTGCGCATCAGGTTCGGAACCCACCGATCATTCCCGGTAACCCCGCGGGTTTTCCGACTGCCATTTCCAATGGTCGGCGCACATCTGTTCAATATCCCGTTCCGCCTTCCAGCCCAGCTTCCGATCCGCCAACGAGGGGTCGGCGTAGCAGGTCGCGATGTCACCGGGCCGGCGCGGTGTAATCCGGTAGGCAATTTCCTTGCCGGAAGCTTTTTCCGCGGCCGCCACCATCTCCAGAACGGAATACCCCTTCCCCGTGCCTAGATTGATGGGGACACACCCTTCAAAACCGTTCATTTTTTCGATGGCGGCGACGTGCCCCAGCGCCAGGTCCACCACATGGATGTAGTCACGCACGCCGGTGCCGTCAGGCGTGTCGTAGTCATCGCCGAACACACCCACTTCTTTTCGCAGGCCCACGGCCACCTGCATGACATATGGCATCAGATTGTTGGGAATGTCCTGGGGATCCTCGCCGATCCGCCCGCTCGGATGCGCCCCGATGGGGTTGAAATAGCGCAGCAGCACACAGCGCCAGCGGTCGTCCGCGGCGCACACATCCCGCATGATCTCCTCGATGAACAGCTTGGTCCTACCGTAGGGATTGGTGGCCGAAAGCGGGAATTCCTCGGTGATGGGTACCGTGGCCGGATCGCCGTAAACCGTGGCCGAAGAACTGAACACCAGGTTGAAACACTCGTGCTCCTGCATCACTTTCAGCAGTTCGACGGTGCCAAAGATATTGTTCTCGTAATAGCGCAGCGGGATTTCGCAGCTCTCCCCCACCGCCTTGAGACCGGCAAAGTGAATCACCGCGTCGAACCGGTGGGCCGCGAACACCTTCGACAGGGCCGCGGAATCACAAATATCAACCTGGTGAAATTCCAGCTCACGCCCGGTCAATTCCCGGACCCGCCGCAGGCTTTCCTCACTGGAATTATCCAGATTATCCACCACCACGACTTCGAATCCGGCGTCCAGAAGCTCAAGACAGGTGTGGCTGCCGATGTACCCGGCCCCCCCGGTCACCAAAACCGTTTGCGACATATTCAATCTCCCAAGTTTGATTTGTTCGCCTGATTCATAAACCCACCCAACCTATTTCGCAACAACTACGCTTCCGGCATATGCTGTCGCCCGGACCTGAGCCCGGGGGTGGATACAGATCCCTCATGAAGGAAAAATCCGGGCAATCCGCAGCGAAGTGAGGACCGTCCCGGATTTTTCCTTCATGAGGGATCTGTATCCACCCCCGGGCTCAGGTCCGCCCGACCTCATAGGCCGAAATCGCCGCCATGTTGACGATATCCGCCACAGTGGACTGCGTCGACACCATGTTAATGGGTTGCTTCAGTCCAACCAGCAACGGTCCGATCACTTCGCGTTCTCCCAGGTAGCCCACCAACTTGTAGGCGATATTGCCGCTCTGCAGATCCGGGAAGACCAGCACGTTGGCCTGACCCATGACCTTGCAGTCGGGCACGGATTTGTCACACTCACCCGGCAGGATGGCCACGTCGGCATGCATTTCCCCATCGACGTTCAGCTCAGGATGCTCCTCATTGAGGATGCGCACCGCTTCGCGCACCTTGCGGCTTTCGGGTCGGTCGTTGTCTCCGAAGTTCGAAAACGACAGCATCGCCACCACCGGATCCAGGTTGAAGTGGCGGGCGACAGAGGCCGCCATCAGGGCAATTTCCGCCAGCAGGCGAGCGTCCGGATTGAAGTTCACCGTCGTATCGGCGAAAATGTAGACCTTTTTTTCAACCAGCAGCACATGCATCCCCACCACGCGGCTGACACCCTGCCGCATCTCGGCCAGGGTCAGGATCCAGCGCAGCGAATCCGCGTAGGACCGGGTCGCGCCGCAGACCATGCCGTCGGCCTCGCCCGAACGCAGCATCATCACTCCGTGATGGATGGGACGCTGCACCATCCGCCAAGCCTTCCGGTAGTTGTAACCCTTGCGGGCCCGTTCCCGGAAAAGTATCTCGGCCATCCCTTCAAGATTAGGACAACTCGTGGGGTCCTTGAGGGTCACTCCCTTCAGGTCAAAGCCGATTTCTTCAGCCTTTGCCCGGATATTCTCCTCATTGCCCAGCAGGATAGGCTCGCAATAGCCCTCATCCACCGAGATGCGGCAGGCCTCCAGCACTCGGCCGTCACACCCTTCGGCAAAAACGATCTTGCGGAGCTTGGACTTGGCCTTGGACCGGATGGAGTGCATGACCATCAGGCTCTTGTCATGCATCCCCTCGAGGGTTTCGCGGTAGGCGTCCCAGTTGGTGATGGGATCGCCGGCCACACCCGTTTCACAACCCGCCTTCGCCACCGCCGAAGCCACGATGGCCAGCACACGGCTGTCGAAAGGCTTGGGAATGATGTACTCGGGGCCGAACTCGAACTGCTCGCCGCCATAGGCCGCGGCCACCTCGGCCGTCACCGGTTGGCGGGCCAGTTCGGCAATGGCGTGAGCGGCGGCGATTTTCATTTCCTCGTTGATAGCCGTGGCCTTGATGTCCAGAGCGCCGCGGAAGATGAACGGGAACCCCAGCACGTTGTTGACCTGGTTTGGGTAGTCGCTGCGGCCGGTGGCCATGATCACGTCGGGCCTGGCATCGACAGCATCTTCGTAAGTGATTTCGGGATCGGGATTGGCCATGGCGAAGACGATGGGTTTGTCGGCCATCGACTTGACCATGTCCTTGTTCACCAGGCCCGCCACCGAGCACCCCAGGAGCATATCCGCCCCCTCCATGGCCTCGGCCAGGGTGCGCCTGTCCGTCTCGTTGGCGAAGTACTCCTTATATTCGTTCATACCCTCGGTGCGGCCCTTGTAACAGACGCCCTTGCTGTCCACCAGGAGGAAGTTTTCCAAGGGCACACCCAGAGTCTCGATGAGTTTGGAGCAGGCGATGGCCGCGGCTCCCGCCCCGGACACGACAATCTTCAATTTCGTAATGTCCTTGCCCTGCAACCGGACCGCGTTGATCAGACCGGCCGTCGCGATGATGGCCGTGCCGTGCTGATCGTCGTGAAACACCGGAATGTTCATGGTCTCGCGCAGTTTTTTCTCCACGATAAAACATTCGGGCGCTTTGATGTCCTCCAGGTTAATACCACCGACGGTGGGCTCGAGAAGTTGGCAGAACTTGATGATCTCGTCGGGATCCTCGGTATCGATTTCGATGTCGAAAACGTCAACATGGCCGAACTTCTTGAACAGAACACCCTTGCCCTCCATCACCGGCTTCCCGGCCAGGGCGCCGATGTTGCCCAAACCCAGGACAGCGGTGCCGTTGGAAACGACGGCTACCAGATTGCCCTTGTTGGTGTATTTGTAGGCATCGGCGGGGTTGCCCTCGATGGCCGTGCAGGGAATGGCCACCCCCGGCGTATAGGCCAGCGAAAGGTCGCGAGCAGTGAGACAGGGTTTTGTGGCTACGACCTCGGTTTTGCCGGGTCTTCCTTCACTGTGATAATCCAGCGCGTCCTGATCTCTGAGTGCCATGACATCGATCCTTTCATTTCATCCCAATTCGGAATACCCTGACTTCATTACATTATAAGGTCGAACAGTCGGGGGCGTTTGTCCAGCGGACAAAAGCCCCATAACCCAGCCTCCCGGGGGGAGTTATGGACAACCTGCTGAACCTGTTGGTCAGCCTGAAATCTGTTATCTGGGGCGCCGCCCTGGTCGTGGGCGTCATCATCGTCCTCGGCGTCGTAAGCAGGTTCCTCCAGCGCAACGCCGCCAAGGTAACCGGTCGCCAGTTCCGCAATCAGCTGATCATGACCGGCGCCTCCTTCTGCGGCCTGCTCCTGGTCATCCTCGGCCTGCCCATCGATACGACCATGCGCGGACAGTTGCTGAGCCTGATCGGGATCATCATATCCGCGGCCATCGCTTTGAGTTCGTCCACCATCCTGGGCAACGCCATGGCCGGCGTCATGCTCAAGACCCTGCGAAATTTTCACTCGGGCGATTTCATCAAGGTCGGGGATTATTTCGGGCGTGTCACCGAACGGGGTCTGTTCCACACGGAAATCCAGACGGCGGACCGCGACCTGGTCACCCTGCCCAACATGTTCCTGGCCACCACTCCGGTGACGGTGGTGCGTTCGTCAGGGACCATCGTCTCGGCCACGGTGTCCCTGGGTTATGACATCCCGCACACAAAAATCGAAGACCTGCTCCTGAAAGCCGCCAACGGCATCGAGCTCAAGGATGCATTCGTGCAGGTACTCGACCTGGGAGACTTCTCCGTCAACTACCGCGTGGCGGGGCTGCTGGAGGAGTCGAAAAAGCTGCTCTCCTACCGTTCCCGCCTGCGGGCATCCATCCTGGATGCGCTCCATCACGGAGGAGTGGAGATCGTTTCGCCCAATTTCCAGAATCTGCGGGATTACGATCCTCAAAAGAACTTCATCCCCGCGCCGGTCCGCGCCAGGAAGGACCAGCCGGTGGATGCCGCTCCGGTGGAGGTGGTCTTCGACAAGGCCGAGGTTGCCGAATCCCTTTCCGCCTTGTCCATTGAGCAATCCGAGCTTGAATCCAGCCTGAAGGAAGCCCGCCAGGCGGTCAAGGACGCCAAGGAAGACCAGGACAAGCAAAAAGCCGACCGGCAAGTGACCTTGATCGAGGGCAAACTTGAACAATTGGCCAAAACACTGGCCGAAACCCAGGAAAAAGACAAGGACAGCTGACCGTCAATACGCCGCCCGCGCCCATTCCAGAAGAATCTCGCGATCCGTGTCCGAGAGCCGGGCTTCCCGGTGTCCCAGGGTATAACTGCGCAGGGGCATGGTGCTGTCGGTCAGCTGCTTTTCGATGTCGCGCAAAAGGTGGCCCCGGGCTTCCAGGTCAAACAGCGGCCACTGGGAAAAATTGAGATCCGCCCGCCCCTTTTTCACGTGTCCGGCCAGCCACCACGAGGCTGGTGCGATTCGGCTGTACCAGGGCCAACGCGTTTCATGCGAATGGCAATCGTAGCAACTGCGCCGCAGGATTTCCTTCACCTGTGCAGGTGCAACCAGATCCGCTTCGACCGGGGGATTACTGCGGATTGAAGGAATAAACTGGATCCCCAGGAACAGCGCCGCGAATAACGCGGCGCCCAGGAAAAATTTTCGGGGGACCAGTCGGTTCAAGTAATTTCCGAATCGTTAATTTTCCAATTGTTCGATGATCTTTTGGGCCACCTGGTTGTCGGGTTCGATCCTGAGAACCTCATGGGCGCTGGCCAGGGCACCCTCCTTGTCTCCGTGAATGATCATGACCTGGCTTCTCATCAAATGGGAGGGCATGTCATCGGGGTTTGTTTCGACAGCCAGGTTGAGCACCTTCACCGCGCTCTCCAGATCTCCGTGGGACTGGGCCAATACTTCCGCGACCGAGGTAAGGGTGGACGGACTGAAATCGTAGGATCCCGACCCGTAATATTCGTCGCTCAGTTCGCCGTACCTGGCGATACCCACGTCCGCGCCGTCTTTTTCAATCGTGTCCAACAGAACCATTTCCAGGGTCCGGGGATCCTCCAGCCCGCGATGGCAAGTTATGCATTTGACCTTGGCGCCCTGTTTGCCCGTCGCGTTGGGCAGCTGCTCGCTGTTGATTTTCCTGACCATGGCCATCATTCCCCGCGCAACTTCCTTGTATTCCAGGTTGTCACTCGCCCAGTCGATGCTGTCGAAGTCGCCCGGGGTCTTTTGCACATGGCAGTGGGTGCACCGAACACCCAGTGAAATCGAAAAATCCCGCATCGCTCCCATGAGGTGCCGTTTTCCGATATCCTTGGGAAAAATTTTCAGATTCGTGAATGTATCGGGAATTTCAGCCTGGGCCGCGCCTGCCAGCAGGGCTGTCAGGAATAATCCGATGATGGCCGCACGGGCCGAAAGTGTGATTTTCATGACTCCTCCGTAGAGTTTGTTCGAGGTTGATTGAAATTTTTCCCATGCACCATCAAACCCCCAAATCCCCCTCAGGTCAAGGTGCCCTGCCTGATACAGTTTTTGGGGGTGATAAATTCCATTTCATGTTAGCATATGTGCCAATTCAAAAACCATGTTCCGATTTTGCTGGAGGGTAATCATGATCGACCGCAATTGGTTGCGAAAACTTACGGGAAGCCTCCTGGCGGCTGCTCTCATTATGATCATTCTTGTCCCGGCCGCCATGGCCCAGGATGAGCCCGCTCCCCAAGAGGAACAAACCACCACCGAGACAGCCACCCAACCGGCCCCGCCCCCCAAGCCGGGGCCGGATCCGGGACCCTTCAAAAAAGGCAAGGTCCGGGTCGGATTCTACGGCGGCGCGGGCAGCACCTACAACCAGACCTACGTCATTCTCGGCGCCGGGATAGGTTACTACCTGCTGAACGGCCTGGAAGCCGGAGTGGATGTGGAAGGCTGGGTCCTGCAGGACCCCACCTTCTGGAAAGTGACGCCCCAGGTTCGCTACGTGCTGTGGCAGATCAGCCCCATCCGGCCCTATGTCGGCGCGTTCTGGCGCAAGACCTTCGTCACCGGCGACAACCCTCTTCTCATTCCCGACTACGATTCCTATGGCGGACGTCTGGGCATCGCCTACCGCAAGGGCGGCAGCTATGTGGCGGTGGGCGCGGTGTACGAAAAATTCCAAGATTCGCCTTTTACCGGTGAAAACGACACCTGGTACCCGGAAATCGCCTTCTGGATTTCTTTCTAGGAGGAATGAACATATGCCCGGGGATCGTCGCAACGCAGCCATCAGGGTATTGATGATGCCCCGGGATACCAACCACCACGGCACCATCTTCGGTGGCGTGATCCTCAGCTATATCGATCAGGCCGGCGCCGTGGGCGCGATCCGGCACGGCTGCCGCCAGGTGGTCACCGTCGCCATGGACCAGGTCATTTTCCATCAGCCGGTGCAGGTGGGAGATCTGGTCAGTTTCTATGCTGATATTATCAAGGTGGGACGCACTTCCCTCGAGGTGCTGGTTACCGTGGAGGCCACCCGTCGCTCCGATGGTGAAGTTGTGGCCGTGACCGAGGCCAAGGTTACATACGTTAATGTCGACAGCCAGGGCAAACCCATCCCCGTCTCCTGCTGATTCTGAACATCATTATTGGGTGATTCCCTCCACCTGACCTCAAAGACCAGCCCTTGATATTTTTTTGACATCTCATACCGAATTACTAGTAATTTACTGGTACCAAACTAGTTACAAGATTTTTTCTCAAATTTCCCCTTGCAATTCCTTGCCGCCTGCCGATATTTAACTTAGTTAACATTAAACGAGGTTAAGGATGACAAAACTGGACAGGGAACTTAGCGAAAACATCAGGATCATGGCCATGGTCGTGGGGGATATCTGCCATCGCAGCACCCTGCAGAAAGCCAGCCCCATCAACCTGACGCGCAACCAGTATACCATCCTGAAGATCCTTTCCACGGAGGGAGACTTCCAGATAAGCGATCTGGCCAAGCTGTTGGACATCAGCAACGCGGCCATCAGCAAGAACATCGACCGTCTCGAACAATTGGATTTGGTGGCCAGGCAAACCAAACCGGACGACCGGCGAAGCCTCGAGCTCATTCTTCTCGAAAAGGGACTTGGGATCCTCAATGAATACGACCGGATCCTCGGCGAGAAACAGAAACATCTGATGGAGCAGTTCTCCCTCCAGGAAAAGGAAAACCTCCTGGATATGATGAAGAGGGTCATCATCTTCACCCTCGCCGGGGAGCAGGATACCGAAGTCATCTGCCTGCAATGCGGCGGAAATTGCGGGGACAGTTGCGTTATCGAATCATGCAAGGGCCTGTGTGCCCTGCCGGATAAGAAAAAAGCACCCCGGCAATAGGCCGGGACATTACAAGGGGGTTCGGACAGGGGTCCGGACATGAAGTGACGAGGAGGACAACATCATGGTCAGTCGTCGGGATTTCTTCAAAATCACGGGGACGGTCGCGGGCACCGCGGCCTTGACCGCGGTTGGAGCGGAAGCGTCCGCACCGCATCCCAAACTGGATCCGGACAGGTTCGGCGTTTTGACCGACACGACCCTCTGCATCGGCTGCCGCCGTTGTGAATGGGCGTGCGCGGAACAGAACGGGCTGCCGCATGGAGACCTTGGATCCTATGGCGAGACAAGCGTGTTTGACCAGATGCGGCGGCCCGATGCCGAATCCTATACCGTCGTAAACCGTTATCCCTCCCCCGCAGGCACCAACAAGCCGCTCGACGTCAAGGTGCAGTGCCTGCATTGCGAGCACCCCGCCTGCGTGTCGGCCTGCATCGTTGGCGCCCTGGAAAAATCCCCCCAGGGTCCGGTGACCTACGATGCCTGGAAATGCATCGGCTGCCGGTACTGCATGATCGCCTGCCCGTTCCAGATTCCGGCCTACGAATACGCCGAACCCCTCACGCCCCGGGTCATGAAGTGCACCATGTGCGCCGAGCGGACCCTGGAAGAGGGCCGCCCCCCGGCCTGCGTGGAAATGTGCCCGCCGGAAGCCCTGGTCTTCGGAAAACGGACCGAACTGCTGGAACTGGCCCACAGGCGGATCGTGGAAAACCCCGGCCGGTATCATCCCGAAGTCATCGGGGAACACATCGCCGGAGGAACCTCCTGGCTGATGATCACCGACCGGCCCGCCACGGAGATCGACATCCCGGAACTTCCCGACGAAAGCCCGGCGGTCATCACCGAAACCATCCAGCATGGTATCTTCAAGGGCTTTACCGGCCCCCTGATGCTGTTCGGAATCCTGAGCATTCTGATGAAATCGTCCAGCGACAAGCGGAAGGAAAAGGAGGACGAAAATGGATGACTCCATGCAACATCACAAGGCCCTTCCCCTGGCCGGCAACTCGGCCGTCCCCTTCTTCACCCCCGGGGTGATCGTCATTGCGATCCTGGCGGCCGCGGGTGTGGCCACCCTGATGGCCCGCCTGTTCTTCGGGCTTGGAGCGGTCACCAATTTCAACGACCAGTATCCGTGGGGAATCTGGATCGGAATCGACGTGGCCTCGGGTGTCGCCCTGGCCGCGGGCGGTTTTACCATGGCCTTCATCGCCCACGTCATGAACAACGAGAAGTACCACGTCCTGGTCCGGCCGGCGTTGCTGACGGCAGCCATCGGCTACACCTTCGTTGGTCTCGGGGTCTGCATCGACCTGGGCCGCTACTACAACATCTGGCACGTGATGATGCCTTCGATGTGGCAGGGCAACTCCGCCCTGTTCGAGGTCGGCATGTGTGTCATGATCTATCTGACGGTGCTGTACATCGAGTTTTTGCCCATCGTGTGCGAAAGATTCATCGGCCGGGTGAACCTGCCGGGTGTGCTGGGCAAGATGAACGGATTCCTGGACGGGCTCCTGCGGATCCTGGACAAGACCCTCGCCCGGGTGATGACCTTTTTCATCATCGCCGGCGTAGTCCTGTCCTGTGCTCACCAGTCATCGCTGGGCACCCTGATGGCCATCGCCCCCAGCAAACTCTATCCCCTGTGGCACACACCTGTGCTGCCGCTGCTGTTTTTGCTGTCGGCCTTCGCGGTGGGCCTGTCCATGGCCATCTTCGAATCGATCCTGGCCTCGCGATCGTTCAAGAGACCCATCGAGATGCACGTCCTCAGTCCACTGGCCCGCATGATTCCCCTGTTGCTGGTCGTCTACTTCGCGGCCAAGGTCATCGACCTGGTCAACCGGGACGCCTGGCCGCTCCTGTTCGAGGCCAACTTCCGCGCGGTGATGTTCTGGATCGAAATCGGCGTGGGCGTGATCATTCCGACCTTCCTGTTCCTCAGCCACCGGCTCAGGCGCCATCCCGCCTGGCTCTTTTCCTCGGCGGCCATGGTCGTGTTCGGCGTGGTGCTAAACCGGTTCAACGTTTTTGTCACCGGGTACACCCCGCCCTACTCCGAGGGCCAGTATTTCCCCGCCTGGACCGAGATCATGCTGACGGTGGGAATGATTTCCCTGATCGTGCTGCTCTACCGGATCTGGGTATTCATCTTCCCGGTCCTGCCCGCCGAAGAGGAGGTCGAACATGCGTAACTCATCAATATTTC
>Ga0164313_10001899_pt1 | contig 18732 bp, 18 predicted proteins | sample GuaBasSedimGuay4_FD_113735 | JGI IMG/M metagenome (GOLD analysis project Ga0164313, IMG submission 113735) | Subseafloor sediment microbial communities from Guaymas Basin, Gulf of California, Mexico - Guay4, Core 4569-4, 0-3 cm | ecosystem: Environmental > Aquatic > Marine > Hydrothermal vents...
GTTCAGACAGTCAAGAGCCCCTTTGATATTGGTACCTAAATTATCCGGCACATAGGTAAAGATATCTCTGATCAGCGTCCACACATGGGAAGCGCCTTTTTTGGGTGGTATAATTTTTTCCACTTTTGAGCTAAATAAAATGGCGCCCACTTTATCGTTAGTTCGGATCGCCAGAAAGGCCAGCATACCAGCTACTTCGGCCAACAGTTCACGCTTGAATTTCTGTTTTGTCCCAAATAACTGCGAACCGGACAAATCCAACAGGAGTATGACGGTTAACTCCCGCTCTTCATGAAATACTTTGATATATGGATGACCAAGCCTGGCGGAGACGTTCCAGTCGATGGTTCGTATATCATCCCCAGGCTGGTATTCCCTGACTTCGGTAAACTCAAGCCCTTGTCCCTTGAAGGCGCTTTCATATTGACCCGCAAAAAGATCGCTTGCCAGGTGTCTGGTTTTAAAGTGAAATCCTTGAATTTTCTTTAACTGTTCTTCGGATAGCATGCTAAGGGACCTCAACTCGCTCCAGCAAGACATTGATGATATCATCCGTTGTTTTGCCTTCTGCTTCTGCTTCGTAGCTTAAAAGTATACGGTGCCTGAAGACCTCCGGGGTCATGGATTTGATGTCCTGAGGTGTAACATACCCACGGCCATTCAAAAATGCATGTGCCCTGGATGCAGCTTCAAGCCAGATCGACGCCCGTGGTGAGACCCCATAACTGATCATAAACCCGATATCCAGCTTGAATTCGTCCGGGTTTCTGGTCGCCCGGGTCAATCGCACAATATAGTCCACTAACCGTTCTTCTATATGAATGCACTGCAACACTTCCTGCGCTGATTGAAGGGCCGAGATATCAACAACGGCAGAAATATTTTGGGAACTTCCTGCACGGGTTCGCTTTACGATTTCCTTTTCTTCCTCTGCCGAGGGATAGTCCACTTTAATTTTCATCATAAAACGGTCGACCTGAGCCTCGGGCAATGGATAGGTACCTTCCTGCTCGATGGGGTTCTGGGTAGCGAGCACAAGGAAAGGATCGTCAAGCTTAAATGTGGTATCCCGAATAGTGACCTGTCGTTCCTGCATGGCTTCCAGCAGAGCGCTCTGCACTTTTGCCGGCGCACGATTGATCTCATCCGCCAAGACAATATTATGAAATATTGGTCCTTTGTTCACTTCAAAAGAGCCATTGTCAGGCCTGTAAATCTGTGTACCAATGATATCCGCCGGCAGTAGATCCGGTGTAAACTGTATCCTTTTGAAGGATGTATCAATGGTCGCTGCCAATGCTTTTACCGCAGTTGTTTTGGCAAGACCCGGCAGGCCTTCCAATAACAGGTGCCCCCCGCAGAGCAGACCGATCAGCATTCTATTCAGCAATCCCGTTTGCCCCGCAATTATTTTCTCAATTTCAGCCGTAATTTGCCGGATCGTCAAACTCTCTTTTTCAACCCTGTGAGTAATTTCCCTGATGTCCATATGAACAATTTCTCCTGTATATCTTTTATTGCTTTTTTCATCTTTGGCGTCAAAGGAAAGAAGATTTTCCATGGCCTTGGTCGTAAGTTCGGTTCTTGCGATTGCCTTGCGTATTATAATGTTTCTTTCTTTTTTGGGAATTTTATGAAGCAAAGCAGCATACTCCAAGCAGACCGACAATCTCGCCCTTCTCAATTTCGAAAGAGATGTCATCGACGGCGGTGAAATCTCCAAATGTTCTTGTCAAATGATCAACCTTAATCATAGACTACATTCTATAGGCCATCAACCGCCAAAGGCGTGACTAACTCATGAATTGACGAGCAGCCGGTCAAAATCTTCTTCAATACTTGACATTTTGTTTAAATCTGTATAATCATCCCAGGAACCAATTCTGGAATCATGTATCTTCAAATCATGTAAAGACCGGCCGCAAAATGAGCAATTCCATGTCTCTTTTGGTAGTAAATGGCCGCATTCCGGACACAAATCTTCGTATTTCTGCAATCTTTGTCCCATTTTTCCCTCCTTTAAATCTGGTAGGCGAGTATTGAACCCGCCCCAAATTAACCTTTACGGCATGTGCCAAGGCTCCTTTTAATCTAAAATTCCCAGGATATCGTCTTCCCTCATAAATATGTGCTCTTTGCCGTCGATTTTGATGTCGGTTCCAGCATATTTGGGAAAAAGATTACGCTCCCCTTCCTTAACCTCCATCGGAATCCGGTTGCCCTCATCATTCCGCTTGCCGGGTCCGACAGCTACAATTTTCCCCTCCTGGGGCTTTTCCTTGGCAGTATCCGGTATGATAATCCCACCGGCTGTTTTTTGCTCCTGTTCCACCCGGGTAACGATCACCCTATAAAAGCAAGACAAAATTGTAGTGCTTCACCCACAAAGGGGAGCTGCTCATGGTGCAGTTCAGCTCAACCTGTCTCCAAAAAACATATTACTAAATTAATGCGTGTTAGATCATATTCAAGAGAAAAAATGAGGCTCGAAACATTTTTCTCTGACCATACTCCTCTTCGGACACAAAACAAATTTTTTAACAATAGAACCTCTTGACTGCAGGAATTTTATGATTATTTTTTTAAAAAAACCTACAACTCATGCCACAAAACATGTATTTGCCTTTTTTAATTGGTCATAACTTTGACTGAAATATTAGGAGGTAAAATTATGCACGCACGATATCTATAATCTTTTCGATACTATTAATTGTTTTAGGAATAAGCCACTTCGTCAGGTCAATTGTATGCTTCAGACTTGGTCTGTGTGGCCGGAATCATACAAGGAAAATATTATTTTGTCATACGGCTGAAAGGAGGCGTACCATGGATATCAAAAAATTGGCTCCCTGGAACTGGTTTAAAAAAGAAGAGGATGCCGGGAAAATTGTGCCTGTGCAGTACAGCGGTATCAGAGAACAAGGTTATCCGCTGTATAATCCGGCAACCCAGCTTCACAGGGAAATCGATCAAATCTTTCACAATCTCTTCCGCGGCTTTGGATTGTCACCGTTTGGATTTGAAAGACCGCTCTTGCCGCGCATGGCAGAAGGCATACTCAAACCGACCCTGGATCTCAGTGCCACCGGCAAGGAATACACCATTACCGTGGAAATCCCCGGTGTTGATGAAAAGGATATTAAGGTGGATATTGCCGATAACACCCTGACTATCCGGGGCGAGAAAAAACAGAAAAAAGAAGAAAATGAGAAGAATTACTACCGGATAGAACGGTCTTACGGTTCATTTCAGCGGGTGCTCTCACTGCCGGAAGATGCAGACCAGGATGGTGTGACGGCAAAATTCAAGAAGGGCGTTTTGACCGTTACCATCGCCAGGAAGGCACTGCCTGAATCGGATGTGAAACGGATCGAAGTAAAAAGTGCTTAATAAATAAAAGCCTGAATAACCCAAAACGCGGAAACGCTTTTAGCAAAAAACAATCAAGTGAAAAAAAGGAGGGAAAAACCATGCTTGCAAGAAGAATGTTCGATTTGCCTGGAATGGGCTGGAAAAATGCATTTGCAGAAATGGAACGAATGAGAAGGGAGATGGATCGTCTAAGCTACGCCTTGTTCAGCGGGCCGCAATCACGCCCTATTTCATCAGGTGTTTTCCCGGCTCTCAACATCACGGAAGACAAGGATAACTACTATGTGCGCGCCGAACTCCCCGGCATGAAGGCCGATGAAATTAATCTGCAGGTAGAAGCGAGGAACTTGGGGATTTCAGGAGAACGTAAAATTCACTCTGAGGGAGAGAACGTGAAATATCACCGCAGAGAACGTGAAGCCGGCAAATTTGCAAGGGTCATAGAACTGCCGGGCGAGATCGATGCGGACAATGTCGATGCGCACATGGTCAATGGGGTTCTAAGCCTCACCATCCACAAGTCAGAGGCGGCAAAACCAAAGCAGATCATTATAAAAACGGTTTAAGAAAGGAGGGATTAAAATGGCCGAATCCAAAGAACTACAGATAAAAGAAAAACAGGAGGTCGCCTCTCCTGGCGAGCACACAAGGCCAGGCCTGGTATTTACGCCCGCGGTGGACATTTTTGAGACGGATCGAGAGATCATGCTGCTTGCCGATATACCTGGCGTTGCGAGGGATGATGTTACAATTGACCTTCGGGATGGTATCTTGACCATTACCGGCGATGTTAAGCCGTGGGAAGGCCCAGATGAGTCAGACGTGTTAGTCGAGTTTGAAATAGGTAGATATTACAGACAGTTCTCACTTTCTAAAGTCATCGACCAGGACAAAATTGAGGCCAATCTCCAGGATGGAGTCCTCAGGCTGGTACTACCCAAAGCAGAAAAGGCGATGCCTAAGAAAATTGCGGTAAAAGCCGCTTAAGCGTTTTGCATCGGAGACCCGGCTCACAATATGCACATCGGGTCTCCGATTTTCAATTTCAGGGGGCGTGAAGCTTCATGTTCTCTTATGTATTTCGCCCATAGTTTTTTCCTCTCTGCCAATTAAGAACAAAAAGTCCTTTCTATCCCGAAAATTTCAGAATCAACAATATGTCAACGTATTTATCGGGCGTACATCACCGCTCCATGGCCGATCCCAATGTCTCGTTCTATCTGGATGCAGGTGAGGCATTCTTCTTTTAATTTTTTTGAATAGTTTTTTTTTTCATTGCTTGCCCCCCTCCCTGATACTATAAATTGATTTTAGCTATATTCTTGTACATCAACTTAAGGTAAATTAACTTATGGAACGGCTGAACTATTTTATAAGGCGGTTTCTTCTTGTAATCCCGACTTTTCTTGGAATTACTATTTTGTGTTTCGGGCTTATACAGTTTGTACCCGGCGGCCCTGTGGAACAGATCATCATGAAGATGAAAGGAATAGGCGCTGATGAATCAAGCAGAGGATACGGGGAACAGGCGTCTATTTCTATTCAACAGCGGAAGGCCATAGAAGCTCATTTTGGTTTTGATCAACCATTTTACAAGCGATACTGGAAATGGCTTGTGACAGACAGGCTGGGAATGAAAATGGAATCCTATAAATTTCCCAACAAAACCGCATGGCAATTAATTAAGGAACGTTTTAAGGTTTCACTTATCTTTGGGGTTGCGGGCTTTATATTATCCTATCTTGCCTGCATCCCGCTCGGCATATTAAAAGCCTTGCGTCATAATAAAATGTTTGATCTTGGATCAAGCCTGGTCATCTTTGTGGGGTATGCAATTCCTCCTTTTGCTTTCGGAATGGTGCTTAAAATGCTTTTTTGCGGCACAGTGGAAGGTTTGTGGGATTTTTTTCCCGTATCTGGATTTTACTCAGATAATTTCGCTGAAATGACATTCCAAGAGCAAACAAAGGACGTATTTATGCACATGCTTCTTCCTGTACTCTGCTATATAATCGGGAACTTCGCAATCCTGACTCTGCTTATGAAAAACTCACTTCTCGAGCAAATAAGTAAAGATTATATAAGGACCGTCCTTGCAAAAGGAGGAAGCTTTACAAGAGCAATATGGGGGCATGCTTTTCGCAATTCTTTAATCCCTATTGCAACAGGCTTTGGCTCCATTTTAACTGTCATGTTTGCAGGGTCTGTTATTATCGAGCAGGTTTTTGAGATACCGGGGATGGGACGTCTGAGTCTTGAGGCGATTGTGGGCAGGGATTATCCTGTTTTCATGGGGATTCTTTCGCTTACTTCAATTCTTGGGCTTATCGGAAATATACTTTCGGATTTCCTGTATATCCTTATAGATCCAAGAATAGATTTTCAGAAAAACTAAAATCAGCAATGCTTTTTAATTCTTACAAAAATTCTATAGCCAGGAAAAGGTTTTTACGTTTCAAGGAAATGAAACGCGCCTATCTCTCGCTTTGGATACTGGCGATTCTTTATCTTATCAGCCTTGGCTCCGAACTGATCTGCAACAACGCTCCTTTATATGTCAGGTTTAACGAAAAGTCCTATTATCCTTTATTTAAACATTATTCCGAAGATATATTTACAGGAAACAATAAAACAAAACCTGATTACAAAAAATTAAATAATCTTTCTTGCTTTAAAGAAAACTCTGACAATTTTATGATCTTTCCGCCGGTTCCCTATGGACCTTTTGAAAGCATTGATCCTGAAACGATTGCAGTTTCAGACAATGTAACAATTGATTTAACACCCATACCAAAAATCAGCACCGTCAATATAAGAAAAGATTATTCAATTGAAAGATCCGACTCATTTGGTTTATTTATCAGCGGGAAGGAAAGGGAAGTAAAGGATCTTGTCATTACCAAATACTTCATAATCACGGGAGAGTTAAAGCTTGCGGTTGAAAAACGATTCGCGAATAATGAAGCTCCCCGGATTACTCATATAACTAAAAGTTATGACGGGATGGAAGTAGAGGTGTCGCTTTCTACTTTTTCTCCACGAAAAAAGCCGCCAAAAAGCGTCAGGCTTCTATTAAGAGAAGTTACGCAAAAAGATCAAAAAGCCCTGAAGCTGGTTTTTAACAGAAAACTCGAACTAATTCAGAATAATTTGATATCAAATGGATATGAAACCTGGAAAGAGCTTTCAGCCCTGGATAAAGAATTACTACTCAAACTTGTTAAAACACGCTTTTTAAATCCAGTGGATCCAATAACACTAACCATAAAAAACCAAATATACCACGTTGATGTTATCAAGGAAGATGTCCGCTTTCCATTCGCTCCTTCTGAAGGCCATATATTGGGTATTGATGGAGCAGGCAGAGATGTATTTGCCAGAATTCTTTATGGTATGAGAACTTCAATTACCTTCGGCCTGATGCTTGTGGTCAGCTCAATGGCGATCGGCATTATTTCCGGATCTATTCAGGGATATTATGGAGGGGCTATTGATATAATCTGCCAGCGTCTTATTGAAATCTGGAGCGCACTTCCATTTTTATATATTATGATACTTATGGGATCAATCTATGGAAGAAGCTTTACTCTACTTTTGTTTTGCTATGGACTTTTCAACTGGATAGGAATTTCTTATTATATCAGGGCGGAATTTCTCCGCCTGCGCAAACAAACATTTGTAGAGGCTGCTGTTTGCATGGGCATATCTTCGCAAAAAGTAATTTTTAAACATATTCTTCCAAACGCCATGGTACCGGTTATCACATTTTTTCCTTTTTCTCTGGTTGGTGCCATAGGAGCGCTAACCGCCCTTGACTATCTTGGGTTCGGGCTTCCGCCGCCGACTCCGAGCTGGGGTGAACTTCTTTTTCAGGCCCAGCAATACAGATGGGCGTGGTGGCTTATACTATATCCATCTCTTTCTTTATTTATAGTTATGCTTCTAGGGGTTTTCATTGGCGAAGGAATAAGGAACGCATATGATCCAAAAAAATTCACCAGGATTGAATAATCAGAAATTTGAAAACTCAAATATGAGATTAACCAGAGGCAGCGGGCAATTAAATTTAAGAACGTCTGAAACTCGCGCATAAGTGAGCCTAAAGAAAAAAGAGTATTAATATCAGTTAGAAAAATAGAATGTTATGGCTTGGGTTTATCCTTTTAACAAAAATATACAAAAGTGCCTCTTTTTTCTTAATGCTCACTAATACGCTCAAACAGTCAGCCGTTTTAAATTTAATTGCCCGCTGCCTCTGGTTGTTAACAAGTTACTTTTGAGTTTTCAAATTTATGATAATGGAAAAAACAGGGACCGGGGATTAGGAGATCGGGCTGCTAATGAGCAAAAAATTGCTGGAAATCGATAAACTTACTGTCAGCTTTGAAACTGACGAAGGTGTCTTTAAAGCGGTCGAGGATGTGTCATTTCATGTAAAAAACAATGAAATAGTCGGACTGGTCGGCGAATCAGGGTGTGGTAAATCTGTAACTGCTCTCAGCATTCTGCGTCTTATTCCTTCGCCGGCAGGCAGGATTGAAAAAGGCAGGATAATATTAGGCGGCAAGGATCTGTTAAAGCTGGATATCCGGGAAATGAAGAAAATAAGGGGCAGTACTGTCAGCATGATTTTTCAGGAACCAGCCGCAGCTCTGTCCCCCCTTCACAAAATCGGACAGCAGATGATAGAGGGCCTCATGCTGCATAAGAATAAGAATATAAGTAAAAAAACGGCCTGGAACATTGCTGAAAACTGGCTTAAAAAAGTAAGCATTCCAGACGCAGGAGAAAGGATGTTTTCATACCCCTACCAGCTTTCAGGCGGTATGCAGCAAAGGGTTATGATCGCAATGGCTCTTATGCTGGCGCCCGATCTTGTTATAGCTGATGAACCTACAACCGCACTGGATGTAACCACCCAGGCTCAGGTTTTTGAATTGATAAAGGAACTGAGACAAAGCCATACTTCTATACTCTTAATTACTCATGATATGGGAATTATCTGGGAAATGTGCGGCCGGGTAATTGTAATGTATGCTTCCAGGATAGTTGAAGAAGGAAATATAAACGATATCTTCTCAAAACCGGCACATCCTTATACAAGAGGACTTCTCAAATCTGTTCCAAAGTTATCAACTGAGGCCAAAAGGCTGATGCCCATTCATGGCTATGTACCTTCACCTTTCAACTATCCGTCCGGTTGCTATTTCCGCGACAGATGCCCACAGGCTTTTGATAGATGCAAAAAAGAAAAACCACAGCTTGTTGATCTTGGCAATGGCCACAAAACAGCGTGTTTTCTTGTATAGATTTTCAGATAATTAAATTTCACTGCGTTATCAGTCGTCGACGTATAACTCATACGCCTGAAATTATAGTCAGTTGGATGCTATTCTCAAATCGAAGTTTTTTAGCAGTTAGCTTTTTCACAAATCTTCACATCGGTAAATAAGTCGAAACCATTGCCAGTATTGAAAAAAAACACTTTTCGGGCAGACACTAATTATCTGAAAATCTATAGAGAACAAATAAAGAATAACATGGACAATCAATTAATTAAACAACCGATACTTGAAATAAGAAATCTTAAAACATGGTTTCCGATAAAACGCGGCATCATGGCAAGGACTGCAGGATATGTTAAGGCTGTTGATGGAATATCTATGCATCTATACAAGGGAGAAACGCTCGGCCTTGTCGGCGAGTCAGGGTGCGGGAAAACAACGCTTGGAAGAACCTTGTTAAGGCTGGAAAAACCTCAAAAAGGAAAGATACTTTTTGCAGGCAAGAATCTTCTTGATCTCAAGGGGAAAAAGCTGCAGGAAATGAGAAAAAGGATACAGATAATTTTCCAGGATCCCTTAACCTCTCTAAATCCTAGAATGAATGTTCTTGATATTGTTACAGAAGGGCTTGTCGAATATAAAATAATAGAGGGCAATAAGGAAGATCATGCAAAAAGGCTTATGAAAGAAGTCGGACTCGATGAAAACTCAATATACCGCTATCCTCATGAATTTTCCGGTGGACAGCGCCAGCGAATCAGCATTGCAAGGTCTATGTCCTTAAAACCAGATTTGCTTATATGCGACGAGCCCGTCAGCGCCCTTGATGTATCTGTTCAAGCCCAGATCATAAACCTTTTGCTTGATCTCAGAGACAGCTATAATCTCTCATATATTTTCATCTCCCATGACATAAGTATAGTAAGCAACATAGCAAACCGCATAGCGGTTATGTATCTTGGAAAAATTGTTGAGCAAGGGCCCGCCTCTGATGTAATAAACGATCCCATGCACCCTTATACAAAAGCTCTAATAAATGCTGTTCCTACACCTGGAATCTATAAAAAGAAAAAAATTGTCCTCAAAGGGGAAACCCCTTCTCCCTCTTCACCTCCGCCCGGATGCCACTTCCACACTCGTTGTCCGGAAGTTATGGATATATGCAGAAAGACAGCACCGCAAGAATCAAAATCAGGAATGCGCCAAGTGTGGTGCCATTTGTATAAAAATTGAAATATATCGTTCACGGTTATCGGTTTACAGTTTTTTCAGTGAACTATACACAACGACTGATTGCTTTTGATCAACCGTTAACCGCAAACTGTGAACCGTGAACCGTGAACCTTTAAAATTATTCGGCTGGAGCGGTGCCTGTTGATTCTTCAATCATTGGAGTCTTTATCTCTGCACTTTGTTCTTTTGTTGGCTTAATCTCCTGTTCCACCACATCGGATTTGACAGAAGTAGTGCCAGTTGCTTCTTCAGCCACCTGAGCCTCTATCATCTCTGCCTTTTGTTCTTTAATTGATTCAATCTCCTGTTTCACTACATCAGATTTGCCGGCATCAACCTTTAACAATGACGCCTTGTTAAGATATCTTATTGCTTCATCAAGATCCGAAATAGTTCCTCTGCTTTCAGACACACCAGCTTTATACATTAAATCATTAAACTTAATGTCATTTAAACGGCTATAAGCTTTTTTGCGAAGATCACCTGTTGTTGCAAATAACAAGGCTTCATTCAGGTATGACTTTATAGCAACATAATCAGGAGTATCCGACATGCCTGAAATAGCGTCTGCTTTATCGATATAATAGTTAAAAATAAGAGGAAATACTTCGGTTTTAGAATAAACAGCATTAATTTGCTCGGGCAACGGTACTCCGGGCAGACTCATCATCAGCTCTTCGCCCAGGGGAGCATATCTGCCCTGCCAGATTTCAAGAACTCCAGCACTTTCTTTAATATAATATTTACTGTTATTCGAAGAACTTGCGCTTAAAATAAGTGCAACCAAAATAATAAAACCAGATGCAAGACCGAAAATTACCTTTTTCATAGTTGCCTTTTCTGCAGCTTCTCTTTTAACGGCCGCCTTTTCTGCGGCTTCTCTTTCAACAGCGGCCTTTTCTGCAGCAGCTTTTTTGGCTGCCTCTCTTTCAGCAGCTTCCTTCTTTATTTCAGCCCTGATAGTCGCCATGTCTCTTTTTTTGAGCAACAGTTTTTTTATTCTTTTGGCTTCTTCATCACTCAAGCCCGAAACAATCGGCGGTGAGGCATAATTTTTTAAATATTCCTCATCCACAGCAGCCCTGAAAATTTTAGCCGGCTTCCATACCTCAAACTTCTTTAAAGGCAAAGTCTTTAAGTAGGCGACTTTTTCAGCAGCGGCTTTTTCAGCAGCAGCCTTCTCAGCGGCAGCTTTTTCAGCAGCAGCTTTTTCAGCAGCAGCTTTCTCAGCAGCGGCCTTCTCGGCAGCAGCTTTCTCAGCAGCGGCCTTCTCGGCAGCAGCCTTCTCGGCAGCAGCCTTTTCAGCAGCAGCCTTCTCAGCGGCAGCCTTCTCGGCAGCGGCCTTCTCGGCAGCGGCCTTCTCAGCGGCAGCCTTTTCAGCAGCCTCTTTTTCAGCGGCAGCCTCTTTCTTTATTTCAGCCCTGATAGTCGCCATGTCTCTTTTCTTGAGCAACAGTTTTTTTATTCTTTTGGCTTCTTCATCACTCAAGCCCGAAACAATCGGCGGTGAGGCATAATTTTTTAAATATTCCTCATCCACGGCAGCCCTGAAAACCTTAGCCGGCTTCCATGCCTCAAACTTCTTTAAAATCAGATCCTTTAATGAGACATTCTTTTTTGCGGCTGCAACGGTTTTTTTGCTGCGAGTTTTGGCCGTTGCCCTATCTGTTGTTTTTTTTGTTCTGGCCGCTGCCTTTGTGTTAGCTGTAGTTTCTGCTTTGACCGCGGTTTTGGCTTTTGCGGTAACTTTGGTCTTTTTAGCAGTCTTCTTTACCTCATCCTTTTTTGCAGATTTAGCTTTCTTTTTTGCGGTAGATTTAATTAAGCTCTTTTTTCCCATAACAACACCTTTGAATTTACGTAAGATTTAGGCAGTGAGTAGAAATAAGTTGTACAATATTGCGAAAAATTTTGTTTTGTCTTCAAGGTGCGAGGAGGGCGCATAATGAATTATGTAACCAACAAGCAACGCAGAAGACGGAACAAACTGTATTTCTATATATAAAATAAGTGCAATTTTGTAAACACTATTTTGCAGCACAAATCCTAATTATGGATTGCATTCATGCCAACCATTTAAAATAATAAGTTAAGTATCCTAATGTACAATTATACAAAAAAACATAACAACAATAAGAATGTCATGAACTTCATTGAAAGTGCTCGCGCCAGGCAAACGGTTCGATCCGTCATCATTTTCCGAAAAGGATGTGATCGAATGAGTAAAGACTGTTCGTGGTTTAGCTTTAGCAGGCGCTTTAGGACTTCTTTTCTGGCATCTGGTGAAACTGTGTACCGGATACGGTCGTTTTCGGGCAGGTGCAGATCTACTCCACTCCAAGCGCCTTAAATGCAGCGTCAACAGGATCAGAATAAAAACTAGTCTGAAATTTGGCAAAGAGCTCTCCTGGGATAGTCTGAATGTCACCAACATTGCTCATGGGTATTAAAATACGTTTGGCGCCTGAATCAAAAGCTACTTGCAAGGTTTCAGCAAGATTTGCAGTTGGCATAATGTTTCCTCCCAGGCTCATGTCGCCAAGAACGACCATTTGACTTTGTATCGGTTTGCTCATAAGCCCTGAGCACAATACAACAAAGCTACAGAGGGTTAATGCACTTGCAGCGCCGGTATTGTGCATTTCCACGATATGGATATGGTAGTCATGATCTCCAACCTTGCTCATTGAACTCACCCTTTTTATGTTAGCTTTAAAATAATCGAACGCTATCTTAATCGCCTCTCTGTTCAGGAACGCTAACAAACTTTTCTTCGAGTGTCTCATTGTCTATATAACTAAAATGAACATCATAAAATTCCATGCCTCCGATTTTCTTGAGCTGTTCCTTAACTCGTCTTCGGTTTTCCAGCGCATAGACAAAACAACGTTCCACTGCATCCTTGTCAAATTCACCATGAGGATAAAGCAATTTTAGTAAACCGGAAACGCTCTTGCGCACTGCAATGACATCTCTCTGGTTCAAGTTGTTTCCGATCTTGAAATACCGATCTATAGCATCAGAAAAGCTCCTCTTACGCATTTCCCGCAAAAATTCAGCGAGAAAATCGACAATCAATCCATATTGATTCGTTAAAAATTCAGGGCGCATTTTGGGAATTTCCCACCCTGGAAGATATGCATGCATCCGGTCAAAAAACGCCGAATCAATCATTTCTTCAGGAAACGGTGCAAAGAGATGACCTGTCTTTACAAGAACATCGACGCTCTGGTTGATATTTCCCACAAAAACCATAGCGGCATTTGCACTGATAACATCACGTCCCCTGGAAAAAGAACCTGATGCCATAAAATCTTTCATTATCTGCACGCCATCCTTGTCTTTAAATCTGATTCCAGCTACCTCGTCAAATGCTACCACATCCCATACACCGACCAACCCCACTAGTCGGCTGCTCATATTATAAAATAGATTTGCGACAGTAGTCTGGCCACCTGAAACCAGTATCGAGTTTGGACTGATTTCTTTGTAAATGTGACTTTTGCCTGTCCCTCTTGGCCCGAGTTCGCAAATATTATAATTGTTTTCAACAAAAGGTATTAAACGCGCTATAAGATGCCATTTGACGCGCTCCTCAAAGTTTGTTGGCTCCAAACCGGTTGACCCAAGAAGAACATCCAGCCACTGGCTTTCGGTAAATGCTCTTCTACCTTCAAAGACTGCTTGCATATCGAGATTAGGCATCTGAATTGGCTTGATTTCGGAGATTATAAAAGGAGAACCTTTTGATCCCTCATCATAAAAATATTGCAGGTTAAGAATACACCAGATTCCGCCAACGAGGAGTTTCTCGTACTTTTTGATGGTTTCGCTGGATATTTCAATGCCCTTAACACCGAGATTAGAGAGCATTGCTTCGTAAACATCTCTTTTTTCGTTCAACTTGACGGTAACTTTGTCGATGATTTTATAATTGCCCAGCTCTTTTATTTTTGATTTGATCTTTTCTGCTTCATCCGGTCTGACATAATTTTAGGCCAGGATATTCTTGACTGTATTAAGTCCATCCTGAATTACTTCCTCATCATCTACCGCACAATACATTCCAAGGAGATATTCCAGAACGTAAACCGGGACATTTGCACCTTCCTTAAGCAGTTTTGTCAGGTCTTTGCGCACAACACGACCAGCAAAGTGAATATTCAGCAACTCGTCAATGTTTGTATCAGTTTTCATAATCTTTACCTTTAGAGCCTGTTTCAAAACGTTTCAGTTTGTTCAAGGTCAAGGAAGGCGAAAATTTTAACCACAGGAATACATTGAGTATTTCGAGGATTAAAATTAGAGCCTGACGCAGAGATTGGGCAAAATGGGACGTTTTGAAATTGGCTCTTTAGAAATCATTTGCAAAGGCTATATCTATTATTGTCGGTATTCGATCATATTCGGTGTCATCAATATTTCGTAATACAAGATAATACTCCTTTTTATTGTCATACGATCCTGTCTTTAGCACCAGTTTTACGGATTTTTGGCGTTCATCCATTGATGAAGACCTGCTGTCAAGTGTAACTGTTTCTTCATTGCTTATAAGCTCATTTCCATCACGAAGAGATACCTTCAACGTTATTGGCTTCATGCGGTCAGACACAGCATCGGTTTGGATAAATTTATAAATTGGTCTATTAGTTACCAGTTTCTTGTATGAACCAAGCAGCGATACGCCAACTTGACGCACTTCGGATTTTTCCAGATGTTTCCCCTTCATTTCGTATGCTGTAATCACAGGAATTACAATTTCCTGAAGCATAGCGCCACCATGAAAATATCTTGCCCCGCCGACAAAATTGAAACGATTCGTACCTTTAGGAAGCAAAAATTCCATATCTGTATCTGTTTTAGCCGTTATTCTTGTATTGCCGGAGAAGGCTTTATCCGATTTGCCTAAATTTCTCCCAAGTATGAATCTTTTATGGGTTTTTACCGCATCTTTTTGATTTGTCTCAAGTTTGCTTTTATCAATGGGTTCAGGAGTTTTCTCCTGATAAATAAATCCATGATCCGCTGTTATGATAATTCTTGTCCCGTTTAAACTATTTATGATGAATCTAACCAGCGCATACAGATCATTTATGGTTTTTCGCACAGCCTCAAATGTATTACCTTCCGATACAGCTTTATCACCGATTGCATCAATCTGATCATGGTAAATATAGATGACTCGATGCGGTTTAACAAACTCCCGCCCTTTATCCTTGCTCATGGACATCAGGTTGTCTGCTTTGATCGCAGTGCCGCTGTATTTTCCCAAAATATTCGCACGTTGATCCAGTGAACAGGCCGGCTTTTCATCTATAACAATATCTGCAGTCGGACTGTCTTTGAAGGAAATAGTTTTATGAAGCAACAATGATGCCATTCCCAAAGCCGTGTATCCGGGCAGAATGCCGAACATTGGCTCAAACTCGGCTTTCAGACGGTATTTGCCATTGATTCTCTGAGCAAGTTCCTCAGCGGCTTCAAAGCGGAAAGCATCGCTGACAATAACAAACAGCCGGTTTCTGGAAGATCCTTTCAGTCTCGGGTTAACATATCTATTAAAAAAATCGTACTGGTTGACCACATTTGGAATTTTCCATTTTTTAACCAGATTATCAGAATGTTCTGTTTCTAAAAAGTCACCCCATTTCAGTGACAGTTGATCCATATACCAGCAGCTATAGCAGTTCTCAACAGTCTCTCTAAGCGATTTCAGGACATCCCAGCCCGCCAGATCAGCTTTATCTGCAAGCTCATGAAATTTCCTGTAATGTTGATCAAATAAAAACAGTTCGTTTGTATATGCTTTAAACATATCTTCAGCCGTGGGGTAACTGAAGCCCGCATCATATTTCTTCCTGAGATCGAACAGTTTGATAGCAGCCTCTAATGCGTGATAAGCCGTTTGATAAAGGTTTATCTGAGAATCTTCACTTAAAACAGTGGTTGCCCAGTATCCGTCAAGTCTGATCTTGATCGCCTCCCGTACCTTCAGATATTCATTTTCGGAATCGATACCGATTTGATCCCTGAGATCGCTGATAATCCTGCGCTCTACGGACTCAAATGTCATCACTTCAAGTAATGACTCAATATCAAGGGATATCAACAGTTCATCAATTTTCAGCTTCCTGGCAATGAACGTTGAAATAAGATTAAAATTCTTAAAATAACCGGTGTTGCTGCGCCACTGAGACAGAAATACAGATGAATTCATTGCCTGAGAGGAACTTTGAATTACAAAATGGGAAATAGATGCGGGCAGCTCGGCTTTCAGGCTATTTGAAAGATCGGTCACAAACAACCGAAGCAAAAAATCAGTTAAATTCGGAGAATCTTCGTTTATGTACCCAAATGTCTGAGCCAGAAGTCTCCAGAATGAAGGCTTTAATTCAAGTTTTCCAATTTTTGTCCACGATTTGGATGGTTTATCAACATCAAACTTGCCATACTGGCAAAACGAGTCAAATAGTTTCATCAGGATTGAAAATAGCTCGGGCTGTTCAGCCCTTGTGATGACAGCGAGCATTTTAAGGTCTATATCATCTTCCCTGTCACCGTGGGTGACCCATTTCTTCAGCCTGTTGAGCCGGTCCTGACTTCTAAAAAAAGCCTTACGTTTCTTTAAGTGATGATACGCTTGTTTTCTTCATTGAAAATCTTATTCAGGCTGTCTTTGATTTGTTTGATGTCCATAAGACAGGTCCTTGCTCTATTTGCCTCGTTGGGAACGAGATTAAAAGTTACTTATAGATATCTCCCCGAGGGCCTATATGGTCAACGTATACGATGTCATTCTCCTCATCATACCAGAAAATAATCCGCATATCTCCCAATCGAATTCTGTGATAGCCCGCCCATTCACCGGCCATTTGTATAACTCCCGGCAATCCCAATGGATCTTTCCCAACCTGTTCAATGGCCTTTTTTACACGATTCTTTCGATCCCGTGGAAGCTTTTTGAGATAGTTCGCAGCGCGGCGATGTACGATTATTTTACTCATCAGATTGAATCCAATTCAACATAGGCGCTTTTATTCCCAGCTTCTCTATCTTTGCGCGCCTGTTTGAGATTATCAATCGCATTGCTATCCAAATCCAGACCTAACATCTCTTCAATTTTCTTAAAATCCTCCCAGAGAATAATTACCTCCTTTGGATCGCCATGCTCATCTACAACAAATTTCTTGTTTATTGTTATCATATCATCCTCCTTTTTTCTTCCCTGCAATTGCCTCTTTTTGAGCCAGAAGATTTCCGAATTTGCCATAATTTACTTTAACCCCGTCATCAAGATCCAGCGATATTTTCATGTCCGCATAGTGCCTTAATTCATCATCGAATGCAGAAAGCTCCCCCCGCTTTTTCTTTAATACATCTATCTCTTTCTGAATCTTTCTCTGAGCAGACGCTGTGGCTGCTGCATTTTTTTCATGCTCAAGGAATTCTATTCAGGCATTGAAATTCCCCTGAAGTGGCGTTATGTATGCACTGCGCATTCTTGATAAAGTGGATTCATTATACCGGTGCAGATAAACCAGGCATTCAAAAGCCTTTTGTTTGCCGCTGGAAAAGAGCCAGTAGATGGGGCGTTTCTTGTATGTTTTGAGATGATCTTTAAAGAAGCCTGCGCTCAGGTATCGTCGAATGGTGTCGATTGGAGCCTCATTGTTTTTTGGCTTCAGACTATCGGCAATGAATTTTAAATTTTCATCAAGGGTTTCGGGAGACCATGCAACCTTGATTGATTCGATAAAACGGTTTGTTGCGTCATCATCAAACCAGTCCATGTCCATGATTGGAATGATACCGTCATCATCGGCAGGGAATGTTTTATACTTTGATGGATCAAATCCTTCATTGTTGCTGTTGGCATAGATTAAGCATGGTTGATCAAGACTGTAACGGCCCATCATACAGCCGATGGCGTAGGAAATCAGCTCCTTTATTGTATCAGCCAGCATCAGAGCTTCCAGTTCTTCTTCCAAGCGTTGCATTTCAAGTGTCATGTTGCGCCAGTAGGCGCGGAGTTTTATATAAGTATCCTTGAGTGTGGACAGACGGTAGTCAGGGTGCAGAATGAGGAAATTTGTGAAGTCCCAGGAGGTTTCGAAGGAGTCCCAGTCTGATTTAGCTATTTTGATTATGTGATCCCATTCAAAATCAACTTTTTTAAACGCTTCCGTATTTATGGGCAATTTCCGTATATCGCCAACCTGAAAGTTCAATGTTGGATTTATATGGCTATAAAATTTTTAGTCAGGTTTGAACATAGAAAACCTTGGAGTTTATTCATTGATAAATCAGGGAATATCATTGACCCGCCAACATCAAATATGAACCCTTCAAAAACTCTTCTTGCACTAAATCCAAAACTGGAGATCAATCCATACGTTATTCCTTCGCGGAAGTAGAATCGTTTTGCTCTGACAGGGGCGCCGGAATAATCCAGCGGCAAATTGGAATAAGCATGAATATCTTTACCGCCCTTAAACCAATTTACTATGTATTCATTATTTCCATACCACTTTCCATACCCGCCACCTTTATTGTAGGGGAACCATTTGTATGCAGATTCAAAAGCTTGCTCAGGGGTAATCATTCTATATCCAAAACCCTTATTGCTCACCTCGTACCAGGCCCTCAAAAACAAATCGTTGTTGCACGTGGCAAGCCCCTGTTTTATATCTGCTAACAAATTAAGGGATTTGTTTTTATTAAAAATTTGTATCCTATTCAAATTTCGTGGTATCTGACCAAAATAGTGCATGAAAATCAAAGAAAATTTCAAAAAAAGTGCTTCTGGGGGTAGACAAAATGAAAAATGAGATTATTATGAAGA
>Ga0164313_10001900_pt1 | contig 18728 bp, 9 predicted proteins | sample GuaBasSedimGuay4_FD_113735 | JGI IMG/M metagenome (GOLD analysis project Ga0164313, IMG submission 113735) | Subseafloor sediment microbial communities from Guaymas Basin, Gulf of California, Mexico - Guay4, Core 4569-4, 0-3 cm | ecosystem: Environmental > Aquatic > Marine > Hydrothermal vents >...
TATCTTCACTCATGCCATTTCCCGCCCAAATAATATCCGGATTAGAAAGGCTCAATTTAACATCGATAAAGCTGGAATACCCCCAATCATCCGTTATGGAAGTTAGCGCCCAGCTTACACCGAAATTATTTGATCTGTAAACTCCCAAAGATGATACTGTATAAATAACATCCGGTTTTGAATTGGAATTAGCCAGTTTACTGAAAAATGGTTTTAACCCACCGATACCGCCAGAGGCGCCATACCAGGTTTTTCCTTCATCATCTGTTCGGTAAAACTGATTATTGTACACACTAAGCATCATTTGTTTCGTATCGGTGTAATGCCACAGCACATCAAAACCATCACCACCCCAGAGTGCTTCATAATCTGTTGATGCAGATGAAATTTCGCCTTTTGGTGTTCTCCAGGTTCCATTGTCCTGCAAGCCACCAAGATACTCATCAAAGCCCGGTTTTTTTACCGCACTGTAAAACTGACTCGTATTATATGTGGATCCGGCATAAAACCAATCACCATCCCTAAGGCCGGGGCTGGTACTGTCATTTGAAACATATATACCTCCATCATTTGAGTTGAGTATTTTAAATATTTTTTCTCCCGGATTTACAGGAATAACTGTAAGGTTATGATGGTCAGGATGAAATCCAAATCCTAAACCATCACCATAAGCCGGATTCAAATCTTTTTCAAAATCTTCATATGCATCAGAAACGGGCTGCAAGTCACCAAAGCGTTTTATAACGGGTAAGTTTTCATAGTCAATGGTGATTGTGTCAGGTTCGAGAGCATCCGGATCCCAGGTCAAACCCTCCCGCAGAACAGGCCAAAAGAAATACATTTGACGGTACTTATAACCTTCGTTTTCATCGCCTCTCTTTGCAATATTTGTGTCAGCTTCCGTATCATAGGTGACATCATGTAAAAACAAATATTCCCGGCTGTGATTTTCTTCATCGTCAGCTTCTGTATTCTGCAAAAGTAAATTGAATACTGAATCCTCTTGCTGATCTCTGAATGAAACCATCAATTGACGCTGATTGGATACATCCCAAACCTCAAAAGGCACCTCTATATAATCCTGATAAAAATAACCGGTATCGGGTACACCTGCACCCTTTTTATCAACTGTAAAGCGGTGTGCATATTGGCTTAAACCTGGCCCTGTCCGCACTTCCACATCCACAAAATCATTCAAAGTGAGATTCTCTCCCTTTTCCAGTTTTCCATTGAAATAATCCGCTCCAAAATTCATAAAATCCCAGATCGAATAATCTCCTTTATCTACAGTTACATCAATTACCGGAATTATAGTCGAAAAAGTTCCCTCTTTCATATTGGTTTTCCACAAACTTACTCCACCGTAATAAACCTCATCCTCATCAAAAGGATTCACTAAAATAGTATTATCGTAATCTCCCTGTCCCCTGAAAAAATCTACAGCTTTATCTTGATATTTCTGATCAATAAAAGACCAGTCGCCCCCCGAATTATACGAGACATAAAGGTCTGCACCGGCCCCTGAAACCTCCCCCTGCACAGAGGCATACACTCTGCTAGTATCTGTAGGAGCTACGGCCAGTTCGACACGGCCACTTACTTTATTGAACCCTAAACTCGAATCAACCCAGGTTAGCCCGCCATCTGTAGATTTCACAACACCTTTTTTCCACTTTGCTGCATATATAGTATTAAAATCCAGCGGATTGGCAATAATCTGAAATATCCATGCATCGGATTGATGGGTACGTGTCCAGGTCTGGCCACCATTTACCGAACGGTATATCTCAGAACGAAATTCATCCTCCCATGCTCCCTGGGAAGTACAGAACAATACCTTATCCGGGTCATTGGGATCAACGATGATACGGTTGATAAAGGTAAACTCTCTTCGCCCGGCTGTAGAGGTCAGTTGACTCCATGTGTCTCCTCCATCTATCGATTTAAACACACCGTCACCAGCTATACCAACACCGGCGCCGTTCGTTTCTCCGGTAGATGCATATATGATATCCGGCTGAGTCGTACATCCTGCCATCCATGAAATGGCCAAAGAAGGCATATCCGCTGTTTTGTTTATCCAGTTTTGACCACCATCTGTGGTTTTCCATATTCCACCTCCAACAGCACCAGCCAACCATACATTTTCAGGATCCGATGGTAATGGCAAAATGGCACGTGTCCTGCCGGGCACATTGGCAGGGCCCCGTTCTGTAAATGATAATGCAGCAACCCTGGCATTCTTTTTCATTCTATAAGTCCTGTCAGACTTAGCCTTCTTAAGGGCATTTATCCTGTAATCCTGCTCATAACCCGGAGCCTGTTCGGATTCCCTGGTCCTGATGCCCCAATGATATTCAAAATAAGCATTGGGATTATCAAATTTAAAATTGTCTTTTGGCAAATTATTATGCTTTTTCTCAAAATGCATATTTCGCAATTCTGTCAGGGAAACAGTTTTTTCATGTTCTTTTTTTTCACGTTCGACATTTTCACTGTCAACTATCTTATTTACATTCAGAAAAAAAATTGCTGCCACAACAATTATCCCAGCATATAGTGCCCATTTTTTCATAATCTAAAAGTTTTCAGTTTGCTCCACATTAGTAATGTGTTTGGTTCTAATATTAACCCTGTATATTCTAATATTCTGTGATTTTTGTCCCAATATACCCAACTTTTCTGTGATAAGTAATTCTTCATCCGAAGACCAAACAGCTCTCCCCGACCTTACTTTTCCTCTATAAACAACTTCTAATGGCTCTTGTTTTATGACAATGTACTCAAAGTAAAGCACAGGACTTTTTGGATTTGCTTCCACCTCCTTCCAACACAGTATATAAGTGCTGTCAGTACTACTGCTTTTAGCAACTCTGTCACCTAATTCCGCCAAACAAATTTCTTCCAGATCCTGACTGCTACTAGTCCTGCTTCCAACGGTACATTGGACTATCAAAATCATTATAAAAATTTCTATGGATATAGTAAACCACTTTACCATCTCTTTTTCACTGATTCAATAAACTGTTCCTGTCGTTTGCGTTTAAACAGATCTTCAGGATCTGCACGTTCAATCGCTTCCTTCACTAGTTCTGCATCCTGACTTGCAAATGTCTCTATATCCTCTTTTGTAAACTCATATTTTTTTTCTTCGTAATTTGTTGAAAGCGCATAACCCAATTTTACCAGTGTTTCACCTGCAATCTGTTCGAACACCTCTATTTCCCAGGCTGTCAATCCCTTTTTATATTTACCAAAATTTCCCCGTATAATCGGTTTCTTTAAATTTGACCACATACGACCAGAATCGGCAGTACGTATTGATTCGGAAGAGTCATAAAACTCAACAACATCCCTGTTGTATTCCAATCCAAGGAAATCACACAATCGATTTATTTCCATTTCCGGTTGTAGCAACAATGATTCATAGCTCAGCATAATTGCATGCTCTTCACCAAACTGTCTCACATAGCTCAACGACATTTCCTGCTCATTTGTCCATTTTTTAGCCAGAGAGTAAATATGTTTTGGCCCTACAATAGCATTTTTAAAAGATAGCGCTACATCCCTTCCATCCCTGTACAGGTATATCAATTTAGGATTAAATCCAAGTTTGTTGAAGCAATCCAGATACTTAACATTTTGCATGCTTTTATTAAACCAACAATTTGAACCCTTTGCCTGAGCGTTGACCTCATGAATATTCCTGAATACTTCAGTTAGTGACCTGTTTTTGCATTTTTCAAAAATCAAATTCCGGTCAGTACGCAATGGTTCCCATGGCACCGGATTCAATTCGACAAGCCGGCACACATCATCAACCAATGTCATGAAATGATTATCAACCCCAAAGTCCCCATAGTTTTTAAGGAGCGGATAAAACGTTCTCATTATATGTGGTGGATGTGGCGCAAAAACGCCTGCCAATTGATTCAGCATCAATCGCAATAAATTTGACCCCGATCGCTGAGTCCCGATAATTTGTACTTCCTTCATGCTCCTCTCTATACCCATTCCGTTAAAATAACAACCATCCAGCCACTCCTGACAGTGGTATCAAATACATTACGCTCACCTTAAATTTAAATGACAATACAAACACGGCTATTCCTATCAGGAAAGTAGCCCAATCAGGTGTCAATTCATGGCCAATAATATATGCAGCAGCAAATATCATTCCTATTACAGCTGGTCGTACACCACGAAAAACTGCTGCCACTGATGCAGAAGATTTAATTTGTTCGATAAAATGAGAAACGACAACCATCAAAATTGCCGGTGGTAAAAACATAGAAATAGTACCTACAACAGCACCCAGTATACCTGACATCTTATATCCAATAAATGCAGCACTGATCATGATAGGCCCTGGAGTGATCTGGCCCAATGCAATACCATCGACAAATTCTTTTGTAGTCAACCAATGTAAATGCTCTACTATCAATTCCTGGAGCATGGGTATAAAAACATAACCTCCGCCAAAAAGTGTTACACTAACTCCACCGAATGTCATAATCAATTTTCTTAACATTCCAATATTCCCGGCCTCAGGTACAGGGAAAAACAACGGTAAGGCAACTATCAATAAAATCACTAATATGAGTGAGAAAAAAAACACTCGATTGGTTTTTAATACCTCATACCATTTATGATGCACCTGCTCGGATGATACCATTGACTTTCCCCTTTCTTCTTTACCAAAAAGAAAATATCCAGAAATCGCCGACATTATCATGATCAGGAGTGTACTCCAGAATCCACCAACTCCCAATAGTACAGCAGCCGCAACGATAACAATTACAATTTGACTTTTATCCTTCAGATTTTTACGAGCCATATTTAAAGCTACAGCCAGAATAATAGCACATACTGCTGGCAATATCCCTAAAAATATTTTACCTACTTCAGGAATATCACCATACAAAAAATAAAAATGAGAAAGTACCACAATAAAAATAAAGGTTGGTATAAGTACAGCAAACATACTAAGTAATGCCCCTTTCATGCCATGTAGCCGGTATCCAACATATGTTACTACATTTACTGCAATCGGACCGGGAAGAACAGAAGCAATAGAAATACCATCCAATAAAGTCTGGTTTTTCAAGTATCCGCCTTTTTCAACAAATCGCTCTTCGATCATCGATATAAGTGCCATAAACCCACCAAAAGACAGGGAACCTATTCGCAGAAACTCTACAAATAATTTTTTAAGTGAAATATTGTTTGTGGGTTGATTCAATCCGGTTTTGTTTTCAAATTATATAAAAAAAGTTAAAATGGTTGTGGATTTTCGATCTCATCGGCATTTAGATAAAGCGCCCGGTATGATGCCAAAGACCCCCTCACCTTCCACAACTCATTTCCATTAGTGTCATATATTAACAGCTTCACTTTTTTCATGGGACTACAAACAAGAATATGTTCGTCATCCATCATATATGCACTACCCATCCGGGCTGTAAAAAGATCTTTTCCCAATTTAAAGCTTATACCAGCTACATAGGTTTTATTTTTCTCATCGATTGAAAAAGATTTTACTGTAGAATAGCCTCTTTTCGTACTTCCGTTGTCAAACAGCATCAAATCACCATGACGATTAATATGGGCAGTGTGCTGTCGTATAAATTCATTCTTCGTCTTCATTTCAAAATCACCTCCATCTCCGAATCGCCAGATCACTTGCCCATTATTGCTGTCAATTTTCCAAACCTGGTTGAAATCCCTGAAGGAAACTAAAAAATTACCGTCTTTTGAATAAGCTATCGAATTTGCATGCCCCCAATCATTTCTTACTTTAAAGAAATTGTCAAATTTCAGAGGATCGACAACATCAAATATTTTCCATCGCCATTTTATCTGACCATCAGGGCTCATAACTACTATCCCTTCCCCGACAATCGAATCATTCCTGATCCCACCCCAGGCTCTCAGGTCGAATCTCTCAGTCTCTTTAGTCAAAAAAACATAGTCACCATTCTCATTTCTGAAAAGTTCATGATGAGCAATCATTTCACATCCAATGGAAGTGATATCAAGTTGATTGTACAATTTAGAATATAAATCGAATTCAAGAATAGTACGTTTGTCTTTCAGGCTGGTGATATGCTTGTCGTGGCTCCATTCAAATGGTCTCAATTGGATCGAATCATAAGATTGATACCAGACAATCTGTGCCTTGTCATTGATCAGCAAATAAGCACCTGAATCCAGGAAGGTCTTCAGTAAAATATAACCATCAAAATTAAGCTGATCATTCAGCACTTCGAAGGATGGTAAATTTCCAGGCAAGGTATCCGTTTGATACATCCCGGCATCATTTTCAACAATATTCTCTCCAATCCTTCCGTGAAGTTTTAACCTGTACTTTTCCCCTGGCAGGAGGTTGATCAATTCAAATTTGTGTTCCAGGGACTGCTCAGACAAAAGTGAATAAAAGTGTTTCCCATTGTCGTCCTTCCAATATTCTACATATACATCGGATGGATCATCCGTCTCGCAGGTAACAGACATCCTTAAGGAATTTGCCTCAGAGACAATACAATCAAAGTTATTATAGAAAGGTTTAGAAGAACAGCCAAAAAAGAACGTTAAAAGCATTACATACAAGGTCAGGCTGATACATCCTATAAACCCTTGTTTTATAAACAACCATTTAATTAATAGATAAAACACTTTATAATACATTAATTACGCTTGAAATGTCTATAAGAATCTCGGGCCACAAAGAACATAAATAAAAAAAGAGGTTCAAAACAGAACCTCTTTTTTATATCTCTAAAATTTATTCGAGATGCTATTTTGGTGTATAATATGTTTTACCATGTTCAGCCCATGCATTTCTCCACACCAGATATACAACACCACCTGCTTGCACTTCACCTTCATCAATGAAGTAGGCATATGCATAGGGTGCTGAGATAAGAGAGACAGTATTACAAACATCCTCTATAACAGCACCTACGGGGTCACCACCCCAAACAATTGGTTCCATCCCACCACTCAGGTCAGGAATTGCATAACGTCCGGCAATTGCCTCAGCGACAAATTCAACATCTTCTACATTATTACCAGGTCCACCGTAGTAATCAATCCAGTCTGTATCTGCAGAATAGTCTCCTGCTAGATCAGACAAACAGGTAAAGGTAACTTTACTCAGATTTCCAGGAGTTAGGATCTTTCCGCTTCCAATATCCAATTTAAAGGAAAATACCCAGTGGTCACCTGGTGTCAGGTCATCTTCTGTCAGTACACTTCCACCAACAGGAAATTTCGATAGCATATCACTTGCTGGAATAACGATAGGATTACCTGCTGCAACAATTTCAACCTCATCGGAATCACCCATTTCGGTAAATAACTGTCCAACGAGGGTCATACCCTGAACGGTAACTCCTTCATTCTCAAAAAGAGTATAATCGATAGAAACCTCGGTTGTAATACCCTTCAAATATGATAGTGCTTCAACCGGATAGATATTAGCAGCAGCAAAACCGCCATTCTTAATATCCCATTGCTCGTCAACCAAACAGCCTGAAAAGATCAGCAATAGCGCGCTCAGACTGATGGTAATGTATTTAAAATTTATATTTTTCATAATTATAAGTATCAATTATTAGTTTTGAAATACCCAAATATCATGTGCCATATCATCGGCGCCAAGTCTGGAAATAGCTGCATCCATTTGCTCGGTATTAGTTGAACGCTCATCAGCAGGATAGATAAACCTTCTCGGGATTGCACCACCTGGATTCAATCCATGATCACCACCTGGAACAGGCGTAAGGGCAGGATAACCGGTCCTCCTGAAATCATTCCAAATCTCAGGCTCTGCCTGGGAATAAAGAGCAACATATTTTTCACCTATCAGATGTTCGAGTTTTTCTTCCATAGTAGTCAAACCGGTAAAATTACCATATCCTGCTATGTATGGAGTATAATCTATAGAAGCAATTCCAACTTGTTCCATATTTGCTTCAAGAGCTGCCTCCAGGGCCGCTTCAGCACCAATATCATCAGCACTACGTAATCTGGCTTCAGCTTCAATAAACTTCAATTCCGTAAATGAAATCATAGGAATCGGCGAAGCGTTACGTGACCAGAACAATGAACTTTCAGGTCCGTCGAAGAATCTCCAATCCGAACCGTCATAAGCCATGTACTTGGAAACTCTTGGATCAGCTTTAGCTTCCATAGCATCATGAAAAGCAGGATTAACTATTAGAGTCTTTGGACGTTGTGCCCCAAACTGGGCATAAGGATTAGCTTCTGTTTTTGCAGAACCAAAAGTAAACATTGGCTCGTCATCATTTGATGTGAAAGCCATACCAACTTCAAGAAGTGCACTGGCTGCATTGCCGGCATCTTTCTTTGTCATTTGAAGATATATACGTGCCTTCAATGCGTGTGCAGTTGCAATCCATTTTTCAGCGTCACCACCAAAAATGAGATCATCGCCTGCCGGTCCGCCCGGTACCGAAGGTTTTTTCAATTCCGTAATAGCTTCATCCAGCATACTTAAAGTCGAAGTATAAACCGAGCTTTGAGTATCAAAAGCGGGATTCAACTGCTCATTGCCTCCGAATGCTTCAGTGTAAGGAATATCGCCCCAGAAAGTTGTGACAACATTCAGGCCGTGCGCCATCATGATTTTGGCTATGCCTACATAATACGGCTGCTCTTCATCAGTTGCCTGCTTGATAATTACATCACAATCGCGAAGGGCACCAACATACATACCGGTTACCCAAAGATTGTTCATATCTGCCTCGTTAATATTATAGGTAGTATAAGGCACCTGCTGTGCATCAAATCCTATAAAGTGTTGCATAATAATGCCAGGCATACGGCCTGCAAGGGCACCCTGGTTGTAAGACATCTGCGATTGAGCCGCAGGCATCATAGCTCTCAATTCCACCGACGATAATTGTGTCGGGTCCACATTCAAATTGCCAAAATCACAAGCAGTCGTAGAAAACAGTAAACCTGCGATGGTAGCGAATAAATATATTTTAATTCTTTTCATTTCATTCTTTCTTTTGAATTATAAATCTTTCCCTTTAGAAAGTGACCTTTAATGCCACACCATAACTTTTAGTATTTGGCATGCCAAAATATTCAAGGCCAAATCCGTTGGAAGTACCTGTAAGGTTAGCTTCCGGGTCGATACCCTGATATTTTGTACTCAGCCAAAGGTTTCTTCCCGTAAATGACAGGCTTGCATAAGAAAGCGGAGTCTTTTGCAATAAGGTTTGCGGGAATGCATAAGTAATAGTTAATTCCCTAAGGCGTACCCAGCTGGCATCTTCAATGTTATCTTCTGTCCAGCCAAAACCATATCGGGTCCACTTGTAACTACCCAGTCCGAGTGCAGGGTTGGCAAAATCAACCGGAGTTGTATTCTCCTCATATACAGGATTATCAGCAGTGCCCGTATTTACTACACCATCATATACATAACCTTTGATATTACGATCTGTTTCAGTTTCTTTCGACATACCAAAATAGCTCATAACACCCGAGGTGCCGTTCCACATATCTCCACCCTGACGAATATCGAGAAGTGCAGAAAGGCTAATGCCCTTCCAGGTAAATGTGTTCCTGATACCTGCAAACCAATCCGGGTTCGGGTCTCCAATTACGCCTTGCTTTGTATCGGCGAGTGGCCATCCATTGCTACCAATGATCAATTTATTATCATCAGTATATTGGTACTTGTTTCCATAAAGCACTGAATATGGTTGTCCTTCAATCACACGGGCTGAACTCGAAACAAAACCGTTCAGAGTAATACCACCTTCTCCGATGTTGTCAGATAATTTCTCAACCATCGTACGATACCTTGTCCAGTTAACATCCAGGTCCCATGCGAAATCACCCATTTCAATAATTCTGGCGTTGAGCATAAGTTCCCATCCTTTGTTGGTGATCAAACCAGCGTTAGAAGTAACAGCACCAAAACCAGTACTCGGAGCCAAATCAACATCCAATACCTGATTTTCTGTTTTTGAATCATAATAGGTTATATCAAAACCTAAACGACCCTGGAAAAACTGAACATCAGCACCCACTTCGAAAGTAGATGTAAGCTCAGCACGTAGTGCCTGATTACCCAATGTAAAGTTTCTTTCAAAAGCATTTATACCATAAGCCGGGAAAGTAATACCATCGGTAAATCCATCTCCACCTGAAATAGCACCACCATAGTAGTTGGCTGTCGCGTAGATCGGCGCATCATTACCCACCTGACCCCATGAAGCTCTTACTTTCACATAAGTATTTTGGATCTCAAGCATATCGGTAATGGACCATCCCACGCTAACTGCCGGATAGAAAAATGAATTATTATCTTTAGGAAGTGAGGATGACCAGTCGTTCCTACCCGATAAGTTCAGGAATAACCAATTGTCCCAGCTGAGTTTGATGTCGGCGTATACACCATAAATTTCCTTTCTACTTATACCTTCAGTAGCTTGTATATCAGTAGCGTTACTGATATGGTAAAAGTCAGGAGCACCGAGGGTGTTACCGGTTGCACTGCGTGAATTGCCATATCCACTGAACCAGTTGTGACCCACAACTGCATTCACACCAACTTTACCAAAATCCTTATTGAAGATCAACAGGAAGTCTGAATTAAGATCCCTGTTGTCAAAGTCGTATTGAAATACCTGACCCGGCATATTATCAGCAGAGCCGATACCCATGGCAGAAATTACCCGCCTGTGGTAGTAGTCAATACCTAACTTGTAAGAAGCAGTTAACCAAGGTTTGATATCCCACTTAATAAAGGCATTACCAATCAATCTGTTTACATCATCATTATATGGGTTTTTGGCGGCAGTCCAAAACGGACTGTCGTAAACACCTGCCCGATAACTTCTTTGTGATCCGTCAGGCAACATATAGGTAGATGGATCTGCAACAGCATCGCGGCCATCGGTGTATCCGTTAGCTGCATCAAAAGTAGGTGTATTACGCATCAAACCGAGCATTACACCTGAGATGTTAGAACCACGCTGTATTCTGTCGCCACCTGAATTAATGTAGTTGGCTTGCATGCCCACTTCCAGATTACTCAAAAGTTTACCTGAGACTTTGGCCAGGAATGTCTTACGTTTAAAGTTCGCATTTGGCACAATACCAGTTTGGCTCAATGAGCCAGCTGATAAATAATAGCTTACATCATCTGAACCACCAGATACTGAAAGCGTAGCATCGTTAGTTAAGCCTTTCACATAAAAGTTGTCAGCATTGTCATATGCACGCGCTGGATTACCGTTGCCTGTCCCTTTGGGAACGAGCATTCCGTTCTTATCATAGTCATATTCAGAACCGTCAAATTCCAAATCTGAAATTTTCGGTCCCCAGCTAAATCCTTCTTTTGTATGTGGACCTCTCCAGGTTGGAACGCCTGACATTGGACGACCCTGAGCATACATGGAATTTTGTTCCGGAAGTTTGTTTACCTGGCTAACTGTTGTTGCCATGCCGAAATCAACCTTAAATCCTTTATTACCCTTTTTGGTCGTGATGATAATCGCACCATTTGCTGCACGAATACCATATAATACCGTTGCGGCAGGGCCTTTCAAAACGGTTAAGGAAGCAATGTCTCCTGGGTTGATGTCAATCGCGCGGTTCGAATGATCTACCCCACCCAAATAAGCGTTAGATGCACCTCCACCTCCGGAGTTATCAATCGGCACACCGTCTACCACAAATAACGGTTGGTTAGAGCCACTTACGGACTTGTTACCCCGAATCCTTATCATAGCAGATGCACCTGGAGAACCTGATGCACTTGTTACAAGAACACCAGCTACTTTTCCGTTGAGTGCATTGACAATGTTCGTTTCACGAGCATTGACAAGGTCTTCTGAATTTACACTTTGAATGGAATAACCCAAGGCAGCCTTATCGGCTTCGATACCCACGGCGGTCACAATTACTTCTGTGAGTTGGTGAATATCAGCAGTCATTACCATCTCAATGACTGTTTGATTACCAACTTTTACCTCCTCGGTCGCCAAACCTATAAAGGAGAATATTAGAATGGCATCTTCTCCGGGAACATTTATCATGTACTGTCCATCGATATCGGTAACCGTACCGATGGTGGTTCCCTTCACAATTACGTTTACACCCGGCACGGGTGTTCCGTCATCTTCACTGGCGACAGTCCCTGTCACCGTCTTCTGCGCCCATGATGATGTTACCCACACCACGGACACCAAGAACACTAGTAGAATCCTCTTCATATTACTTTAGTTAAAGGTTAGAAATAAAATATTTCTTATTTATTAATAATCTGGCAAAACTAAAGTTTTAATCATATAATAAAAAAAAAAAACTTAATTTTCGTATAGTACAATCATGCAAACCATTTGAATAACAATCAAATATTTATTATAAGTCACACTAGCCAATTAATAATATTACAACGTGCTAATAAAATATTGCTAGTTATTAAATAATCATTGTCAATAGTTATCATTTTCTTATTATTTCAAGTCTTTTTTACTCTTTTCGTATTCCATATAACTGTGTGAATTGTAATTTATATTGATTACAAACTGAAGAATTCAATATTTAAATAAATATATATATTCTGATTTCTCGACAATCACCTACAATTATTACATCATGACAATATGATTATTCTAATATAGAATTGTCTTTTATAGGATATTGAATCGTTTATGCAAATACATAAACGGTCTATATTGATTACAAATTGCGAATACGAATTACGAATGGCATCCCGCTAATCGCAGGATTAGTTAAGTAACCTTTCATCCGAGTCCTCTACGAGTACCTCGGATGGAGTCGGTTTTTAAGTGGATGAGACAAGGGCCTGGACACAAGGAACGCTCAGGACGCCAGATGTTAAGTATGCCATCGAATCGAAAAAATCCTTCAAGGGTTCATGATTATTTACCACCTTTCATTGCGTGTCCTTTCTAAAAGGATTCAAAAAAGCTTAAACCCTTGAAGGATTAACTGGAAGCTGATTTTATTTCGTGATCTCGAATTCAATGCGTCTGTTGAGAGACCTTCCATTTTCATCTTCATTTGATGCCACAGGCTTTTCTTCACCATATCCCTTATATGTAACGCGTTCCTGATCAATGCCCTGATCGACTAAGTAACTGAACACAGCCATAGCCCGCTTACCGGACAACTCAAGATTATATGGGGCATTGCCAACATTGTCAGTGTGACCCTGGATCTCTACATGGATATCCGGGTTTTGCTGTAAAAATGTTTTTATCTTTTCCAATTCGGTTATGGAACTATTTTTCAATTCATAGCTGTCAAACTCAAAAAATATATTATTTAGCACGGTGGTTGCTCCTTTTCGGGCAGCTTTAAGCAAAAAGTTCTGAACAACAGGCTTTGGATCGGATACTCCTACGTAATCAAATGTTCGTGATTCAAACAAATATCCGGGACTCTCTACATACAATCCATATAAGCCCCCTTCAGAAAGAATGGAAAAATAGGATCCGGTTACACTATCGGACCAAAACAGATTTACTAATGTACCGCTATCGAGTTCATGCAATTCAATTTTAGCACCCAGAGGCTTATGTGTCTCCGCATCAAGCACAACTCCTTTTACATAATTACTTTTTTTAACAAGGATGTCCCCCTCATTAAAAGTAAATGTATAAAGCAAACTCCTCTTTTCTTTTGCACTCCCATGGGTTTCATGCGAATAGAAAGCATGCCTACCATCGGCAGAGATAAAAAGAGAAACCTGATCGTTGTGATCATTGATCGGATAGCCAATATTTTCGGGCAACATCCACCCACTTGCAGTCTTTACTGATTTATAAATATCAAAGCCACCCATGCCCGGATATCCTCTGGATGCAAAAAATAAAGTTTGCCCATCAACATGAATAAATGGTGAAACCTCATCATCGGGTGTATTGATCTCACTTCCCAAGTTTTGCGCCGGACTCCATTTTCCATCTGTCCCCAGGTTGGAAATCCATATATCACGTTTGCCTACTCCACCTGCCCGGTTGGAAATAAAATACAATTCCCTGCCATCAGCTGAAAGTGATGGTTGCGATTCCCATGAACGGCTATTGATAGCCCGTCCCAAATTAACCGGCATAGTCCATTCATCCCCTGTCTTATAACTGATAAATAAATCGCAGCTACCAAATCCATCCCTGCCAACACAAGAAGTAAAAATCAAGGTACGACCATCGGCCGATATGGCACAAGTACCTTCATTGTACTGCGAATTTATGTTCATAGAAATTGATTCAGGTTTCCGCCAATTACCTATTGAATCCTTTCTACTAATATACATGTCCTCGTCATCATGTAAAGTAAACCCCTTACGTCCTGTAAAAATTATACTATTTTCATCTGCCGTTAATACGGGAAAATACTGCAATGGAAAACGATTGATCACAGAAGTCATGGGTATGGGATCTATGTCGAGCGGATGAAGTTTTTTCTCCTTAGCAAATGCTATATTCTCCATTAACCAGTCAACATTTTTCTTGTATTTTTGACTAACTGTACCCGTCCTTAAAAAAACTGAGATCATCATTTCTGCATCATCATATCGGCCCAGGTTAAAATAAACTCTTGCGAGTGAATAATAAACATTCCGATACTTTTTACTGCCGGGCATAATGCGTACTACTTCCTCGAGGTGTTGTTGCTGAGCCGGTAAATTTTTCAATACATCATAACAAAAAGCCAGTTTCAAATGGGCTTCAACAAAATCCTGATCTTTATTTACGGCCAGGTTCAGTTCAGCGATAGCATCGTTGAACTTACGCATTCGTATAAAGTGATTTGCAGACTCATAGTATTTAATGGCCTTTTTGGATTTGGTAGAATAGTCCTGTTTGTTTTGTGACAATACGGTAGTAAAGGCTATAAACACAAACAGAAACGTGACTAATATTTTCATATATTAAAAATTTACCTTTTTAAAGGTCGAGACGCACCATTGTGAGACGCACACAATGCGCCTCTACCGGATTCTATTATCATATTTTTAAGCAAATCTGTAAACCCGGTATTGCTCCTTAGTTCTTCAATAGACAAATGCATGCGATAACGCCAATAATGATTGGATATACCGGGTATGTTGATCCTCTCAGCATCAACATCAGTGTTTCTAAGATCATCACTCATAGCAAATAAATCCTGAAGCGGATATATTGCCCACATGGCCGGAGCATCCAACAGCAATTTCACGATCTTTACCGCAATATCCTGTGTACATATTTCCGGTGCCTTTCCTTCCATACCTAACTGACCATTATAAAATCTTTGGGTAACCTCTGGATCTTCTTTCCACCAGCCTCGTATCGTTGACATATCATGTGTGGATGTACTTAGTACCGAAAGATAATTGGCATTTTGAGGACTGGAAAACTCCATTGAATTGTCCTTTGGCATGCGTTGGATCTCCAAACTAAGAATACCCAGATTTTCCATCACTTCCGGCACGTTAGCCGGGACCATTCCCAAATCCTCTCCACATACCATCATATTGGTTGCACTGGTAATAACAGGCAGTTTTTTCATTGCTTCGGCCTTCCAAAATTCCTCCTGCATACCATAAAAATAATGGTTGTACAAATTATTAAGAGCCCATTTTTCCTGCTCATTAAGTTCCTGAAACGTATAAGTATATTGTAGCGAAATCCTGGGATGATACCCTCCGTCATTTGCGATAAACAGAATATTGCTGATCAATTTGAAGAGCCCTTTGCTAATTATGTCCTTCCTCTCCTGCTCTGGCTTTGTATCTTTTTTATTTACTGCAAATTTTTTGGATACTTTTCTCTGAGTATTACAAGCCGCCTTCAATTTATAAGTTCCCTCACCGGTAGATATAAGACATTGCTTTACCACATCTTTCAAATATTTGCCAAACAATTCCTCAAGCATATAATCTTTAATCGAGGGTTTGCAATACTCATCAGGATCCAACTGTAAGCCAAATTGCTCCAGTTCCTTTTTATGGAGAGGTATAGCCGGGCTAAATTTACCGAGCAAACCATCTGTTTGTTCAAAAGGGATCTCCCAAATCCTAAAAAACCCTAAAATATGATCTATGCGGTAAGCATCAAAATACTCCGCCATCTTTAGTAGCCTCTGACGCCACCATTTATAGCAGTCATCATGCATTTTCTCCCAATTGTAGGTTGGGAATCCCCAATTTTGACCGGATTCGGAGAAGGCATCAGGGGGTGCACCAGCTTGCTGATCCATAAAATACAGTTCGGGGTTCTTCCAGGCATCTACACTATAGCGATAAATACCAATAGGCAGATCTCCTTTTAGTATCACACCCTTCTTCCTCGCAAATTGACGGACCTCTTTCATCTGCAAATGCAAATGATACTGTATATAATAATGTACAGCTACATCATCAAAATGATCACCTGAAGGACTTGCAAATTCCTGAACCTTCTGCTTATCATAAACAGAAAACTCCTTCCACAGTTTGAAATCAACAGTTTTATATCGATCCCGCAGACAAGAAAACACAGCATAAGAAACCAACCACTTTTTATTCGACTTGAAGAATTTTTTATATCCCGGCGAATTAAATATCAAATTCTTCTGCTCATCATATAATCGCTTGTAAAACCGGGATTTCAAGCGCATAACCGCTTCATAATCCAGTAAATCGAGCGCGTTCAACTTTTCACCTTCTTTAATAAATTTTTTCATTTCCATCCGGTCTTTCAACCTGCCCATCGCAGGCATATTCAGATAGATCGGATGCATGGCAAATACCGATATTGCAGAATACGGATAAGAATCGGTCCACGTGTGCCGGGCGACAGTATCGTTGATGGGAAGGACCTGTACCAAGCTCATACCCGTTTGCACTGCCCACTCAATCAACTTCTTCAGATCCAGAAACTCGCCAACACCACCACTTTTTGATGTTCTTAAGGAAAAAACCGGTATTGATACACCACTCCCCCTCCACAGTCCATCTTGCCTGCGAAAACGGACATCGTCAATTAAATGATATTCTTCCTTTTGTGTATTTCCCTCATAAAATATCCTCCGGTTTTCCCCTGTTTCCCACTCAATCAGTTTCTTCTCCCTATTACTATAAATACCATATTTATATTCAATCATTCCAGGCATTTTCCCCAGGTTTATTTCAACCTGCCAGAGAGGAAAATCCAATTCATCCAGTAAAACGGCTTTTTCCGCATCCCAGTTACCCAATGCCATATTGTTGCCGACAACGCAATAACTGTGGTCAGGATCGATCATTGGGGAGGATAACCCAAAGCGATAATTCCCTCGCTTATCCGATTTTTGGTCACTCTTTTTTTTATTTTTGCTCTTTCTTCTAAACAAATTATCAGTAAATGCTGATGTATAAAATACATTTCCAGGGTCAGTTGCAGACCGCCATGAATCAGTTATAAATAATTTCCGTATTCCCTTCTTTCTGGTTTTTAGTGTACGATAATTCCCCCATTCCTCCTTTACAATATCTTTCGCCTGCCTGAGAAAATATTTATATGAAAATTGCTTTAGATCCCCCTTCTCAATTTGAACATCCGTGACCCAATTACCATTAGACACATAATTCATGGGCAGCATTTCATCCTTATCCTTACCAGGACATCCAATCCACAAAGACTGACCCCAGCTGGTATGATAATTAATTTTAAATGTTAATTGCATATATCAATAATTTAGATTCAATTTTTTAATAAATTGGATTCAATCGAAATATATTAAAAATTACGAATTACGAATTACGGATAAAAAAACTCAAAATCAATATTATACCATGAAAACCAGCAAGACAAATCGCCGCCAATTTATAAAAAACACTGCTGCTACCGCCCTGGGCCTGAGCCTGGCCGGCAATACAATTGCAGGTTACAGAGACACTTCCAAAAAGAAAGTCCGAATTGCTGTCATAGGCACCGGAAACAGGGGCACTCACCTGATGAAAATCCTACTCGGACTCAAAGGCGTTGAAGTTCCTGCTATTTGCGATATCGATCGACAAAAGCTTGACCACGCCGGCAAATTGTGTGTGGATATGGGAGGAAAGGACCCCGATAAATATTTCGATAACGAACACAGTTATAAAAAACTCTTAGATCGTGACGACCTGGATGCGGTGATCATTGCCACATATTGGAAATGGCACACTCCGATGGCTCTTTATGCCATGAAACGAGGCATTTATCCCGGTGTGGAAGTACCAATCGCTCTTTCTATCGACGAGTGTTGGGATCTGGTCAACACATCAGAAGAAACAGGTATCCCCTGTATGATGATGGAGAACTGGAGTTTTCGGAAAGATAACCTGGCCGTTTTAAACATGATACGTGCCGGTTTGCTTGGCGACATGGTTCATTGCCATTGCGCCCATTCCCATGATTGCATAGATCATTGGTTTTTTGACCGGGAGGACGGCCATCAAAAGTGGCCCGCCAAATACTTAATAGACTATAACCGGGATCAATATCCAACCCACAGCCTGGGGCCTGTTCTAAGTTGGTTAGATATCAATGGTGGTGACCGTATAACAGAGATATATTCATCGGCCACTGCCTCAAAAGGAATTAATGCATATTTTACACGACAGTTTGGCCCGGATCATCCCAACGCCAAACTAAAATATAAGCAGGGAGATATTGTAACCTCTACGCTTAAAACCGCAAAAGGGAAAACCATAATCCTCAATTATGACA
>Ga0164313_10001901_pt1 | contig 18727 bp, 10 predicted proteins | sample GuaBasSedimGuay4_FD_113735 | JGI IMG/M metagenome (GOLD analysis project Ga0164313, IMG submission 113735) | Subseafloor sediment microbial communities from Guaymas Basin, Gulf of California, Mexico - Guay4, Core 4569-4, 0-3 cm | ecosystem: Environmental > Aquatic > Marine > Hydrothermal vents...
CGGGCATATGGCGCTCACCGGGGCGTGCCGGGTCCGCAGTTGTGCCGGATCGACCCACAGGCACCGCGGCGCGCCCCGCACAACTGCCGACCGGGCAACCCCCGCGGTACACCGTCCCGGTGCACCTCTCCAAACCACGAGGCAGGCCGTCGGCGCATCATCGGCGTGGTCGCAGTCCTTCCAAAAACCACCGAGCGACCACGCCGATGGTGCGACGCTGGGCCGCCGGGCCGCCAAAGGCGGACCAGAAGGCCGGAGCTGAAGGAAGCCAAGATCGCTGTTGCTGTCTGCGGTTGTACCGCCGTGGAGATCCTCCCGTCCCTCAGCGCCAGGGTTTGCCGGGGGAGCGTATGGGTCTTGAAGGGGTTGGCCGCAGGGCATGAATGCCCTGCCTACAGCTCTGAATGATCCAGGATCGCGGTCTACCGTTTGACGGCGATGGCCTGGAGCTCGAAACGCGCATCGAAGAGCAACGTCCCCGCCCCGACAAACGCCCGCGCCGGAAACTCCTTGGTGAAGTATGTCCGGTAGACCTCGTTGAAGTCAGCGTAGTGCTTCACATCGGAGCAGTAGATGGTGACGGTGACCAGATCATCCATGGTGTAGCCCGCCGCCTCGAGGGTGGCCTTGATTCCATCCAACAACAGCTTCGCCTCGGCCTTGGCGGTGTCCGGGACCTTCTGATTCTCATCGAGTCCGATGTCACCCGACAGATACAGCGTGTCTCCGACTCGAACGGCGCCCGAGAACGGGGGACCGTCGCCATCGGGCAGGCTGGGCCGGACATATCTTCGGCCCTCCCCGGCCGAGACCGTGATCGCCACTACCATGATCATCGCCGTCAGTGCAATGCGTTTGTGTGCCATGAGCTTCCCCTTTGTCGAATGGTTGAAATCATTGTGATCCGGGCGAGTTGTGCTTGTCGACCATTCGTAAAGGGCCTTCCATTTGGTTTGACTACCCGCAATCTAAGAAAGGACCCCAATACGTGCCAACAAACGTGCGCGATGTTGATCGGGAGGTTCACGGGCAAAGAAAAGGCCAAGACTCCGAGTTCTCTTCCACGACAGCCACCTCTTCTTTGGCCTTGACGAACGCCAGGTCGCCCGGGTTATGTAGATTGGCGCCCGGACCGCCGTTGAACTCAGCTTTCAGTACATCATCACCGTGAACGAGGACGCGGTTCCGTCGGAGTGGCCCGACGGATTTGTATTGGATGAACACGTGGTACCGACACGATTGACCGGTGCTACCGAGGATGGGGGCCTTTTCGGGGTCAGGTTCGGGTAAATGTCGGCCAGTGATCTTAGATCCACGCCCTTTTTACCGGAAGAATCGAATCTCCACATCTTGCGCCCCAGCAACTGTTCGACCTCGATCACGGCGGCAAAGCAGGCGACACTGGTAACCAATGAACACGAGCCCTACTCTGCCCCCCGCATTGCCTGTCGGTATACTAAACATGACCAAAAACACTCGAATCCCCGGTGCATTAACTCCTAGGATCGGCTGATTCGCTACGCCGCCGACAACGCCCCGAAGAACATCACAACCAAGATCAGCACCCCAACCAGGTAGAGGAGAATTTGTGCCGCCGCGAGCAACCACTTCAAGAGCCAGTCTTCTGGCGACAAAGGAGGAGTTGATCGGCCGGGGTGATTCACCATGTTCATCAACCCACCTTCTGGGCCGCCAAACAAACGAGGCGATCCGAGTTTCTTGAAAGTGCCTGGTTCACGCTTCTGAAGTAACAAAGAAAAGCTGAGGGCCACCGCGAGATAGAGAAACGCGACGATTATGGTAGCGTTTGAAAGGATCTGAAACCACCAAGTTGGATTGGCCATCACCACTGCCATTCCCATTTCCACGATTTGACGGTCATCGCGCCGCCGACTGAGACCTTCGCACCCATGGCAGGGCCAACCCCCAGCTTGAACTCTGTGTAGTTCATCAAGTCAGTTGTCATCCCAAGGCCTCCTCCCAATCGACCTTTCCCCCCCCGGGCGTCAATCGTAAACGTTGGGTTGTCTGATGGGGTTCCGATTGTGATCGTCTCGGTCAACAAAAGGGAGTACTGGGGTTTTTTCGCCAAGGTGGGAAGAACAGAAACAGTCAGACTTCCTCCTTTGATATCAATGGATAGATTAGAATCGACTGCTACGGGCACTTTCACGCTTGGATCAAGTGGATTCGGCGCTTTGATCGGTACCGTTACAGAACCCTCGAGTGCGGCATTCTGCACAAAGGCTGGCCAAGGAACTTCCTCTTCCGTCGCTCCACCGCCAACAACGCGGGCGAATTCATTCCAGGTCTCAGAGACCGTAAGTGGCTCCGGCTCTACACAAATCGAATCCCCAGCGGCGCTGCCGGCAAAACAACCGCTCGTCCCGTGATTACTAGTGTCGTCTCCACTCAAACCCCAAGGATCGCGGTACCTGATCGGGTTGTTAAGCACATAGGCATAGGGGTGCCATGATTGTGGATTGGCGGGATTCGCCGGGGCGGGATCGAGGCTGGTGAACCGGCCGAAGAGCAATGAGTAGTTGCGGGCGTGCATATAGTCGAGGTCGTAGAATGAGTTCTGGTCGGCCAGGCTGTCTCGTTCATGACCGGTGAATTTCATTCTCACGTCGTCTTGATACGGGGGTGTGATTTCCATTCCCAGCGGGTAGTACTCGTGGTACGAGACCCGGTTACCCGAAGAATCGGTGACGAGTCGCGTCGAACCCAGATGATCCGGATGAACATGTTGCCGCCCGTTCTCGTCCTCGACGGCGATCAACCGTGATCCGGCCCAAATGTAGTCCTTCTCCCAGCTCCACATCGAAGACTCGGTGTCTTGGAGGTTGAATTCACGGAGCACCCGTCCGCCGAGATCGCGGATCGTGTATCTGATCCCCCAAACGCCTTGGCCACCCAAGTTGGGATCTGAAACGCCGATTCGCTCACCGTCAACATCGAAACCATAAATGAAGGGACCGTCCCCGATATTCAGGAAGTACAACTCGTCAAAAACCGTGTATTGAAGTTCGTCTGTGGCCCCCATGTACTCGAACTGTGTCTGGTTCCCGAAGGCGTCGTAAGCGAAGTCCTCAAACTGATTGTTGGTAGGGTCTGCCCAAGTGAAACATGCGAGACAGACGTGCGGGTTCGGGTCACACGCCTCGCTTGATGGAATGATCATAGGATAGATATGATGGAAAATATTGCCGAAACCATCGTAATCGAGCTCAGCTTTGATCTCACAAGTCTTGTATGTCCCACCCGGTCCATCAAGAAACTCGGTGAGGCGACTCGCGTGATCATAGGCGAAGCTCTTATCACCGATCCCGGTGATATTCCCAGCGCCGTCATATGAGAAATAGCCGGATGACCAATCGTTCGATGCTCCGTTGACATCAACGTGGATCGATCGAGGACGAGTCATGTAGTCGGGGTCAAGTCCAAACGCCTCGGTCACGCCGTTGCTGTGAGTCAGACCCGCGAGGACCCCGTTCGGGTGATACGAGAAGCCTGAAGCAACATCCAACAATGGACCACCACCAACGCTCTTCTCAATCTCGTCGAGCCAGCCTCGGTTGTAGGTGTAGTCGACCTCCAATAACGGATCAGAGGTCGATCCATCGAGATTCGGATATCTCACCTTGGAGAGTGAGCCGAGGTCGTCCCACACGTAGGATTGTTCGAAAGTCCCGTTGTTCCCATCTAGCCCGGCAACAGTCTTGAGATGCGATACCGCACCGCCCGTCTCGTAGTAGGAATATGAATGTTCGACCATGAGCTCTCCATTTGGAACCGGATTGCGGCGGGTTGTCCGACCGAGCTTTCCCCACCCCCACGGGCCCGACTCTGGTGGATTGACCGTGATCGGGTAGTACTCGAATGTCTTGAGATCAGTGGTCCCGCCGGACTCCTTGATCGACGAAATTCGGCCAAACGCGTCGTACGCATACTCGAGGTCGCGGTTTCCTTCAATTACCCGCCAAACATTGCCAAGGGCGTCATAGACCGAATGCCAGACAGTATTGTCTTTCTCCGGAATGGTGAGATATCGAAGGAATCCCAGCCCGTCGTAGTCGAACAAGCGGGTCTGCGTGGCCGGACCGTCCGTCAGCGCCGCGACGGAGAGGTTCCCGGCAACGTCATAACTGTAGTCGGCGGTTACGATCGAACTCCCCAAATCATCCTTTTGAACCACCTTGAGCAGCTCGCCCACGAGGCCGAACTCGCTCACTTTTTCAGACAGAGAATAGTCCGAAACCGGGTCGCCGATGGCGGTTCTCAGTTCGAGCTTCTCTGTGATTCTCCGGACTCCTTCAAAGATCGACTGCTTCTCGTAGCCATCAGGAAACTGAATCGTCCGCGCCCTCCCGAACGGATCATAATCCAGAAACTTGGTCTTCTTTAGCGGGACCCCAGGAGGCAAGGTTTGTTCTTGCCATTCCGTCACCCAGAGTGGCCAACCGAGTGCGTTGTACCTTGTCTGTCTCATATTCCACCCGCTCGGTAGTTGATGGCGTTCCTTGAAAAGCCTTCCGAAAGGGTCGTAACGGAAGAAGCCGTCCGTCAATTCGGTCCCTGAGGGCGATCTGTTGATAATGCGAATTTTCGCCCCGATGGTGCTTGATCCGGCACCCGTCGCCGGCGTGTATCCGATTTCGGTGGTCGCACCATCCCACGGGGTCACATCCGTGATTCGCCCGAGATTGTCGTACTCATATACGGTGGAATAGCCGGAAACATCGCGTTCAGTTTCGGTAAGGCCTGTGTTTTGGTCGATGTCGCGATCAACTGAGTAGATTGATACGAGCCCGTCCTGCATGAACTGCTTAGACAGCACTCCGAAGTCGTGATCGCGATGGACCGTGTAGCTCGGCTCCGCCACATCGTCGAAGTCACCATAGGGATCACACGCGCTGAATTCGCCGGTAGAAGGGACCTCGTTGTCGTCCGCTCCGAAATACTGGATTGTTTCGACATTGCCCAGCGAATCGGGGGCAAAGAGGGTGATCACGTCCGATTCGTGGCGGGACTCGTTCGTCGTGTTGAAATGGGTTCGGAACCCATCAAGGAACCCGGTTTCGGTGTCGAAGCAGTAATCCGAGAGCTTAAACTCACCGTCTCGGTAGCGGTGTTTTTTGTCATACGTCCCGAGAATCCAGGGTTGGTCGATCTGCCAAGGCTCGTAGTTCATGCCCGGACGTGGGTCGTTTGTGGCCGAGTCAATTCCATACCATCGATAGATGCCGGCGGCATTATCGGGATTATATCCAACAAAGCTGCTCCGACCTCCGTCAGGATCGATACTGCCCGTCATCGACTTCGACCGGAAGTGACCAAGGCCATCGAAATTCGATAGCCACTCTTCTCGATAGCGTCCGCCATCATCTAGGAAGACCGATCGTTGCTGGACCCGTCTTCGATTTGTGTCGTACCAGTATTTCGAATCATCATTCCAGGGCGGAGCGTCGGGTTCCGGTAGTTTGTCGTGCTCGAAACGAACGTACTCAGAGCGCACGAGTACTGCTCCGGGTCCACTTCCTTCGTAGATCCGTTTCGACAGGTAGAGTGGGTCCCCCAACAGGCCTGAAATCGAGGCCTCGAGATCGTAAGGAAGACCATAATCCCAACCGTGCCACGCCGGCCACGTCCCGCCAGGGGTCGTCACTGACTCATGGCAACGATCGACGAGCGTATTGAAGAACAGCTCGGTGGTGTTGCCGATTGGGTCAGTGATGGTTCGAGACACGGCGGCGTCGAACTTGTTTAGCTGATCGGCGGCTTCCGGGGTGTATGTCCAAACCCCGCTTCCCGCCGGCTCGCCGATCAGCTCGCGAGTGAGAACACCTGTCGAATCTTGAATTGCACTCCCATAGGCGGATGGGTTGTTGGTCGTATCTTCGTCGCAATATGAATCACCACCCGGAAACTTAAAGAGTTGATAATCCCACTCTATGACACCGCCCGTTGGTAATCTCATAGAAGCAATCACGCCGGCCGGATCTCCACTCCCTTCCTCGTGATATTCAAACTCGGTGTATGAGCAGTCGATACAATACTGGGTGCACGGGTCGATTTCCGACGCAGAGTCTGGGTATGTGATCGTGTCCAAGAGTCGAACCATCACGTTTTCAGATGTTTCGTCGTCATCGTCATCCTCATGCCGGGGAATTTCCACCCATTCATAGTCGAACTGGTAGCACGATGAACCGCCGTGAGGTGACGCAATAGTCAAGTGCTCGATCTCCTTGCCCTCAACCAACGTGGGTTCCCCCCCGCCCGGGGGCTCTATGAAGTCTGCGAACTGAAACTCGAGAGTGTGTATCCTCCCGGCAGAATCGCTGATCCCCCAAGTCTCGAAACACTCATCGCCCTCGTCTCCAGCACGGCAATCCTGCGAATAGACAATGTTTACGTAGTTTCCAAAAACATCCTCGATACTATCCAGCCTCCACTCGTGAGTGTTGGAGATCGGGAGAAAGTGGCTAGAGAACACGCTCCTTCTCCCATCGGGATGTTCCACAAAGTACCTCAGCGGGTCAAGTTCCCATGTCAGCCTGAGGTAGCTTCCATCGCGTGTGTAATACGCCTCGTTGTCGGGATCGACCTCGTCATCGTACAAATGGAGTGTTTCGTAAAAAGAGTGTCGAGCGCCATCGGGGCTGACATACACATTTTCGTCTGACGACATGTTTCCAGGGGAATGGTAACGAAGAGCCGCACCCATAGAGAGCATCCAGCCAAATCCAGCGTTGTTGATGAAGGCGGGGTGAGCCTGAAGCCACGAGTCCGGGTCGGGGTCGGGGCCGGAATTCCGGTGAACAACAAAATCCCATGGGTTACTTGAGTAGGAAAGAACAAACCCGTACGAAAACGCATCCGTGAGTGGATATTCGAATCCGAGTGGAACCGAGAGCGTCAGCCCACCGTTGAAGGCGTTGATGGAATCCGGCTCAGAGAAGAAAATGGACTTCTCAGGCGCAAAACCTCTTTCGAGGTTTGGGTGGTCGTCCTGGGTAAATCCTGGGAAAGCAACGAATAGCAACCCTACGGAAAACGCGAATGCGATGCTGGTGATTGATGGACGCCCACAAAACAAAGACTGGAGGTGCTTGTTCATTCTTCAGCCCACCTTCAACTGATAGATCGACAGTGATCTCACATCGATGGCGATGACCACATCTCCGGAGGACAGGAAGTTCGGCTTGCCCACAGTGCCCAACTCCGGCACCAAACTCTCTACGGTGAGTGAGATCTCCGCGTTGACGACCTGATCGTTATCCGAAGCGCCCCCGTCTCCTGCGGTTGCCGACCACACACCGCCCCCCGGTCGAACCACTAGAAACTCCACAAATCTCCCGGGAATCTTCACACCGACAATCCACCCTCGTTTCCAGATGAGGTCTGTTTTCGTCGAGAGGCTCTTGATACTGAGGGGCCTGTCTGAACCGTCGACAAATGCGGTCTGTCCGTCGGTCTTCAACACGCCTGCCCAGACCGAGTTCGATTCAATCCCGGAAGGCGGTTGGAACAATGCACAGCCCTTTCCTTCTTCAACCCCTTGGCTCACCCCGCTGGAAAAGCCCTGCGTCCATGGGTGTTCCACCCAGGACACATCGAAGAAAACGACCTGCGACCCTGTTGGAACCTCGCAGGCAGCTACCGCATCATTCTCGATTTGGAGCGAAAAGGAAGTCTCGTCCGATACAACAGGAAAAACCAGAAATACCAGCAACACAACGACCAACAAACTACTTCTCATTTCTTGCCCCCCATGAGCTTGAATCGCCTGTTACAGAGTTTCTTGAACTCGGGAATTCGACTGCGCTGAGATCCGGCCCCCCGTCGTTTGCGGCCAACCCAGAACCCCAAAACTCAATTCGTCGTTAACCGATTTTTTATGATTTACATTGGTAATGTAGATATTGCGTAATGTCAACAACTAGTCCTATATAGCTATAAGTTCTCAGATTTCGATCTATCGATAGCCGCGAGGCAAGTCCCTACAAAAAGGAAGTCTGTGCTATACAAGCGCCACAATTCTCGTCTCGTGGTGAACAGAAGAGTTCATTCGAAGGGGGCTCCGACCGTTCTATCGTCGGTTGCAGATTTTGGCCGCCAATAAACGTTCTCGATCTCAATCGCATAGTTGCGAAACCTGAGCAATCGAGCTAGCGTCGGAGTTCGGTTCGGCGGGCCACTTGTGATAGTTAAGCCGAGCGCGAGGTTCGTTGGTTTTTCGATGAGATCGCCGATTGTATACAATTGCTCAGTTATTGTATACAATCGCCGGATCAGTAGACCGGCGACTGGTCATCGGTCACGGGAGGGTTCATGATCGGCAGCAGGCGTTTCACCCCGTTTTTCTCGCGCACCGTGTTCATTGCGTCCATAGCGATGCTCGTCCTCACCACCGTCCCCGCCGATGCCGGAGCACCGCCGTTCTTCCGGCTCCAGGATCTTGAGGGCGAATGGTTTTCTCTCGACGAGGACCTCGACGGCGATGTGGTCTACGTGAGCTTCTGGGCGACCTGGTGCGTCCCCTGCCGCCGCGAGATGCCCCACCTGCAGGCACTTTACGAAGAATTCGCCGACCAGGGGCTGACCATCATCGGGATCAACACCGACCCACCGGGAACGACCAGCAAGATCAAGCCCTTTGTCAATCGCTACAAGATCACCTACACGACGCTGCTCGACCCCAACAACAACGTCCTCGAAAAATACAACCCCACCCGCGAGCTCCCCTACGCCGTTCTCATCGATCGCAGCGGAAACGTCAGTGAGATCTTCCCGGGCTACCGCAAGGGTGACGAGGTTCTTCTGCGAGAGAAGATCGTCGAATTGCTCGGTGAGACGTCCCATGGTTCTCAGGAGGCCGCAACCGGTGAAACCGAGTAGGCAAACCCTCCTCACCGCGGTGATTCTGGCTCTGGCTGTTTCGGTCTCGGCCCAGGAGAGCGATCCGCCAAAGACAAAGAGCTATCGGATCTTCGGCCAGCTCACGACCCTTTTCGAGCGCAATCAGACCGGGCCCGAACCCAACCAGCCCAACCGCCTCGTGTACTCGAAGCTCAATCAGCTCGCGAGCTTCAACATCGAGTGGAAGAGAATCACCATCGGCGCCCAGGCCGAGTATCTCTACTGGTCCGTCCCGGAGGAGAACAGGGACCGCCTCGATTTCGACCGGCTCCGCAAGGGCTTCGAGCTCCGCCGCTACTTCCTCGACTATCAGTCGGATCTCTTCTCCGGCCGGCTCGGTACCTACTTCGCCTCCTTCGGCCGCGGTATGACGCTCTATGTCCAGAAGAACGACGCCCTTCAATTCGATGAGCCCATCCACGGCGCCACCGCCAGGATCAACCTCAAACACTTCGACATCTCGGCCCTCTGGGGCAAAGTCACCGAGCCGGTCCAACAGGCGCAGTTCGGGAGAGAGTTCGAGGACGAAGTCATGGGCGGCCGGATCCGCGCCAAGCTCCCGTTGAACCTCTACCTCGGCGGCTCCGCGGTGCGGGCCGAGCTCGAAAGACCATTTCCAGTCATGGTCGGTGATCGCCTCGTCACCAACGACTCTGTTGAGGTCTGGGCCGCCGAGGCCGGCGGCACGAGCCTGTGGGGAGTGCTCGATCTGGCCGGTGAGTTCTCCGAGATCAAGAAGACCGAGCCCAACCGGGTCAAGGAGGGCCACGGACGCTATTTCTCAGCCGCCGCGTATGTCGGCCCGCTGTCGATCCTCGCCGAGTACAAGGACTACTACAACTTCGCCTACCGCTACAACCTGCCTCCCAACGCCGGCCGCGCCAACGAGGCCTACGAACACAACGATGTCAAGGGGCCGCGGCTCCTGGTCTCGGCCGACTTCTGGAACATCGGCTCGCTTTTTCACGCGAGCTATGCCGAGTTCGACACCCACAAGACCGCGACCTCGCCCGGCGGCACCGCGGGAGACCACCAGCGGGAGTGGTACGCCGGGATCGAGCAGACCATCGGTCGGGTCTACTTCCTGGGCAGTTACTTCGACCGCGACTTCACCGACCGGGGGCTCGACGAGATCCACGTCCTCGCAGATTTCCACGTCACGGTGGGCAAACGCGGCGAGATCATCCTCGGCTATGACCAGCGGCTCGAGGAGTCGGACTACGCCAGGTTTGAGGTGACTCGGAGCTTTCTCGCCTACTCGATCTCACCCTGGGGCACGGCCTCGGTGCGCTACTCGTACGAGGATCGAAGTGGTTTCGACAAGGACGAATTCTGGGGCATCGAGATCCAATACCTTCCAAAACCGACCCTCATCGTCACCGTCTTTGCCGGCGGCGATCCGGGCGGCCTCGTTTGCGCCGGTGGCCAGTGCCGCCAGGAACCACGCTTCGAGGGCTACAGAGCCAACTTCACCTGGCGGTTCTGATGTCTGAGACGAGATTCAACGGTGACGACGCTGCACTCATGGCAGCCGGAAAATGGGAGACGAAATGACCGACACACAGTACAGAAAATCCGACCGGACCCGGCTCGCGCCGGCCCTGCTGATCACGGGTCTCGCGCTGCTGGTGGTATCCACGGCTGGGGCCGCCGAACGGGTCGTACTGGGCGAATACTTCACGAACGAGTATTGAACATCTTGTCCGACCACGGGGCCCGTGGTCGAGCAGATCGCGAACGACTACCCGGATCGTTTCGCTCCTCTTTCAATGCACGTCAACGGCGACGCCTATGCCCTCCCCTGGGCTCAGCATCGACTCGATGTCTTTTACAGCCTAGGCTCCCTCGTGCCGACCTTCATGGTCGACGCCATGTGGAACGCTCAGCTGGCGGACTACCGCTATTACGTCGAACAGCAGCTCGCCCAGCCTACGGACACCACCCTCGAACTCTCCGGCAACCCGGTCGGAGGCGCCACGTGGGATGTCACGACACGGGTCTGCTTCGAGGGAACCGGATCCAGAGCGGTGCGGGTCTACACGGCCCCAACGTTGGACAACCCCCCCGGTCTCCCGCGCTATTCGACGAACATTCTCATGCAGAAGGCTTTCGAGACCGACATCAACATCGCCGGCGGCGCCTGCCAGGATGTGACCAGCCGGATCACCTTTGATTCCGCGAGCATGGCCTCGAGTTCGGACATCGTCATCATCGCGTGGGCTCAGAAACCGAGCGCCAGCGCACCGACGGTGGTGTATCAGGCCGGGATCATGCGTTGGCCCTTCCCCTCGGGCAGCCAGCTCACCACCATCGAGGTCAGCCCCACTGATGTCAGCATCCCTGTCGGCGGCGAGGTCGAGTTCACCGCGGTGGGCAAGGACCAGAGCGGGGCGGGCTATCCCCTCGAGAACCCCAGTTGGAGTCTCGGCCCAGGCAACGGTGGTGGGACCTTCGACCCCGGCAGCGGCACCTCCACAACCTTCACCGCGACCACCCCGGGCCCCCGCCAAATCCTCTGTGAGGAGGACGGCGTGACCGGCGGCGCCCTTGTGACAATCACGGGAGCGCCCGAGCTGACGACCATCGAGATCGACCCGGCCGAAACCACCGTCGATGTCGATTCTCAGGTTGCCTACAGCGCCACCGGCAAGGACCAGTACGGCGACGACTTCCCCCTCGATGCGCCGATATGGAGCATCAGCGGTGACGGCGAGGGCACCTTCGATCCCGCGACCGGAACCACCACGACCTTCACCGCGACCTATCCGGGCAGCGCGACCATCAGTTGCGCCGAAGGTGGTGTTTCGGCAACCGCAGCGATCGAGATTGACGGAGACGCGCCGCGTCTCGCGGAGCTCTCCATCGACCCGGCCAGCGCTCAGATCAGAGTCGATGACGACGTCGAGTTCACCGCCACCGGCACCGATCAATACGGCAAGGCCATCACACTGACCGACCCGTCGTGGCGGATCGAGGGTGACGGGGATGGCGTCTTCGACCCCATGACCGGCGCCGCGACAACGACCTTCACAGCCACGACCGAAGGAACCGCCCAGATCATCTGCACCGAGGACGGCGTCGAGGGTGCTGCCGCCGTAGAGATCGCACCGCCAGGTCTCCCCGCCCCGAGAAAGGTGATGGGTCGGGTTTCTCCGTGATCCACGAAGATGGCGTCATCACGCGGCGAGATGCCGCGAGTCCGGTTTTTGAGGAGATAAGCAGTTCACCGACGGCCGACGGCCGGGCCGTTTGGTGCCTCACACCCACGATTGCCTGGCCAGCATGCATCGTGAAAGGAGATCATCAATGAAAAAGGCGACTCTGTTGATCGTCGTGTTGCTCACAGCCAGTGTGGGAATGCCAACCGACGGCGTCCAGCTCGATGCCTTTCCGAAGACATCGATCGCCGAAGACGGCACCGCGACCTGGTGCGGCTTCTGCCCGAACGCCTACGCCGGGCTCGAAATCGTCCATGGTCAGTTCGACTATGCGAAATTCATCAGCGTCCGGCACTACGAAACCAGTGGATCCTACGGGACCCCCGAAACCGACGCGAGGAACGACTACAACGGCGTTTCCGGTCTGCCGACTGTGGTCTTCGACGGCCAGACCAACATCGTCGGCGCAGGCACGACGACCGCCAACACCGGTGAGCCTTATCTCACCGTCGTCGAAGGATCGACCCTCAAACCATCTCCGGTTCGCGTCGAGATCGACAGCTTCGATCCCGTCACCGGTGCCGTGAGCGCAACCGTCACGATGTACTCGACCACGGACATGCTCGACAACGACTCAGTGATGTTCATTCTCGTTGAAGACGACATCACCTCATCCCACACCCATGTCACGAGGGACATCGTCTACGAGACGATCACACTCTCGGGCGCCGGCGTCTTTACGACTGTCAACACATCGTTTGTCATCGATCCGACGTGGACCATGGCGAATCTCCAAGCGGTCGCGCTCGTGCAGCGGGTTGCCGACAAGGAGGTTCTGCAGTCGGCATCCACATATCTGCAACCGACCTACAGCGTTCACGGAATGGTGCCGTTTTCGCGGGTACTCTTCGGACCGCCGTCCGGGACGTACACCACCGACCAATTCACCATCATGAACCTCGGAGCGCTGGACACCTACACCATCGAGCTCGTCGTCGACAATGCGCCCGCCGGCTGGGAGGTCGAGTTTGTTGACGACCTCGGCGGCATACACACCAGCACGTTTGTCTTCGCACTCGACAACGAGGTCACCGCCCCGTTCCATGTCAACGTCAAGCCCACATCGCTCGGCCAGGCCGATTTCCACTTCGAGGTGACATCGGCCAACTTGACGACGACGCTGTCGATCCCGTTCGCATACTTCACCGAGGGCCTCGAGATCATGCTCGTGGACGACGACGGAGGGGAGGACTACGAGCTCTACTTCTCGGATGTGCTGGACACCCTCGGAATGACCTACGGTGTGTGGAACCGGGACATCAGTCCTCTCGCCGTCGAGGTGGCTCAGAACTTCGACATGATCATCTGGAACGTCGGCCTCGGCTATCCCACCCTCAACGCCGACGACCAGGACTTCCTCACCGGCTATCTCGACGCCGGAAAGTCGCTCTTCATCACCGGTCAGGACATCGGTTGGGAGCTAAACGATGGCAGTCCGAGCCAGTGGTACCAGGACTACCTGCACGCCATCTATATCCGTGATGACACCAACATCCTCGACCTCGACGGCGTCTCGGGCGACCCGATCACCGGTGGTCTGAATCTCCACATCGCCGGCGGAACCGGCGCCAGCAATCAGGCCTACCCGGACGAGATTTCTGCAGCCGACGCCAGCGCGGTTGAAATCCTCCATTACACCGGGGGATTCTGCGGCGCAGTCCGGTCCATCGATCCCACATCCAACGCCCGCGTCGTCTACCTCGGGTTCGGTTTCGAGGGAATCGACAGTGACTTGGATCGTCATGATCTCCTGACCGCCGCTCTCGAGTGGATGAACCCCATGATCTTCACCGATGGCTTCGAGTCTGGCGATATGCTGCTCTGGACCACTTCGACCCCTTGACCACGAATCACAGGATCCATGCAACGCCCCCGCTTCGGCGGGGGTGTTTTTTTGTGCTCAGTTCAGATCCACGTCGTCACCCAGACCGAGCTCATCGGCGCGCCTGAAGGCCAGAGCCGCGGCGGCCATGTCCTGAACGGCCAGACCGACCGATTTGAAGAAACTGAGCCGGGAACCGGGCTCCCGGCCCGGGTGATCGCCGTTGACGATCTCGCCCAGTTCGACCCAGTCCTCCGGATCGGTGATCCCGTCGGCCGCGGCACGGATGAGTTCCCCGGCTTCGGTCTGCGCCGCGGAGCGTGAATCGACAACGATGAGGGCGCGGGCGATGGCGACACCATCGACCTCGCACATGGCGGGAGTGAAGCTGCCGACCCCGTTGAGATGGGCGCCGTCTGCCAGAAACTCGCCGTGGATCACCGGCTCTCTCGCGGTGGTCGCGGTGCAGATGACATCAGCGCCCGCAACCGCTTCCTCAACACTGCCTGCCGGGACGAGCCTGGCCGAAAGCTGCGGCGCCATCTCTTCGGCAAAGGCCTCGACTCCCGCCTGATTGAGATCGAAAAGCCGGATCTCCTCGAGTCGGCGAACGGTGTCGATGGCCAGCGCCTGGGTCCGTCCCTGGGCCCCACAGCCGATGACCGCGCCCACTGTGGCGTCGGTGGAGGCAAGAAGATCGGTGGCCGCGCCGCTGGCGGCGCCGGTCCGCCAGGCGGTGAGAAACCCGCCATCGCAGAGCCCGACGGGCTCACCGGTGGCGGGGTCGAAGAGAACAACCAGTCCCGAGATCACCGGTCGCCCACGCCCGGCATTGCCCGGAAAGAACGACACCAGTTTGGCTCCGACGGCCTCATCCGGCAGCAGCGCCGGTTTGACCAACAGGACACCGTCACCGGGGGGAACGGCAAGACCGAGCCGCTGCGGAACCGTGGCGGCGCCCGATGAATAGGCCGCAAACGCCCGTTTCATGGCCTCGATGGTCTCGGTCATGGTCAGGGATTGACGGAGGGCCTCGGCGCCGAGGACTCTGAGCTTCATGGTCACCTCCGCCACAGGATACCGGTCTCGAGCTGCAGGGGGGAACAGCCGACGACCATGGCCTGCCGGGAGTCAGCGCACAATTAGACCGCAGAGACGCGGAGACGCAGAGACGACGCGGAGCATGGCATTGGGGGACCTGGGGGACACCTGCGGGTGGGCGCTCCGACTGACGTGGCTACGGTGGCGGTTCGGGGGCGGTGTTTTTGAAACACGAAGATCACAAAGCTCATCCATCGCAATGGACACAAAGACATCACATTTATTGACTTGGATCTCGTGGCGTCGATGTTCCGCCAGTGCCACCGACGCGAGCTGAACGGGAGCGCAATCGTCAGGAGCGGCTGAGAGATCAGCGGTGAACCGCCGACCCTCAAGAGCGCGGGACCCACTCAATCATGTGATGGTCTTTGCGATGGCTCTTTGTGATCTTCGTGTCCTTTGTGTTTCAAATATGCCCTTCAATGACCATAGGTCGATGAGCCGGAGGCCATGAGGATCTTCACCAAACGATGCCACGGCGAAACTCGCCCCCTGCGGGTTCACTCCCCCTTGTAGGGCACACCCTCGGTCATCCACTTGGGAGCGGGTTCGCCCTTGAGATGGTGGTCGAAGAACTCCTTCATCTTGATCGAATAGTCGAGCTTGTTGGCATACTGCTTCAGGTGATGGGGCTCCCCACGATAGGTCAACATGATGCAGTCCTTGTCGAGCCGCCGGCAGGCGAGATAGAGCTCGATTCCCTGGGTCCAGGGCACCGCTTCATCCTCGTCGCCGAATTGGATCAACAACGGGGTCGAGATCTTGTCGGCGAAGAAGACCGGAGAGTTTTCGATATAGAGGTGTGGTGTCTCCCACAGGCTTCCGCCGATCCGGCTCTGCGACTTCTCGTACTGGAACTGGCGGGCCAGCCCTGTGCCCCACCGGATCCCCGAGTAGGCCGATGTCATATTCGACACCGGCGCCCCAGCCACCGCCGCGGCGAAGATGTCCGTCTGGGTCACGACAAAGGCCGTCTGATAGCCGCTCCAGCTGTGGCCGTGGAGCCCGACGGCATCAGGATCCGCCACCCCGATCTCCACCAGGTGCGCGATCCCCGAGGTCAGACATTCGACGGCCGAGGGCCCTGGACGTCCCACCTCGAACTTGATGTCCGGCAGAAACACCGCGTAGCCCGATGAGGCATAGACCGGAAAGCTCGGCCGATGATTGACCACCGGCTCGTTGAAGAGGTGGAGCCGCTGCGAAAAGAAACGGTAGTAGTAGACCATCACCGGTACCCGTTTCCCGGGCTCCCAGTTGTCTGGTTTGATGAGCACACCCGCGAGCTCGGTACCTTCTGCGGTGGTCCACTCCACGAGTTCGGCCGCACCCCACGCGAAATCGGCGATCTGGGGGTTGGCGTCGGTGAGTCGGGTCGGTTCCTCGAGATCCAGATTCGAGAACCAGAGATCCGGGACCTCGTCGTAGCGTTCGCGGGTGAAGACGATGGCCTCAGTCTCTTCGGCACGGGCCACAAAGTCGAGCCGGTGGTTGTCGTCGCCAAAGAGCTTGACCGCGCCCTCATGACCGGTCAGCGAGTAATAGGCATCGTGCTTCTCGAGATCGTGATAGCCCTCAGTGAGAATCGGTCGGGACGGATCGAGGACTTTCGACTCGGGATCTAGATCGACCACCCGGAAGGCGATCTTTTCCTGCCGCCCGAAACCCCGAGTGAGGTTCTTCCGTTCGCTCCCGTCCACCTCAGCCAGCCAGATGTCGAATTTGTCGTAGAGCAGCACTCCGGACGAGTCCTCCATCCACTCCGAGTGTCCGTACGCCGGCGGGTCGGCGGGGTAGTCCCAATCCTCATCGGCGAAACTGACGGGGAGATCGTCGGTGAGATTCCGAGTGGATCCCTCCTCGGTGTCGAAGAAGAACCAGTCACCATCGTCGAAGTAGACGGCGAAACGACCGTCGGGTGAGAGCGAGGCCCCGGGCGCCCGCCAACCCCCGGCCAGCCTCTTTCCGACAAGCTTGCGCTCACCCGTCTCGAGATCCACGACATAGAGATCGGCAAATCGTCCCTCCCAGGTGATCTCCCTGAGATACGGCAGATCCGAACGACCGAGGGCAAAGCGTGGGTTGTCGGTGGGGTCCACCTCCGGCAGTCCGAGTCCCGCCAAGGCCACGACCGTGCCCTCGTCGAGATGCACGACCGCCCGGTAGACCCGGTCCTTCTCGTGCTCCTCCCACCGCTCCTTCTGGTTGGGGATGATTCGGGGATCGTTCCAGTGCCACACATCAACCCCTCTGTCTTCGAGGATCGCCTCGGTGTCGTAGGGATCGAACGGCGCTTTCTCTTCTCTCTCGCTATCGCCATCGCTATCGCTATCGGGATCGGGATCGGGATCGGGATCGGGATCGACGATAGCGAACCCGAAGAACAACCGCGCCCCGTCTCGGCTCCAATCCACCTCGTTGGTGGACGGCACCGTGAATCCATCCGGCGCATCCTCTTTCGACGCGACCCGTTTCGCGTCGCCGTCGCCGGTCCACACCCAGACCCCGGCATCGCCGGGTTCGCCATCCTCATCGTCGACGGCGGCGACAAAGGCCAACCGATCCAGATCCTCGGCCCAGGTGAGGTGGGTGTAGCGGCCATGGCTCGCGGTGTGAAGCGTTCTCACGAAGGCCGAATCGGACCGGCGGTCATGGACAATGACCCCATTGCCCTCACCCTCCGGCGCCGCGATACCGACTGCAAGCATCGATGCCTCCTCGGCAAAGGCAAAGCCGTTCACATACTCGATGGTGGTCTCGTCGTCGCCTGAGAGCCGGCGAAGCACGAGCTCGGCTCCGAGTTCCTCGTCCTCGTCCTCTTCTTCGGACGCCTCGGTGGTCGCTTCTTCCCCTTCAGCGGATTCTTCGGCCTTTGTGTCGGTGGCCTCATCGACGGGCTCGTCCTTCTTCTCGTATCTCTTGTAGGCAAGCAACCGACCGTCTGCGGAGAGAGCGAATCCTTCGACATCGTCGATTCGTTCCACACCGCCGGTCGTCAAATCTACAATCGCCAGGCCCTTTTGGGGTGTGTCCTCATCATCGGTCCCTTTCTTTCCCTTGGCCTTTTCACGCTCTTCCAGGGTCGGGGTGATGGCGGCGACCACCCACCGCCCTTCGGCCGAAATCTCGGGACCGGCGCCCCGCTCAATCACATACTCGGTCTCCGTTGAGGTGGACCGGATAACGAGCCGACCATCACCGCGGTCGGGCTCGAGGACGTACGCGATCCACGTCCCGTCGGCCGAGATGACGGCATCCTCGATCTGGCGGAACTTCATCAGCTCTTCGAAGCTCAGCTCCAGGTCTCCGCCGGCGGCTGCGGCCGCCGCGGCAATCAACAATCCGAGCATGAGAACGACGACCCACCCGTGACGGCAACCGATCATGAAAGCCTCCCCAAAAGCGCCAGCCGAGGATAACCCGCGCCCCGAATCCCGGGTCCTCTTGCGCACCGGTGGTTCGTCAACGGTGTCTTTGAAACACAAAGAACACGAAGACCACAAAGAGCCATCGCAAAGAACATCGCATGATTGAGTGGGTCCCGCATCCTTGAGGGTCAGCGGTTCACCGCGAAGCTCCCTACCGCTCCAGACTCTCGCGCTCCCGTTCGGCTCGCGTCCCTGGCACCGGCGGAACATCGACGCCACGAGATCCCACTCTAGAA
>Ga0164313_10001902_pt1 | contig 18719 bp, 19 predicted proteins | sample GuaBasSedimGuay4_FD_113735 | JGI IMG/M metagenome (GOLD analysis project Ga0164313, IMG submission 113735) | Subseafloor sediment microbial communities from Guaymas Basin, Gulf of California, Mexico - Guay4, Core 4569-4, 0-3 cm | ecosystem: Environmental > Aquatic > Marine > Hydrothermal vents...
CATCTTGACCGATCTGGACGGCAACCCCGTGGGCAGCCCCTTCGATTCCTGGCCACAGATGGGCCAGACGTTCGGAGTCGAGCGTCACCAGGCAACGGTGAGCGGTACCACGTCGTACGACGACGACCCGCTCCCCGGGACCGTCATGATCGGATTCCAATGGACCGGACCACAGGACCAGGAGAGTGAGGTTCGCTTCGAGGTCGAGGCGATGTTCGATCCCCACCGCAAGGAGATGGCCGATCAGATCGACGCCAACACGACTCCCGGCGGAGGCGAGGAGACTGCGTCGACCGTCACGTCACCAGGTGCATCCGCATCGATCGTGGATTCAGGAGGTACGACGGATGACAGCAGCTTCCCTGTCGTGATACTGCTCGTGGTTGGCGTTGTCGTGATCGGCATTGGCGTTGTCACGTTCCTGGTCCGACGTTCGAGGACCAGCTGACGAGCCTGGCTCACTGTGGTCCAATCCGGACCATTCTTTGATGGTTCATGCCAGCGTGCGGGTCGGTGTCAGTCTGTGGTGTCTCGCGTTGAGTCCGAAACTGTCACAGGCAGGTGATACCTTTCTCCCAGAGAAGCACGGGCCTGGTGAATCGTGAATCCCGCTGAGGGGTACAGCGATATCGCGTAGGGTGATGAGAGGACATTGATGGAACACGAAGGCAGGATCTGGTTCGGGGATGATGACCCGTCGAGCGTGACACAAGCAACGCTCGAGGTGACCTCTGACAATCGCGTCGTTGTCTATGTGGGCGGAGCGCTCACTGCTGAGTGGGCGCTGGATGACGTTGATGTCATCGGGGATCATCCCGTCACAGAGTTCCATATCGGCGATGACATCATCCACTTCGAACCCACCGACCCGGAGGCATTGAAGGGCGACATCGTCGCTGCGCGGATGCGAGTGCGGCTACAGCGCAGTGCTGGCCAGGAGCAGGTGCCCTCCGGTTCTGTATCAGACAGCGATCCAGAGACGGCACTGGTTGCGACTACGGCAGGAGCCGGGTCTGCCACTGCTGGCTCCTACTGTCGGGCGTGTGGTGAACCGATCGATCTACGAGCCGAGATCTGTGTCCACTGCGGGGTGCGGCAGTACTCGGTGTCGATCCGGCCGCACAAATCCAAGACCACGGCTGGACTCCTCGCTCTGTTCCTTGGCGGATTCGGTGCCCACCACTTCTACCTTGGGCAGATAGGCCTCGGAATTCTCTACCTCCTCTTCTTCTGGACGTTTATCCCGGCGATCGTGGCGTTCTTCGAAGCGCTCGTGTTCTTCTTCCAATCGGACGCCTCCTTCGACGCTAAGTACAACAGTGTCCTGATCAGCCTGTGATCGGGTTTGTCGCGTAGAGTCCAAGAGCCCCCTCTGGACCTCGTTCCTCGGCCCATCTCCCCCAGCGAGCCGAGGGAGAGGTAGAACCCGCAGCCGCAGGCGCGGCTGAGGGGCGGGATCTCCGCCCCTCCAAGCCGTCGCTACCTGGTTGTTAGAAGTTGAATCCGCCGAACTGCAGGGGGATCGTAACGTTCGGAGTTGAGATCGAGATTTTCGGTGTCCAGTAGTTCGTGAACGTTGCAGACACGACGACCGAACCGCCACCGGAACGTACAGGCACGTCGATCCGGACAGTATCGCCTGGCGCAACCCACTCATATGGCTGGCTGAAGCCGTCGTTCCACCCGTGGCCTGGGCATTCGTCCCATGTGTCGACGAGAACGCTGACCCGAACTGCACCGTCTTCTCTTCTCTCCCATACAGCGGTCTCCACCAGATACTCGAAGTTCCCCGAACACCCGTCGTCCCGTGTCAGGCTGACAGGCCCGTCTCCGACGTTGAATATTGAGGAACCGACGAACGATGCGAACTCTGTGTGGCGCTCCCTGTTGAACCAACCACCGGAGTAGCCGTTTGCGGTGATACGTCCGGTGACCATCACGGAGTCTGCGACCAGCCCTGTGGTTCCGTTCGGCAGGTCGCCGCCCGCCGAAGCCGGAGGTGCAGCAAAAGCCGCCACCGCGGTGACTGCCAGGACTGCCATGATGATGCGTGTGAGTGTGTTGCGCATGTCGATCTCCTTGTGTCGTGTGACTGCGTACACCTATGAGACGCGACCGGTCCGCGTTTCTTACAACTCTCGTGCCAATTCCTGAATCTGACCACCACGGAGGACGCTCATGAGTCTCACGATCTGGATGTCGATCGTTTCACGAACAAGGCTCTACTCAATTCTGTCATAGACGATGGATACGATCAGGGGAGTTACGGCCGACGGTTCGGCGATTCCAGACAGGAGGAGGTACGTCTACGTGAAGGTTCCGCTTGTTGATTGGCCCATCGATGATCCCTATGAAGTCGTATTGGCTGTGCTCTTCGCTGGCATCTTCTTGCCAGTATTGCTCGTGTTCTCGATGTTCTATCTGCCATGGTTCGTCGTCTATCGTTCGATTGGCCTGGCCATCCGAGGGATCCAGCATCTTTCAGGCCGCACAGAGAGCGCCCGACCATGATGATGCACTGTGACCGGCCGATGCTCCCGATCCTCTGGGGATATCCAGGCCACGATGCCTACGAGGCCCAGAAGCGGGGCGAACTTGTCATCGGCGGATCCTGCATGGTGGGCCCGGAGAATCCGGACTGGCAGTGTCCTGTCTGCGGATTCCAGGACTACGGCACACTCGAAGAACGTGGGTAGATGCCGGCATGTGTGGGCTCGGTGATTCGGGATGACAATGACTCACCGGTCACGAGTTAATCGAACCTCGTGGCGAGGTGCGCGATCACCGCAGTGACCGGCCCCGAACTCTGCCATGGCAACGCTCAGACCTGAACACCGATAGGCGTGCAGATCAGGATCGGGTCGCGTACCTCAGCAGGTGACACCGATGCACTGCGCCACATTTCCGTTCCCTGAGGCTGTGTTTCCACCGAGATCCGTCGCCACATTGACATCGATGCCGTAGTCGGCGTTATCTCGTGCAAGATTGTCTTCGAGTTCAACAGCGTTCGGTGGAGCGATAACGTGGACACCGTCGTCGAGGGGGTTGTTTGCGGAGTCGACAAGCCCGACTGCGTCAGCTCCGTTGTGCTTGACAGTGTTGTTGGCGATCCTGTGTGGGAGGCCGGTCAGTGTTGCTTGGTCAACGACGATTCCTGAACCATCGTTCCTGGATACCGTGTTGTCGAGTACCCGGACACCGTCGGCCGGATACGGGGTGGGCCAACCGATCGTCCCAAGTTGAACGCCAATGCCGTTGTGATTGATCTTGTTCTCCTGGACAAGTCCGCCAGTTGAAGCCAGGATGAAGAAGACTCCGATTCCGTTCCGGGTGATCTTCGAACGCACGATGTTCGTCTTGGTCGAATCTTCGCTGACAACTCCGTACTGACTGTTGTTCTGGATGACGGAATCAGACACCGTCGTTCCATGTGCCAAGTAGATATCCACACCCTGGAAGTTCCGTCGCAGATCCGACTCTGTGACCGTTACACCGACAGAGTCTGTCACGAACACGCCCCATGTCGTTCTTCTCGCCGTTATCTCAGATACGGTGACGCTGTTAGAGCTCGTGATGACAACACCACCATCAACAACGTTTCGGACGTCGATTCGCTTCGCCACGCCGTTGTCCGAGTTCACGAAGAGGAGCCCGCTACCGCCGCCACGACGGATCGTAAGGTCGAGTGCCACACCATCGGGCGAATCCTCGAAGATCACGTTTCGGTAGTAGTCGACGACGCTCCCATTTCGCACAGTCACGCCGGTGTATCCCTCGATCGTCACACCGTTGACGATTCCGCCGCCCGTATTACTGATCGTGAAACCGCCCAGGTCGATCGCGACACCGTCTGCTCCGACGATGAGTGCATCAACGCCGCTACACACCAGGTCTTCAGTCAGCGTGAGATCTGCGGTCACCACGGTGCCGCAACTCACCGCTGCCCGAGCGGGCGCGGCGGAGAGGCCAAGCGTCGCAGCGACAAGCAGGAGCGCTGCTATCAAGGAGGTAACTCTTGTAGCTGTATTTGACGGCATCGGGATGTTCATGTCAACCTCCTGGGGTTTCTGCGTGTCGTTTCGGGTGCGCCCTAGTTCGCATGTGTGCTGCGCTTTGCTGACGCCCGACTCTGTCGGGTTGTACCGGCTGAGTCCCCTCGTCCGTGAGGATGCCACTCTCAGTGCTGTCTTGCACCGAAACGATGCCAGTAAATAGCTGTTTCATGGCTGAATCCCCCCTGTTCATCTCCGGTAAGGGGCCACCCTGCGCCTACCGGGAACAATTCCGTCCAGATGTGCACCCTACACACTGAGGTCGCAACTTGCTGCGGTCACCCGGACGCGATGATCGACTCTCGAGCGATATCCCAAACAGCCGACCATACGGGTCTAACCGGAGCGGATGACTGGATCGAGGATCCTGGATACCGATTCTGGCTCCTCGGCAGAGGCGGTGAATCGGCAGTGGACCCTTGGCGCACCCAGTGGCCGCTCATAGGGGCCAAACAGGGAAATGAATGGTTCGGTGTCAGAGTGTCGGGATGTCGAGGATGAGACCGATCGTTGCGCGGATCGTCGTGAGGTCAACTACGCCAACATTGCCGACGCTCTGACCCAGTCGGCCAGCAGAGATGGCGCGAATCTGATGGCACTGGACGGCAGACCGCGTGGTCAGGCCGTTCGACTCATCTGGTTCGATAACGACCTCAGAACCGAATCCCCTCAATGACGTTGTGAGAGGAACAACATGAACAACGGTTGCGGCCTCGTCGAGGATCTCTTGAGATGTCACCACCACAGCGGGTCGAGCGAAACCAGCTTCTCGACCGGTGGGCATACCGAAATCGAGGGATACGATGTCACCCGAAGTCAGCATCAAGCCACTCTGATTCCTCGGGTGTCGGGTCGGCCGCCAACTGCTTCCCGATCTCTCGCTGGCGCATTCGCCTCACGGCAATGGCGACGGTCTCACCAACCGTTGTGCCCAAGTCCTCCGAGAGCCGTTTCAACTCCGTGTGTGTTGTCTTGTCGATACGTACGCTTGTGCTGTGCATGCAACCAAGCATACAACATTGCATGCGACATGTCTAGGCGTGCGCCATGTGGACTGCTGTGGTGTCGAACTCAGATCGTGATCAGCTCGGCTGCTGGGGATGCGGCTGCGAGGCCGGCATCAGTCGTAATGATGAGCGAATCGAGTTGGTACGCGAGCTCGACGTACAGTGCGTCGACGAGTCGCAGATTGTGACGACGTCTCCACGAGCCACTCAGCAGCGGTGCAAGCAGATGACGACGCATCGGAGCTGCCATCAACCGGTCAATACGCACCTTGACCTGGCGAGCAGTGAGATCTCCTGCACGTTCGAGGCGACCTAGAGCTGAGAACACTTCAGCATCGAAGTGGGCAGGAACGTGCAATTCGTGGCCACGCATCCTGGCTCCGATCGCTACGCCATGGGGTGACCCAACGAGTAGGTCAACCATGGCGGATACATCGACGATCAATCGATCAGCCATGACCCTCGATCTCGTCCTTTGCTGCCGCGACGGCCGCTGCCACTGTGGTGTGGTCGATGCCCGTTGCACCTACCGTCGCAAGAGTGTTGAGCCAGTCATTGGTGTGATTCGCTGCCAGAGCTCTGCGCAGGGCCTCTTGCGTGACGCTCGAGATGTTCAACCCCGCTGCCTTCACTTCGGCTGCGAGGTCATTCGGGAGGTATACATTGACGCGCGCCATGCGCATAGTATACACACAACGGTAGATCGACTCAATGAGAGAGGAGAAGAGCCTGGTCCCTGTCTCTCAATCGGTCAGACGAGCCGCAGGTCTGGGCCGCTCTCGTCGGATATGCCTAGAGCGTCCTCGATCTGTTCCAGGCCGTACGCGGCACGCCACAGGTGGTCTTCGGGGTGGATACCGTAGCCCTTGTGATTGTTACGCCAAGAGTGCTCCCAGTAGTCGTTGAGGACCGTGCGGAGATGGGATCGTGACACACCGTACTCGATTCGCATCTGATCGATGAACGTGTGTGGTTCAACCGCGACCGGTTCGATAGGTCTACCGGCGCGCAGGGTCTCGATGACGTCTGTATCTGTGCCTTCATCGATGTGCCAGAAGCGACGGACCCGGCGGTTCTCCGCGTTCCATGCCGGCCAGCTCGATGGTCGTCCGTGTCGCCAGATCGGGAGCTTATCTATCCGTAGGGACTCGGCGATCGCAACCTCGATCGGGTTGAGCGTGCGCCACGGGAGTTGCTCGACCGGGAGGTCTACACGTATCACGACCGTCACCACATTCAGGGTGTCGGGCGCATCGAGTATGTCATCGGCTATCCACATCGACTCTGCGTGATGATAGTCCGGCAACGCTTCGGCGTACCGGGTCGCCTCGGATGCGATGTGTTCGAGGTGCTTGAGGGCTGTGGATCGTTTCATGGGTACCGCAACGGACCCGTCACGTCAACGCGGAGACGTTCGAGGAGCGTCGCCTCGCCGAACGGAGTCAACTTGTACGTCCGGGACGGGTATCGAGCGGCATCCGAGAAGCCGCCGAGAATCTCCAGTGGGTGGCTGACATGTCGCCACGCCGACCTGACGGCCCACTCGTTGGGCGGTTCGTCACCGGCCCGATATCCGAGCTCGATAAGGATCGGGAGCGCCCTACTCCAGAGAATGTCATCGTCGCTCTCGCCTTCGAGCAGCAGCAATGTGTAGATCTGGGTAACGGAAGCCAACCACCTGTAGGGGGTGAGCGATGCTGTGATTGTTCTCCACGCGTATCCTGGATCCTGGAGCATCCGTGTGCCGGTAGTTGTGCGGACGATGGCCCCCTTGTGATGTCGGACGGCTCCGGTGTCGAGCAAGAGTTGGTGTAGAGTCATCAACTCCTGCGAGTCCGACTCCTTCTTGGGTGGGTCGCTGGACCAACCCTTGTCCCACGCGAAACGATTCGCTGCATCACGCACCAAGGCGGTCGGGAGAAATCCCGCTCCTGTCATTTTGATACTCTCGCCCACGTAGTCAAGGAACCATGTGGTCGGTGCAAGGTGTAGTTCCAGATCCGGCGGCGGTGGTATGGGTGCAAGGAGGCGGTTCACGGTACTCGACATCATCGTGTGGAGCTCCGGCGAGTGTCCTTCGAGCACGCGGAGTGAGCTGTGGACGCGTTCGGTGAGTATCACACTTCTCCACGATTGGCCCGGAATTTCGGGATGGGGTGCGTCGAGTACCTCTGTGGTGATCGCCTTGGCTGTGGTTCTCCACCCTCGCGAACCGGGGACCATGGAGCCGTCGTCCATCGCCCGTTCGAGCGATCGCATGATGACATCGTGAGCATCTGCCTCTTCAATCGCGGACTTATCACCCCACTCGAAGTCGTCGACGTCGGGTGGATTGATCCCGGACGCCTTGAACGCTCTCTTGAACGCACGGAGGCCCTCGTCGTGTGACCGCTCGTGGGCGGCCAGGATCTCAGCCGTCTGAGGGGACCGCAGCACCGATGCGTACCGGTCGAGCCCCAGCATGTCGAACAGTGTCGCACCTGCCGCAAGCACGTCCCATCGTTGCGAGTCCTCGATAAGCCACTTGACTGAGACGTCGTACCATGCGAAACGTTGGACATTGGCCAGCGTGATCGCTTCGACACCGTCCTCCCCGGTGATCCAGTCGTACATGCCGCCTGCGAGTGTCGCCGTATCAGCGTCATCCTTGGCCATCTCGGCGATCGCCGCTTTGTACTGCTGCTCCTCCATGTGGATACGGTACCGGAATCGCGTCGCTTGGGGTAGCCGTTTGGTCCGCGGCTGATGTCTAGAATGGAGACTGTCGGCGGCGATGTGGCGTGCGGCGGAATCAGCCGTGATGCCAGGTGTTCCGACCGCCCGTGAGATGGGTCAGAACGCCGGTCATTGCGCACTCGATCGAATCCGCGTACGCCTCTGATCCGCTGGCGGTGAGTTGATTGGAATGTACGCTGAGAGGAGCGATCCAACAATGACCGACAAGACCACCGACCTCGCCGGGCCAGGCATCAGCACCTACGAGGAAGTCGCCAAAGTACTTCCCACCGGGTACACATCGGCGCTGAGCCCCATGGAGACGATGAGGGCCCTCTTCGCAGCCAAGGCTGCCATCGAAGACGGCCTGTGTCGCGAACTCAACCTGCAGATGGTGCAGGTGCCGCTCATCGTCTCGCGGGCAAGCGGCGTCAACGACATGCTCGACCGTGACGGCTCGCGCACCCCTGTTGAGTTCCCTGCTGGCCTCGGACTCGACGAACCCATCGTCACCCAGGTCGTGCAGGCCGCAACCAAGTGGAAACGTACTGCCCTCGCCCAGTTCGGCTGCGAAGTAGGCGAGGGGATCAACACCGACATGAAGGCCGTGCGCAAGGACTACTTCCTCGATCACGACCACAGCGCCTACGTCGACCAATGGGACTGGGAACGCGTCATCAGCACCGAGGACCGCACCCTCGACTACTTGAAGGACACGGTTCGCAAGATCTGGAGTGTCATCGTCGACGCTGGCCGGGTCGTCTCAGATATGTACCCGGCACTTGCCGATGGCTACCCACCTATCCCTGAGGAACTGTTCTTCATCCACGCAGAGGATCTGCTCGACATGTACCCCGATCTGCCGCGCAAGCAGCGCGAGACGAAGCTGATCCAGGAGCATCCTGCTGTGTTCATCATCGGAATCGGGTCGGTCCTTGCAGACGGCTACCCCCACGAGATGCGTGCCGCTGACTACGACGACTGGATCACGGAGACGACGTCAGATGACGGCCGCATCAGGCATGGGCTCAACGGGGACATCCTGGTGTGGAACCCTGTCACGCAGCGTCGACACGAGCTCACGTCGATGGGGATCCGGGTCACGAAGGAATCGCTCGTTCTCCAGATGGACATGGCAGGTCTTGGCGACGACCTTGCGCTTCCGTATCACCAGGCGATCCTCAACGACGAGATCCCCTTGAGCATCGGCGGCGGCATCGGACAGTCACGCACCTACATGTACCTGCTGCGCAAGGCGCACATCGGTGAGGTCAGCGTCACGGTGTGGCCTGATGAACTGATCCGCATCAGCGAGGAGGCCAACATCCACGTGCTGCGCTGACGACAAGGCCGCGCGTACCGGAAACAGACCCCTTCCAATCACCCGTGGGATTTCGTACGGTGGCAGTATGGAAGAACACACAGAAGAAGAACTCACCGAAGAAGAACGTCAAGCATTCATCCTCAAGATGAGCCGCGTCATGGATGAGATGCGTGATCACTGTGCATCGTTCGAACCGGATTGGGGCCCCCTTCACGATGCGTTGCCGCTCAAGCATTGCAACGGGTTCATGTTCATGTACCGCGTTGAATGGGAAGGAGCGGTCATCGAGGTCTACAAACACGGCATCACTCGGGTGTCGCTCCATTTGGACCACGACGGGCGCGGGTACCTCTACCGCAGCAACGGGTACATCGAGGTCCCTGTATCGGTCGCGGTCGACCTGGTTTTCGAAGACATCGAGGAGATGGGGTTCACCAGAAGAACCCCGTACACCGAGGAGTACCGCCGCCAGAAGCACAAGAAGGCTCGGGAGATGGGCTGGACGGTTATCACCTGAGGTCGTGAACGCTGCCAACCAGGGAGTGCCGCGACCGATAGCGTGTGGGCGTGAACATTTCCATCAGCCTCCCACGCGCCGATGTCTGGAAACAGCGGGAGGCCCCGGGTGCCGCGGTCCTGTGGAGTTTCTCAATGAGTGATGGCCTTGGCTGAAGACGTCCGGAAAGACTCCGCCCCGGGGCGGAGTCCGGGCTCAGACGCGGTCGGTTTCGTGGGCCCAGATTGCGAGTTCGACCCGGTTGCGGACCTCGAGTTTGGTCATCAGGCTCGCGAGGTGTGCCTTGACGGTGCTGAGGCTGATGTGGAGCTCATCGCCGATCTCGGCGTTGGTGTGGCCCCGTGCCACGGTGACGAGTACCTCTTCCTCGCGGTCTGTCAACGGCCAGGCTGGCTGAGTAGGTACAGCATGAGAGGCCGACTGCGCGAACGTCGAGAGAAGCCTGGCCGTCACACTCGGCGCGATGAGCGCATCGCCGTCGGCAGCGGCATGGATCGCCTGTACAAGCAGGTCGGGGCCGGCATCTTTGAGCAGGAAGCCCCGGGCGCCTGCCTTGAGGGCACCGTGCACGTACTCGTCGAGGTCGAACGTCGTGATGATCACGATCGCCATCGGGTCCTCAACATCAGGCCCTGCTAGCACACGGGTTGCTTCGAGGCCGTCCATCTCAGGCATACGGATATCGAACAGGCACACGTCAGGGCGTAGCTCCCTTGCAAGGGCGACAGCTTGCCTCCCGTCGACAGCCGTGCCGATCACCTCGATGTCGACTTGTGCGTCGAGGATCATCGCAAGACCAGTGCGGACCAGTTCCTGGTCGTCCGCGACAAGGACCGTGATGGTCATGTCGCGCTGCCCGACTTCGGGATCACTGCAGTGACCGTCCAACCACGCCTCTGGTTCGGTCCTGCATCGAGGGTCCCCCCGAGAAGTGTGGCCCGTTCCTCCATCCCGACGATTCCGTACCCCGACGGCGTCTGACCTGGCTCGTTGGGGTTGCCGTCGTCGGTGACCGTCAGCTGGACACTGGCATCATCACCGGTCACGCGGACCTCGACGCGGGCGGCATCTCGGGCATGTCGTACGGCGTTCGTGATCGATTCCTGGGCGAGGCGATAGATGGCAGCATCAACGGACGGTGGCAGATCGTCGAGGTCACCGGTCACAAGGACTTCGACGATTGGAACGCTCCCCGCGTTGCTTGCGAGCCGCTCGATGTCGGCGACGCCACGTTGCGGGCCGAGGTCGGCGGCATGATCATCCCTGAGCGCCCCCACCATCACGCGCATCTCGGCGAGCGTTCGTGATGCCTCCTCCTCGATCACGGCGAGCGCATCCGCTGCAGCATCGGGGTGGGCAGCAGCAACGGTGTGGCCCGCCTGGGCCTGGATCACGATCGCAGACACGTGGTGTGCGACGCTGTCGTGCAGTTCACGTGCCAGCTGTTCGCGTTCGAGGAGTTTGGCCTTGTCGACCTCATTGGCCCTCGCATTCGCCTCGTACCTCACCAGCGTCCCGAGCGCAGCGGGCAGCGCCAGGAACACGGCACTTCCGATCAGCGGTTCGAGGATGACGCCCGTGGTGGAACCGTTCATCGCTGCTATCACGCTGTTGATCACGGCCACCGTCACGATGAACCCCATCCCGATGGCAGCATCTCTACCCGACGCCCAGCGGAAGAGCGCATATGGGGGCAGTACCACGACCACAGTGACATACAGCCCGAACTCGCCGGCACCGCCGACGGCAGCAGCGATGCTCGCAACGGTTACCGCACCGAACACGATCACCACTACAGCTAACGGGTACGTGCGGCGCCACAACAACGAAACGATCGAGCTGATCGCAAGCGTCAGGGCCAGAAGCGGCCATACGACGTCGTCTCTGAGCAGCAATTCGAGGAACGCAACCGGCACGAGAACGCCGACGAGCACCCAGTCCCTCCACACCCTCACCGGCGGATCAGGGACGCGGGGCTGGGCGAGCAATGATCGTATGGAGTCCCTCATGGGAACCATGGTACGTGGTGTCGTCATTGGACGCATCGGCCGAAAGGCCGATTCGCGAATAGATCGTTCGGCCAGAGAAAGACAGACCGTTTGCCTGATGCACCCGAGAGCGCTTTGCCTCACTATTGCTCCTAGGACCACAGAAGGAGAAGCACCATGGAACGGTCAGCAGGAACGGCAACCAAGAACACACGAGCAACGATGTCCCAGTCGCTCTACCGGCTCGGACGGCTCTCAGCCAGACGCCCGTGGACGGCCATTGGGGTCTGGCTCCTCGTGTCCGTACTCGTCATCGGCGCGGCGGGTATGTTCGGCCAGGAACTCGACGACTCGTTCGAGGTGCCAGGCCTCGACTCCCAACTAGCCACCGAGTTGCTTGCTGCGGCGCAGTCTGATGCAGCAGGGCCGACGGCCCAGATCGTGATGACGCCGCTCGACGAGAGCGTCACGTTCTTCAACTCGCCAGGTGCCCAACGAGCACTGGTGGCTGTCCAGGGTGCGGCGGTCAACCTGCCGAACGTGCTTGGTGCAAGCGATCCCGCGGGGGATCTTGCTGCAGGGCCCGAGACTGCCGTTGCAAGTGGCTCCGTATCGCCAGACGGACGTATCGCCCTCATCCGCGTCCAGTACTCGGTGGCCGATCAGCTCGATGCCGGCGATCTCGAGAACCTCAAGGCGTTCGCCGTCAACGAACGGGAAGGATCACCGCTCCAGATAGAGATGAACGGTGAGCTGTTCTTCCTGTTCGAAGAAGCTGAGACGAGTGCGACCGAGATGATCGGACTGATCGCTGCAGTGATCATCCTCCTTCTCGCGTTTGGCTCGCTCATCGCAATGGGCCTCCCTATCGGCATGGCCCTGTTCGGACTCGCCCTCGGTATCAGCTCGATGTCGCTGATCAGCTACCTCATCGAGATCCCGGGATGGGCGCCCCAACTCGCCGCGATGATCGGTCTCGGTGTCGGCATCGACTACGCCCTGTTCCTCGTGACCAGACACCGCGAATTCCTCGCAAGGGGAATGACCGTCGAGGAGTCGGCAGGACGATCCGTCGCCACTGCGGGCCAAGCCGTGATCTTTGCAGGCGGCACGGTCGTGATCGCGATTCTCGGCCTTGCCGTCGCCGGCGTACCAGCGATAACCTCAGCCGGCATCGCCATCTCGGTTGTCGTCCTGATCATGGTGGTCGCATCCGTCACGCTGCTCCCCGCGTTCCTCGGCCTCTCCGGCCACTGGATCAACCGCCTCGGGATCCACCGAAGGCACCAGAGCGACGGTCGCAGGATCGGATTGCGATGGCAGCGCTGGGGCGAGCACGTCACGAACCATGCGTGGGCGTACACCATCGGCACCACCGCCTTCCTTCTGTTGCTGGCGGCCCCCGTGTTGTCGCTCCGTCTCGGGTTCCCCGACGAGGGCACTCAACCAGAATCGCGGACCGAGCGCCGTGCGTACGACCTCGTCGCCGACGGGTTCGGCCCAGGGATCAATGGCCCTCTGGTGATCGCCGTCGACATCGCCGGGGATCCCGACGCCCTCGATCGTCTCGCAGCCTCGGTTGCCGTCGACGAGGGCATAGCAGCGGTCGTTGGGCCAGACGTGAACGTCGAAGCCGGAGTCGCGACGTTGATAGCGTTCCCGACAACCGCACCTCAAGATGTCGTGACCGTCGAGACCATCGAACGTCTACGAACCGAGGTCTTCCCTCCGATATTCGACCAGAGCCCCGCACGGGCATATGTCGGGGGAGCGACAGCGACCTTCGCCGATATCGGGAACCAGGTGAACGATCGGCTGCCGATATTCATCGCAGCTGTCCTCGTGCTGTCGTTCCTGCTGCTCATGCTCCTCTTTCGATCGATCCTTGTGCCTTTGAAGGCAGCGCTACTGAACCTGCTCAGCATCGGTGCCGCCTACGGCGTTCTCGTCATGGTGTTCCAATGGGGATGGGGCAAAGACCTCATCGGTCTCGAGTCGACCGTGCCGATCGTCTCGTTCATCCCCATGTTCATGTTCGCCATCCTATTCGGGCTTTCGATGGACTACGAGGTGTTCCTGCTGTCACGGGTTCGTGAGGAATACCTCCTCACCGGTGACAACGACGGCTCGGTGATCCACGGGATCGCGACCACCGCAAAGGTCATCACCTCGGCAGCCCTCATCATGATCTCCGTGTTCTTTGGGTTCGTCCTTGGCGAGGACCCCACCATCAAGATGTTCGGCCTCGGCCTGGCAACAGCGATCCTCGTCGACGCAACCATCGTTCGCATGATCCTTGTGCCTGCGACCATGAAACTGATGGGAGATGCCAACTGGTGGCTCCCGGGCTGGCTCGATCGTCTCCTGCCGACGATCGACATCGAAGGTGAAGCTGGTCTCCCCGATCCCGAGCTTGAGGCCGACACCCATCGTGAGGACCGCAGAGTCGAAGCGATGGTGTGACGCCGCGCGGCCTCATGGTTGGCAGATCAACCTGGATGGGGTCTGCTGACCATGGGCCGTGTGCGACTAGGAGGAGGCAGCTATGCCTTCGAGGAAGGTCGCGACTGCCTCGATGAGGACGGGCCCGTGCGCCAGCTCAAGGTCGTTGTGGTCTGTACCTGCGACAGTCACAAACCGTTTCGGCCCGGACGCGGCGTCGAAGACTTCCCTGCTCTGGGCGATAGGGATGATGGTGTCCTGGGAACCGGCAAGCACAAGTAGGGGCACGTCGACTTTGCGGATCGTTTCGACGTTCAGGTACCTGTCACGCAGCAGCGCTGTCGGCGCGTACGGGTAGTGGACAGATGCGACGTCGGTGAGTGAGGTAAACGGCGACCTCAAGATGAGGGCGGCGGGTGGACGTTCTTGTGCCACGGCAATCGCTACCGCGGCACCAAGCGATTCACCGAAGTAGACGAGCTTGTCCGGATCGACATCGTGACGGGAGATGGCGTAGGCAACGGCCGCCTTCGCATCGAGGAGAAGCCCGGCTTCAGAGGGGCTTCCAGGGTTGCCTCCGTAGCCGCGGTAGTCCATGAGTAGCACACCGTAACCCCTCTGGGCGAGCGCCCGTGCCAACGGTGCCCGATCCGTGCGGTTGCCTCCGTTGCCATGGAATACCACGATCGTTGTGCCGTTGGGGTCCTCCGTTGCCGGGACCCACCAGGCTGAGAGTGTCAACCCATCATCGGTTGTGAAGGTCACCTTCTCTGAATCGATGGAGATGGCCGTTGCCGTACCGACTGTCTGTGTGGGGAAATAGATCAGTTTGCGTTGCGTAGCCCACATAAGGCCAGCCACGGCAACCAGGGACGTACTGACCACGGCGAGGATCTTCACGGTGCTCAGGGCTTGGCCCTGGACCATGGCTCGGTGCTGTGGTCGACCTCTACGATCCATGGTCGGTACTCGTTATTGTGGAGCAGGCTTGAACCGGCATCGATCCTCACGTCGACGCTTCGATGAACGATCGGCGTGTCTGATCGTTCATCGTCCCAGCTTCGGGCCTTATGACGGAACAGCCTCTTGATCCCGCCTCCTCGCGAATCGTGCATCTTGTCTGAGGCATCCTGGGTGATCTCCACCTTGTGTGCGGGATAGATCCTGATTCCGCACTTCACCGCCTGCTCCGTCATCCACACGAGAGAGATGTCAGACAGTCCGTGCTTGATGTACCCACCGCCCACGTCGGTGTGCATCCCCGTGAACCATACCTGGTGCACACTCTGATAGTCCAGGCACTCCGGGTCCCACAGGACAGGATGGAATGTCTTACGTTCGTCATCAATCGCAAGCGCCTGAACTGCAGTCTCGACACTCGGGCTCAGCGTCAGGTCGTGGAACTTGTGCCGGAAAGGTGCGAATCGATCGATCACTGCCGATGCCTGGGCCCAGGGCAGTCCGAGAGCCGCGACTGTGTCGTAGCAACCGATGAACCGGATCCGGGTCCACATCGTATGGTGTTTTCCCACGAAGGTTCCGGCTCGTTCGTCGAGTGGCCTATCCGACCGGCTCTTGTAGATCTTGTACGCCTTGCTGATCAGTTCGGGTCGCGACCTTGGCAGTATCCCGAAGTGATGGATGAACGCCGAGAGACTGCGCATCGTGGCTGCGCCCCGACTGAAACCGATGAGATAGATCTGATCACCGGCCTGGAAGTGCTCAACGAGGAACGCATACGCTTCCTTGATATTCTGCGAGATCCCCATCCCGCCCACGTTGCCTGTCACCTTGCGAAAGCCCGTTCCAAGGCCTGGGTCATAGAACACGATCTGTGTATCGGTGCGATCCTCAAGCATGTTGAAGAGCCGATACACGTTCGAGTTCCTGCCCTCTTTCTTTCCGCCCTCCTGGCCTGTGCCATCTGAGAGGATGACTATGTTCTTCCCCATGCGGCCCCCGTTCGCTGTGGCTCGTGGATACTTGCATCGTAGCCATTGCGAACCGACCCTGCGATGCCGCGTCGAGTTGCAGCCGAGGACAACAACCGTGAGCCTGGTCCCATCCATGATGGATGGCCCTCGTCACGCGAAGAGGAGGGCTGGCCCGGTGGAAGGTCAACCCTCCTCATGGTCCACCGCGGGATCTGGAGGGAAACCCCGTGGTGTAGGTCTCGTGAATTGTCCTCATAGCATAGACGGTGAAACGGATTGTGTAAACGTTTACCGAACTGTTTAGAATGAGAACGGAAATCGATTACCGGGGTTCGTGATGGCAACCATTCGAGACGTCGCAGAGTTGGCGGGAGTATCCGTCGCCAGTGTGTCGAGGGTCATGAACAACAGCCGAGGTGTCCAGGCCCAGACTCGCCGGAGCGTCGAGAAGGCCGCCGTCGACCTTGGCTACGTACCAAATGAAGCAGCGCGCAGCTTGAAGCTTGCCCGTTCGAACCTTCTCGCCTGCGTCATTCCTGACGTAACCAATCCGTTCTTCCCCGAACTTGTCAGAGGGATCGAGGACATCGCAAGCGCCGAGGGCTACGGCACCCTGCTGTGCAACACGGACAACGACTCAGAGAAGGAAGCCGACTATCTGAATCTGCTCGCACGTCGCAGGGTCGATGGACTGCTGCTGATTCCGGCGCGAGACGAGCAGCCCCCGGCAGGGCTCACAAGACTGCTGGAGCAGGGTTCACCGGTGGTCGTTGTTGATCGATTCCTCGATGGCTTCGACGGTGACAGCATCGCCGTGGACAACCATCTCGGAGGAGTTCTCGCTGCCCAGCACCTCATCGAACTTGGCCACACGAAGATCGCCATCATCAATCGGCTATCGGATACCAGCACCTCGCGATTGCGTCAGGAGGCATACGAGGAGACGCTCGCTGCTGCAGGCCGACTTGACAGGTCTCTGGTGAAGCTCGGTTCCTACACCTTCGACTATGGTCGCGACACGGCTCGCCAATTACTCTCCGTCGAGGGCGATCTGCCAACGGCGATCCTCGCCGGGAGCGATGTCCTTGCGATCGCTGCGCTCCAGGTCGCACACGAACTTGGCTTGCGGGTCCCTGACGACCTGTCGATTATCGGGTTCGACCGCATAGCCATGTCCCAGCTGATGAGCCCCCCTCTGACAACTGTCGAGCAACCGACGTACGAGATGGCCAGGCTCGCAGCCGACCTGCTTCTCATGCGGACACGGGGAGAGAGAACCGGGCCAGGGGAGCGGCGGATTCTGCAACCGACATTGCATGTTGGCGCGTCGACGGGAGTCCCTCGATGATGGCCACATCCTGTCGCGCGATGCCGCAGGAAACAACCATCAATGTGAGGCGACGTGACAACTGAACCTGAAACCGTCAGCGTCGAACCGGAGGTGTCGCCTGTGAAACAGGCGTTGGGGAGGATGTACCAGGCCAGGACCCTCATCGCGTTGCTCATCCTCATGGGGGCTCTCGCCCTGCTATCTGACTCGTTCCTTTCCGTTCAGAACTTCCTCAACGTTGGGCAGCAGGTGGCCGTGCTTGCGATCGTCGCCATCGGTGCCACGTTTGTGATCATCAGCGGCGGCATCGACCTGTCCGTTGGTTCAGTACTCGCCCTCTCCGCTGCTATATTCGCCGCACTGTTTGCGAACTTCGGAATGCCGTGGCCACTCGCAGCGATAGCCGGTCTGGCAGTCGGTGGAGCGCTGGGCGCCGTCAACGGTCTGGCGATTGTCTACGGTCGATTGCCCCCGTTCATCGCCACGCTTGCAATGCTCTCCATCGCACGTGGATTGGCGCTTGTGGTTACCGGCGGCCGACCGATCTCAGGATTTCCGAGCAGTTTCAGATGGATCGCCGGAAGGGAACTTCCGTTCGATCTGCCGTTCTCGGTGCTCCTCACGCTCCTGCTCTACTCGGTCGCTTCTCTCGTCTTGCGGCGGACCATATTTGGCCGGTCAACATACGCGATCGGGGGCAATGAAGAGGCAGCACATCGGGCCGGTATCGCCGTGAACCGTGTGAAGATCTCGATCTACGTGCTTGCCGGGGCAATGGCCGCACTGGGAGGATTGATCCTCACCGCTCGACTCAACTCCGCCCAACCTCAGGCGGGAGCAGGCCTCGAGTTGGATGTCATCGCTGCCGTGGTAATCGGTGGCGCGAGCTTGTCGGGTGGCACCGGCACGGTGTTCGGAACGTTGATCGGTGCCTTGATCATGGGATTCCTGCGCAACGGACTGAACCTCCTCAATGTTTCAAGTTTTTGGCAACAAGTGGCGGTAGGCGTCGTTATCGCACTCGCTGTGATGACGGACACCCTTCGCCGAAGAAGGCAGTAGTCACGCGTGAAGGAGTCACGCGGAACAGGGAAACGACATAGGCGAAAGATGAACCAAGGAGAAGACAGTGTTTAGAGGACGATTCAGGCTCGGATTCCGAGCTGTCATGTTGCTGATGGTGTTCGCACTCATTGCGGGTGCCTGCAGCAGCAGCGACGATACAACGACAACAACGTCGGCATCGACGACCACGGCCGCTGAGGGTGGAGGCACCACAGACGGAGCGACGATTGGGTTTGCGATTTCGAGTTTCGATAATGACTTCTTTGTGTCATTGAAAGATGGTGTTGAGTCTGCGGCTGCTGCTGCGGGCGCAACGGTGACGATCACGGATGCTGGTGGCGATGC
>Ga0164313_10001903_pt1 | contig 18716 bp, 14 predicted proteins | sample GuaBasSedimGuay4_FD_113735 | JGI IMG/M metagenome (GOLD analysis project Ga0164313, IMG submission 113735) | Subseafloor sediment microbial communities from Guaymas Basin, Gulf of California, Mexico - Guay4, Core 4569-4, 0-3 cm | ecosystem: Environmental > Aquatic > Marine > Hydrothermal vents...
AAGGTTGATCCCAAGAAGAACATGACTTTTGATCCTCGCGAATCTGTTGATTTCAACGGAAATACAGGGTCATTCATACAATATACCTATGCCCGTATCCGTAGTGTATTGAGAAAAGGAGAAAATAAGCATAAGGGCACAAGCAAGGAAGTTCTCAATGAAAAGGAGATTGCCCTGATAAGGATTATGTATGATTTCCCTGACATACTTATGGAAGCAGCGCGTACACTGAATCCCTCACTGCTTGCTAATTTCCTGTATGAGCTGGCTAAAGAGTTTAACCAGTTCTACCATGATCATAGCATACTCAGTGCCGAAACGGAGGGGCAGATAAGCCAGCGCTTATTGCTGATAGAGTCTGCAGGGAATATAATTGAATCGGGCATGGAACTATTGGGAATAGAGGTGCCTGAGCGTATGTAAGACCTCAATTGGAAGTTAGATTTTATGAAGCAATACCTTGTAATAATTCTTCTCCTGGGCCTGACCCTCTCCGTGTCAGGTCAAAAAAGCAAGGTGCTGGCTGTGAAACAGATGATCGATGCTGGCAAGTATGATGAAGCTAAAGAGGCCATTGAGCTTGCCGTAGAGAATGACAAAACCTCCAGGTGGCACCGAACCTACTACACTAAGGGATTGCTCTGTCAGACGGCCTATGAAGCTGGTGTGGAGAAAAGTGATACTAAGATGACCAATCTCTATTCCGATCAGCTATTTGTCGCCTATGACTCTTATGAAAAGGCCCTGGAACTTGATCTAAGAGAGCGAACACACAATCTTATCAGACAACAATATTATGGACTTGCAAACGATTTCAGAAGCATGGGAGAGGAGCTCCATAAGAAGAGAGCTTTTAAAGAATCTTTGCGGGCATTTGAACATGCACTTCTGATAGGTGAAAGTGATTTGATTTCAGCCAAAACCGATACAAACCTGGTTTATAATACGGCCTTGGCGGCCTACGAAAGTCAAAACTGGGTGAAAGCTACTGAATACCTGGACCGGCTGCATGAAGATGCATATTCTCCCAAGACCACTCTCTTATTGGCCATGGCCTGGCATAATGCCGGAGATAGCATCCGAAGCGAAGAGGTGTTGATTGAAGGGATGGAACTCTATACCTATGATGAGTCGCTGGTCATGTACCTGATTAATGAGCTTGCCAGATCAGAGAAAACTGAAGCTGCCAAAGATATCCTGGACAAAGCCATTGAAGCCAAACCCGAGAATTATATGTTTTTTTGGGCAAGGGGTTTGGTTTACCGGAGAATGAACAATTATGATGAGGCCATCCTTAATTTCCAAACGGCCACTAAACTTGCTCCCGACACACCTACTCTATACTACCACATTGGAATGGTCTACTACAACATAGGGATCGATCTTCGGCAAACGGCCCTGACTATTGATGAAAATGATGAGTACCAGGAGATCAGGGAGCAATACCTTGAAAAATTCAGGGAAGCAGTTACATGGCTTGAACAATCCTATGAGCTGGATCCCACCAATGAGAAGACCATATCAAAGCTCAATCAGCTCTATTACCAGCTGAATATGAAGGAAGAGCAGAAGGCCCTGGAGCCAAAAAACGATTGATCAGAATTTGAATTGCATCGACAAGCCTATGAACTCCTTAAACTGGGCCTGAGCTATCGTATAGCTACTGCCATCGGGGTTCTGGATGGGCGTTCCCTCGGAATCGAATACCGGGAAACGGACATCGTCATCATAGATCAGGTGAAGATTCAAACGGATGGTAAAGAACCAGTTGATCTTCTGATCCAGGATTAGCTCCCAGTCCACATCCACATTTTGTGGATTATTCAAATAGTTGGAGAAAAGCCTTAGGCGGTTTTCAATCTTGAGATTCTTGGTGGGATTAAATTTGTTATTCATAACAATCTGGGTCCCCATCTCCTGTAAAGCCCTTTTTCCTTTCTCAATACCGTGTATGGTCTGGTCAATTAATGCAGTGTCCAGTACGAATGTGTTTTTGAAAGAAAGCGGAGCTACATTAATAGTGGTGTTTTTTATAGGCTTATATTCAAAACCAAGACCGACCGTAATGGAAGCAGGATTCAGGAACTTGGATATAACCACCGAGTCGTTTGGGTAATTATACCCATTTGCCATCTGGGTTTTCATATAGAATGAGGCACTCATCCCGATTTTCCCCCAGGCATTCCGGTTGTATTTTGAGTTTATTTCAAACAGGTCCTGGTTTTTCCGAAAACCATTCTCTTTTGTTCTTATACTCCCAAAATTCAGTCTCATGTTAGAGATCCATTGCGTCTTGGCCTCTTTATTATTGTAGGTGCTTTCTCCCAGCAGGTCCAGAACGCTTGAAATAGAGCTCTCTCCTCCTTTTGTCCAATTGGAAAGGTAAGTCTGATTCAAGGTGAAAGCACTTGAGAATGCGAAATCCCAGTAAATGGGTTCTGCCTCAAGCTCTTTCATTGGGGCCAGTGATCTTTCCGGCATTTCTACAAATTCAGGAAGATAGTGGATATTCTCTTTCGTAAGTCGGTTGATACTCACGTCTTCTTCCAGCAGGAGGCTGATCTCATTGGAAGCTGGATTTCCTATCCAGATGGTAAGGGAATCATTGTTGTAATTCTTAACCCAGAACCTGTAGGCCTTATTATCTCCCTGAGACAACCATAACGGGGTTTTGTTTCCATAAAGGTCATTTACCAGCAGCATGGTAGAATCGCGTTCGCTTGTAAACTCCAACAAATGCCCAACTGCCTGCTGCAATGAATCGAGCTGGTGTTCTCCCTCCACAATCATAAAAGGTGATTCCTCAGATGCTTTCCAGGTGGTCCCGGTCAAATAATAGTTCACCCTGCTTCGGTCTGCTGTCATCACACCGGTCAAACCTTCTTTATCCAGGGATGGAGTGATCTGGTTTTCCCTGAATGTATGCATGTCAATACCCAGTGATTCTATGGCCGCTGTATCGATTAAAATGTTGACCAGGGTATCTGGAATCTGGGTGCGGGTGTCGGAGATTGTGGCAGAATCAGAAGGAAGAACAAAAAGATCTTGCCTGATACCTTCAGGATAGATCAATTTAACCTCCTCATCCAGGTATAAGTCAGAGCTCCAGCCTTGGGGATCCACCAGGAAAGTTGAATCGTTTAGCCATTTCAAATCATTGCTGCCCATGACTACAGGATCGCCTGTAGCTACCTCAACAAGACTAAAATCCTCCTTTACCAATTTGGAACGGATCGAATCGAAAGGTTCCACACTGTGGTCCAGTAGACGTTGAAGTGCATCCCTGACAGAGTCCTGCTGTGATCGCCAGAAGGAATTGGTTTTGACCACATGGTCCACATAGATCCAGGCATCAGGAGTGCTGAACTGTACTTGGATACTCAGCGAATCAGTGCTAATAGAATCAGAATCAATGCCAGTTTGAGCTGATATCCTCAAGACCAGTAGGCTTACCAGTACCAGAGACGACAGTCTTTTCATTATCGGGAATTTTGATACCGTTTGATAAACGGTTTTCTATTGGTAAATATTTCCTTTGGCAGCAAGAAGTGTATTGCTGAGCAGGGATACTCTGGTCATAGGACCAACACCACCCGGAACAGGAGTGATGAATGAGCATTTGGGAGCCACTTCGTCAAAAATTACATCACCTTTCAGACGGAAGCCCGATTTGGTTTCGCTGGAGGGAACGCGGGTAGTTCCCACATCAATCACAACTGCACCTTCCTTTACCATATTCTCTTTGATAAAGCCTGGGGCACCCAGGGCCGCGATCAGGATATCAGCCGAGGCACAGAGTTCTTCCAGGTTCCCTGTACGGCTATGCGCTACAGTTACTGTTGCATTGATGGATTTCTGGGACATCAGAATACTCATGGGTCTTCCCACAATATTGCTTCTGCCCACAACCACACAGTGTAAGCCTGAAGTCTCAATCTGATAGCGCTTCAATAATTCAATGATACCAAAAGGGGTGGCGGAAACAAAAGAGGGGAGCCCGATAACCGTGCGTCCAACGTTTACCGGGTGAAATCCGTCCACATCCTTTGCAGGATTGATTGCTTCAATGACTTCTGGTTCTTTGATATGTTCTGGCAGGGGCAGCTGTACTATAAATCCATCCAGTTCAGGATCATTATTGAGTTCCCGGATCTTAGCCAGTAGGACCTCCTCTTTCACATCATTTTCGAATCGAATTAGTGAGGAACGGAACCCCACCTCTTCACAATCCTTGATTTTGTAGGCAACATAGGTTTCGCTGCCACCGTCGTGACCCACCAGGATGGCAGCCAGGTGTGGAGCTCTGTGGCCGGCCTGAACCAGCTTATCTACCTCTATTTTAATCTCCTCTTTAATTGCCTTTGCAGTGGCTTTACCGTCAATTAATTGCATGTTATCTCATTTTTGGAATGCGCATTTTCTTTCCGGCAGTCATCATCTTCATCATTTTCTTCGTCTCATCAAACTGCTTTACCAGTCTGTTGACCTCGGGTACGGTGGTTCCACTTCCATCGGCAATTCTTTTTCGCCTGCTGCCGTTTAATTGAGCTGGGTTTGAACGTTCGTCGGGTGTCATGGAGTTTATTATGGCCTCAATCCCCTTAAAGGCATCATCGTCCATATCCAGGTTTTTCATTGCTTTGCCCATGCCTGGAATCATACCTGCCAGGTCCTTTATGTTACCCATCTTCTTGATCTGCTGGATTTGCGACATAAAATCGGTAAAGTCGAACTGGTTCTTGGCGATTTTCTTCTGAAGTTTTCTGGCCGCTTCCTGATCGTATTGTTCCTGGGCCTTTTCAACAAGTGACACAATATCGCCCATGCCAAGAATTCTGTCGGCCATCCGTTTGGGATGGAAAGCATCCAGTGCATCCATCTTCTCGCCGGTACCAACAAACTTTATTGGTTTGTCCACCACCGAACGAATCGACAGGGCCGCTCCACCACGGGTATCACCATCCAATTTGGTCAGAACCACACCATCAAAATCAAGTCTTTCATTGAACTCCTTGGCTGTATTGACCGCATCCTGTCCAGTCATGGAGTCAACCACAAACAGGATCTCATGGGGGGTGACTGCATCTTTAATAGCGGCTATCTCCTTCATCATCTCTTCGTCAATGGCGAGCCGTCCCGCGGTATCGACAATGACGGTGTTGTATCCCTTTTGCTTAGCCTCTTTGACAGCAGCTTTGGCAATCTTTACCGGGTTCATATTTCCCTCTTCGGTATAGACCGGAACCTGGATTTGTTCACCCACCACCTTGAGCTGCTCGATGGCAGCCGGGCGGTATACATCACCAGCCACCAGCAAGGGTTGTTTTCCCTGTTTGGTTTTCAGATGAAAGGCAAGTTTTCCCGAGAAGGTGGTCTTACCTGAACCCTGCAATCCGGCAATCAGGATAACCGTTGGATTTCCTTTCAGGTTGATCGCTTCATTTTCACCTCCCATCAGTTTGGTCAGGTGGTCATGAACGATCTTGACCATCATATCTGAAGGTTTCAGCGATGTGAGGATTTCCTGACCCAGTGCTTCTTCCTTAACCTCTTCGGTAAATTGTTTGGCAATTTTAAAGTTAACGTCGGCATCCAGTAATGCCCGTCTCACTTCTTTCAGGGTTTCCGCCACATTGATTTCGGTAATTCGCCCCTGTCCCTTGAGCATTTTAAAGGATTGCTCAAGTCTTTCTGATAGATTTTCAAACATCTGCAGTTGATTCAATTATCAAGCTGCAAAAATAGCTAAAATCGCTCAAATTTCCGCCACTATTCTGACGGGCTTATGAGCAGACTTCCCAGAATGGAAATATTGTTCAGATCGGAGTAATCATAGATATAGAAACCATCCTCGCCAATCATAAAGAGGAAGCTCTCCATGGGTATCACATCATAGGCATTGATTCCTGGAAAAGCAGCAATGAGATGAGAGGTAATGCTATTTTCGTAAGTGGCATCGTATACCTTCAAACCATATTCCCCTTCGCAAACAAACAGGGTGCCGTTATCGATACCCAGGCCATATGGTTTTTTCATGGAGAACGAGGAGAGACGTATGGGCTCATACTTATCGGATATGTCGATCACCTCGAGCAAGTTCTGTGTGCCTCCACACCAATTGCCTGTACGAAGGGTTACATAGGCTCTGTCTCCCTCTACGACTACCGGATCGCATGCAGTAATATGCTGGTAGGTAGACAGGAAGTTGGGTGCACCGGGATTGGCAAGGTCCAGTATATGCATGCCATTGGAGGTGCCCACATACAGATGGACATCTGCGATAAACAGTGTCTCCACATTACCCCATAGGGACAACTCGTTTTCAACTTTCAGATTATCAATATTGGCAATGTTGATACTCTTCAGTTTCCATGAGCTTTCAAGGGCATAGAGATAATCATCGTAGGTAATAAAACGGGCCATGGAACCGCCCACACCGTAGGTATTACTATTAGCTCCAGTCATTCCACCATCAGCAAAACTGGATTCAAGACGGTAGTCCCAGTAGATGGGCCAGGGATATGGATTGTTGTATACCTCACGGGTAATCTTCTTCACATCGTAGCCGGTAATTACTCCCTTCTTTTCGTCAATTTCATCCAATGGGTAGTCATAATCGTAGGGAGGAATTACATATTCAAACAGATCTTCAATCCTCTCAGTCAGCTCAGGTTGTTCCGGATTGGTGATATCGATCACCAGCAGGTCCACAAAGCTTTCGGCAAAAAGTTGATCATTACGAATGGCCATATCCACGTTGCCCGGTACTTCGATAAATGCTTTGAGCTCAGGCTGAGTGGGATCGGAAAGATCTACCACATGAATCCCCTTCTGGTACTCGTTAATAAACATATGGGAACCATAGAAACTGATCTTCCCCGGCTTTTCCATGGATACTCCAGAAACAACATCAAAAGAGGAACGGAGGGCCTCATAGGACATATAGACCGGTACATTGGCCATATAGGTTTGTAAACGTTTGTCTTCGCAGGAAGTCAGGGCCAGACCTATGATGGAGAACAGAATGAGCAGGCGTTTCATACGTGTATTTTTGATTTCAGGTTGTTTTGCTCTTAGGATGCAGGAGAGAAGCAAGCGGTTGCGTGGCTACGCAACCTTTTCCAGGGGAGCCTCATCCTGACAGAAAACCTACCCTCTATGAAAACATACAGTTCTACTAAAATTAGCTTAGCTATACCTTTAATCTTCTTATTGACCATATTTATTTCCCCGCTTCTGCTGGCACAGGATACGGATCATGTATACCTGAAATCCGGAAGTGTAATTCGTGGGAAAATCCTTGAGATTAAGCCTGTGGATCATGTGAAAATCGAAGATATGTGTGGGAACATCTGGTTTTATAAGATTACAGAAGTGGAGAAGATCACCTCAGAACCCTTTGAGTCTGATAAGCGCAGGGATCAAAAAGCCTTAGGTTTTGATGAGGGATTCGTCAATATGACCTCCATAGGATTCCTGGTAGGGTCCTCATACAATGCACAGGTGGCTCCGCTCAGTCTATTGATGGTGAATGGTTACAGGATGCCCAATGGCTTCTTTGCCGGGATCGGAACCGGGATTGAATTCTTCTCAAGCTCCTATATGCCTTTCTTTCTTGATCTGCGCTATGATTTGATTGGAACGGATGTGGTACCCTATGTGGTGGCCAAAGGAGGGTGGAGTGTTCCGCTTTCTTCAGACCGCTCAGAATATGACATAAGCTACGAGTATTCAGGCGGCCCCTTGTTTGGTGCCGGGATTGGACTGAAGATCAGGACCAGGAACCATTTTGCCTGGGATATTGAATTGCTCTATCGCTACCAGGAGACCTCGTATAAGGAGATCTATGAATGGAACAACCAGGAGTATGACTATACCGATATATTTAACCGGATTGAGATACGTTTAGGATTCTATATCGACTAATCCTGGCAAGTGGATTAGGTTTTCCTCCCGGCCCGCTGATGCATCGTCTTTGGTGGGCCGTTTTAATTTAGCTAAACCACTTTTTTGCTACCCATCCGAAGCACAAGGTATCCGGAAACACCTGCAATCAACGAACCAATCAGAATACCGGCCTTAGCCGAATCGAGCAGGTAATCATTACCGAAAAAGGCCAGGTTGGCTACGAATATGGACATGGTAAAACCGACGCCGGCCAGGAGTGAAACTCCTATCACCTGTTTGAAGTTCACCTCTTCCGGGAGTTCGGCAAAACCAAATTTTACCGCCATCCAGGCAAAGAGGGTCACACCAATTAATTTGCCAACTATCAGGCTAATGGCAATGATCCCGCCAAGCATACTATCCAGGCTTCCGCCACCCTGGAAGGCTACCCCGGCATTGGAGAGCGCAAACAGGGGCATGATCAGGTAGGCCACCCAGTTGTGTAGCTTGTGTTCAAGGTGCTGCAAGGGTGACTGCACCTTTTCAGTCCAGTCTTCCAGGGAGTCAATTCCCTCTATTTGTTTCTTTGAAAGCAGGGGAGAGGAAGGATCGGCTGAATCCCTTATCCCGTCTACAATTTCACAAAGATCACCCACAGAGCTTTCCACACGCATCTGTTGCCTAATAGGAATGGTCAGGGCCATGAGCACACCGGCAATTGTGGGGTGAATTCCTGCTTTCAGAAAAAGAAACCAGATAATAATTCCAAACACCAGGAAAAGCCCGTGTGCATAGATTCGGCGATAAGAGAGGAAAAAAAGGATGGCCAGAAGTACCATGGAGATGCCAATAAGTGACCAATTGATGCTCCCGCTATAGAATAAAGCAATAACCATAACAGCACCCAAATCATCCACAATGGCAAAGGCAATTAGAAATATCTTGAGTCCAATGGGAACCCTTTTCCCCAGCAAAGTCAGAATGGCCAGGGAGAAGGCGATATCTGTGGCCATTGGAATTCCCCAGGCGTGAGCGTTATCAGGATTCTTATTCAGGAGCAGAAAGAAAAGCACCGGGACCAGCATTCCCCCGATGGCAGCAAAGAGTGGAAAAGAGGCTTTCTTTACCGAGTTTAGTTCCCCGATAAGCAGTTCCCTTTTTATCTCCAATCCGATCAGGAAAAAGAAGATGGCCATCAGTCCATCGTTGATCCACAGGATCAGTGGTTTGATCAGCTCAAAGCCAGAGGTGGAGATCCCCATCTTATATTCCCAGATTGATTGAAAACGATCGGCCAGGGGAGAGTTGGCCAGGATCAGGGCCAATACAGTTGCACCAAAGAGCAGCAAGCCGCTCAGGCTTTCAATGCGGACAAATTTTTGAATTGGCGTCAGGATTCTTTTAACCATTGTTTTTCTTATTTAACCATTGTTTATCTTATTTAACCAGGGAGTATATAATCTATGGTAGCATTGGGTCCCAGTGGAATATCGAATAAAAGCCATACGATTAAAAGCAGTATCCAGACAACAAGGAAGGCCACTGAGTAGGGCATCATGGTTGAAATGATGGTCCCAATACCCGCTTTGGGCTCGTATTTCTGAAAAAAGGCAATAATAAGGGCAAAGAAACTCATCATGGGAGAGATCACATTGGTTACACTATCGCCAATACGATATACAACTTGTGATAGCTCTGGCGAGTACCCCATAATCATAAACATGGGAATAAAAATGGGAGCCAGGATGGCCCATTTGGCAGAAGCACTTCCCATTAGCATATTAATAGATGCCGACAGCAAGATGAACAGGATCATCAATGGGATTAAGCCGATATCAAGCGACATTAGAAGATTAGCACCCTTCACAGCCAGGATGATCCCCAGGTTGCTCCATTTGAAATAGGCCACAAACTGGGCGGCAAAAAAGACCAGGACCAGGTAAATGGCGAGAGTCTTCATGGAGTCTCCCATACCGTTTATCACATCGCTGTCGTTCTTGAATTTCCCTGTGTAAAAACCATAGGTAATTCCCATGGCACCTGCTGTGATAAAGAGCATGGCCACCACCCCCTTGATCAGGGGTGAGCTAAGAAATCCACCATCAGCTCCTCTAAAGAATCCGTTTGCCGGGATGAGCCCTACTAATGTGATGCTCATAATCACTGCCAGGGTGATCATAGCTATGAGCAAGCCTCTTTTCTCAATGTGAGTAAGCTTTTCGAAGGATTGATCCTTTGCACTCACCACTCCATTATAAGTACCCAGTCTGGGCTCAATGAGCCTTTCTGAAATAAAGGTGCCTGTAAATGCGATTACAAAAGTAGAGGCGACCATAAAATAATAATTGGCTGTGGGATTTACATCATAGGCCGGATCGAGGATCTGCGCAGCCTCCGTGGATAGGCCCGCCAGCAAGGGGTCGACCGTTCCAAGAACCAGATTGGCACTGAATCCGCCGGATACACCCGCAAATGCTGCAGCCATCCCGGCTACAGGGTGTCTTCCCACAGCCATGAATACGACCCCCGCCAGCGGAATCAACAAGACGTATCCCACATCGGCTGCCATATTTGAAAGAATCCCGGCAAGGACAATAACAAATGTTAGAATTTTACCAGGAGCATTTAGAACAAGAAGACGAATGAAGGCCTGGATCAGGCCGCTCTGTTCCGCAATGCCAATTCCCAGCATGGCAACAAGGACGATGCCCAGAGGAGCAAAACCAGTGAAATTTGTGACCATTTCCAGCAGTATCCGGTGGATACCATCATGGGATAGTAAATTCACAGTTCTTACCACTTCACCGGTAGCAGGATGAAGAGCTTCCCAGCCGAGCAGGTGCCCGAGTCCGGAGAGCAGCAATGCAGCAAGAGCAAAGAGGGCGAAAAGTGTAGCGGGGTGGGGAAGTGCATTTCCTGCCCTTTCGGTCCAGTCCAGCATCCGCTGCAAAAGACTTCTCCTATCTGATTTACCCATATGCTCCTAAATGTTATTTTTTGCTTGGTGAAAATAGGAAATCTTTTTGAACCAGATTCCAAGGGAGTATTATTACTTAAATCAGTTAAATTATGCCATTATAATTTATATTCATTATAGTATAGTATAATAACTGCTATCCTTTAAGCATTAACTAACTTATATACCCAATTCCTTGTTTCACAAGCTCATTGTACCTCTTCTCGTTAAAGGAATATAGATAGGGGGCCTTATGAGCACCTCCAGTCAGTTGCTTTTCGTGTCGTTCCAGGAATCCAAGCTTCAACATTTTTTTCTGAAAATTGCCCCGGTCCAGACTTCTGCTTAGGATCTGCTCATACAAGGTCTGGAATTCCTTCATGGTGAATTTCTCGGGCAGGAGGGAGTAGCCTACAGGCATATAATTTATTCTGCTCCTTAGTTGTTCCATGGCTTTTTCCACTATCTCTTTGTGATCGTACAGAAGTTGTGGAAGTTTTTTAGCAGCTTGCCAGGTACACTGATCGCTTAAAGCATCTGGTGTGGGTGCACAAGACCGTATATCAACCAAAGAAAGATAACCTGAGCTAATAAAGCGTTGTTCAATGAAAGCTATCAACCTTATAAAATCATCTTCCTGTATCTGCTTGACTTCAGGGAACTTTGTTTTATCCCTCCGGTTTACATCTCCAAAGGTGTGAAACTGCTTCAGATAGGGCAGCTTGATTCCGGTACGCTCTTCCAGTATCCTGGTTGCAGCCTGGTCCATATCCTCATCGAGGCGAATAAATCCTCCCGGAAGCATCCAGAGATCATGCTCTTTCAATTTAAGTAGAAGTATTTGGAGTTGCTTGAGGTCAAATCCAATTACAACACAGTCAATGGAGACCCCTGGTAAAAATACAGAAGTGTCACCAAATCCACTTGGATAGTGTTTTTTGTTATTCATAATATAAAGATACAAATTAATGTGTAATTTGCACACAATATTTAATAGTTGTAATTTTGCGCTAAATAAACAATATACAATTCATGAAAAAAGCATTGAAAATTATCGGGATCATTCTTGCATCTCTAATCGGAATTATCATCATTATTTTCCTGGTCTTCTCGGCAGGAAAAGGAAAAGCAGCTAAAGAACTCTATGCTCAGCTTGGTGAAGAAGCCCCGGAATTGACAATAGATGGCTATACTTTCCGTGACCTGAATAAGAACGGAAGCCTGGATGTTTATGAAGACGGCAGGGCTGAACTTGAAGCACGTGTGGATGATTTACTTGGACAGATGACCCTGGAAGAGAAGGCGGGGACCATGTTTGTCTCCATGATTGGAATGACATCTGAGGGTGATCCTTATGATAAGCCTAAAATTTCTAAGGACCCATTCGATATTATTCTGGCTGCTATGCTCCCACCAGCTTCAGAGATGCTGGTGACTAAAAAGATGAATAGCTTCAATATCATCAATTCATACAATCCGGAAATTCTTGCCAGGTACTATAACAATATCCAGAAAATCGCCGAGAGGATGCGGCTGGGAATTCCTATTACCATTGCAAGCGATCCCAGACATGCTGCTGAGAACAACCCGGGTGCATCTATTTTCACCCCGGCATTCTCCCAGTGGCCAAACCAGTTGGGACTGGCCGCCACAAGAGATACCCTTCTGGTACGTGAGTTTGGGGATATCGCCAGACAGGAGTATCGTTCTGTGGGAATCACCGTAGCCCTGCATCCTATGGCAGACCTGGCCACTGAACCACGATGGGCCAGGATTAACGGTACCTTTGGTGAGGATGCTGCATTATCTGCCGCCATGACCAAGGCCTATGTCTTAGGTTTCCAGGGAGATGTCTTGGGTAAGCAGAGTGTGGCCTGTATGACAAAGCACTTTTCCGGAGGTGGTCCTCAGGGAAAAGGCGATGATGCCCATTTTGCATATGGAAAGGATCAATTATACCCGGGCAACAATTTCGACTATCATGTGATTCCTTTTACCGAAGGTGCTTTTGTGGCAAAGACAGCACAGATTATGCCTTACTATGGTATTCCGGTGGGGCAGACCTCTGAGGATGTAGCGTTTGCTTTTAACAAGGAGATTATCACCGACTTGCTGCGCGACTCCCTGGGCTTCGATGGAATTGTTTGCACCGATTGGAACATCATCACAGATAGTAAAATGGATGAGGCCCGTGCCTGGGGTGTAGAGAATCTGACGTCTTCAGAACGTATCAAAAAGGTCATTGATGCCGGATGTGATCAGTTTGGAGGTGAATTTGTTCCTGAACTCATAGTGGAGAATGTAAAATCCGGGGCAATTTCGGAAGAACGCATCGATGAATCGGTCCGCAGGATTCTCAGGGATAAATACAGATTGGGGCTATTTGATAATCCCTATGTGGATGAAGCGGCAGCCTTGAAGATTGCCGGGAACGAGAAGTTTATGGAAAAGGGTAGAGAGGCGCAGGCCAAATCCATGGTGCTGCTAAAGAATGAAGGACTACTGCCCCTCACTAAGGGAGTGAAGGTTTATACTGAAGGATTCAGCAATTTGGAAGCGCTTGAAAAATTCGCAGAGCTTGTGAAGGATCCGGCCGATGCCGATGTGATAGTAAAACGGATGACAACTCCATACGGTGATCCTAAAGGAAAAAGCTTTCTGGAACGCTTCTTCCGTCAGGGAAGGTTGTGGTACAACGAGGAGGAGATCGCGGAAGTTGCTCTGCTGGCCGACCAGAAACCACTTATTGTCATAAGCCACCTGGAACGCCCAAGTGTACTTACAGAGATAGATGATCTCTGCGGAGCATTGATGGCTGATTTTGGAACGTCAGATGAGGTAGCGGTGGATGTGCTCTTTGGTGTTCGAAAAGCAGAAGGCAAACTTCCTTTCGAACTTCCATCCAGCAAAGAGGCCGTTGAGAAGCAGATGGAAGATCTGCCATATGATTCTGAAAACCCCTTATACCCCTTTGGATATGGACTTTCTTATTAAGAAACATTTTGCTACTCTGCTGGTACTTGTTATCATGGGTGCAGCAGGTTGTGCACGTCCTGAGAGAAAAGGAGATTCAGATGATGGTGTAGAAGGCCTGCCCAATATCCTCTGGCTGGTAGCTGAGGATCTTAGTCCGGTTATAGCTCCCTTTGGGGACTCCACTATTGTGACACCCCACCTAAGTCGTCTGGCTGAGGAAGGGGTACGTTATACCAACGTGTATTCAATTTGTGGGGTATGCTCCCCAAGTCGTTCGGCCCTGGCCACAGGAATGTATCCCACACGCATAGGTTCCCATCATATGCAGATCGGAAACATCCCACCTGCTATGAAGAGTAATCCTGCCATCATGAACTTTATCAGGCAGTATATGCCCGAGGGTCTCGATCCATACGAGGTAGTACCACCTCCCTATGTGAAAATGCACAGTGAATATCTTCGTGAGCTTGGCTACTACTGTTCCAATAACGCGAAGGAAGACTATCAGTTTGCGCCTTCTCCATTTTCCTGGGATGAAAGCAGTGCCACAGCACACTGGAGAAACAGGGAAGAGGGACAGCCATTTTTTGCTGTTTTTAATTTCATGATCACCCATGAGTCGCGAATCTGGATGAAAGCCCAGGATTCTCTTTGGGTGGATGCAGATCTGGAGGTCCCAATTCCTTCCTACCTTCCCGATACTGAAATATCCAGAAAGGATATTCGACGCATGTATTCCAACGTGGCTGAAATGGATCACAGGGTAGGGGAGCTATTGCAGCAGCTGGAAGCGGATGGCGAACTGGAAAACACAATCATTTTTTGGTATACGGATCATGGTGGGCCCTTGCCCAGACAGAAGCGCTTGCTGTATGACTCTGGACTAAAAGTACCCATGATCATCCGCTTCCCGGGATCGAATGGTGCAGGAAGCGTTGATGACCAGATGATTAGCTTTATTGACTTCCTGCCTTCAATTATTTCACTGGCAGGTATTGATCCTCCGGAATATTTGGATGGGAAGGCCTTCCTTGGAAAGTATAAGGCGACAAAAGAGCGTCATTTTATACATGCAGCGGCTGATCGCTTTGATGAACATGCAGATATGATCAGGGGCGTACGGAATGAGCGCTTCAAGTACCTGCGTAATTACAATCCACAGAAGGGCTATTATCTTCCACTGAGTTTCAGGGAGCAGATGGCTCTTATGCAGGAGATGCTTCAAATGCGGGATGCCGGAACCCTGGATGAAATCGAATCTCTATGGTTTCGCTCTTCGAAACCGGAAGAGGAACTTTTCGATTGTATCAATGATCCGGAAGAGTTATATAATCTTGCCGACGATCCGCAATATGCTGAAATACTATCCGAATTAAGAGCCGAATGCAGTCGATGGATGGAGGAGGTTGATGACAAGGGATTTGTGAATGAGCATGAGATGGTTAAGCAATTCTGGCCCGGGAGGATACAGCCTGTTACCAGTGATCCTTCCCTTCAGGAGGAAGCAGAGAAGATCATTGCCATTTCAACAGATGAGGCCGGCAGTTACCTGGGTTACCAGCTGGTGGAAGATGGAGATACACTTAGCAGCCAATGGGAAATCTATACGGAGCCTGTAAAACTGAAAAATCAGCAACAACTCTATGCCATTGCTCATCGGAAGGGTTATTTACCCAGCCAGATTGTGAAGTGGGACTAATCTATTTTGTTTAACAGCATTACCTCCTTGCCATCTGCATCGTGAAATTTCAGCATGTTTTCGTTGATCTTCCAGCTTAATACTTCAGGTAAAGTAGCGTTGAATAGATCGGGGGTTTCCATATCCATACACATCATCCTGGTTCCAGCGGCTATTCCAAAGCGTATCGTAGAATCATCCAGTTCGATGATTCCGCCGTTGAAGTTATTGCAGGCATCACTGCCCATATAACGCATTTCACCCACATTGATCTCAAGCTGGGGAAGTGGGAGACTATCTCCTTCGGACAGCAGGGTCTCTCCATTGATTTCAATGGCGATCCAGATATCGTTGATCCTTAGCTTCAGGTCCTGCCTTTTCTCAAGGATTTCGACAAGGGTATATTCAATGGAGGAGGCATCTGCAGGAAGATCAGCTGAATCGGGCTGACTCTCTTTCACAATAATTTTATAGATATAACCAGCTTGATACTCAAATCCCTGGATAGATTCATGAAATGATTCCCAGATTGATGGATCCAGGGTTTCAGATTTTTGAATCTGTAAGCACTTCATGGGAGTTAGTCCCACACAGGATACCTTCGTACTGTTCACCCAGTAGATATGATGATCTTGATTCTTTTCTCCTGCCCCACACGACAGAAAGAAAATGGTGCCAATTAGAAAGTACAGTTGTTTCATAATGCCAGTAAGCATTCATTAATTGTAAGCAGTACTTACTTAAACTGATAGAGGAATACAATAACTCCCTTCAAGGCATGCTTCTTGCTCCCTTTGATCTCAAGGATGACATCCACCTCTGTTTTAGCGGTTCCCCTCAGGTTGGTAATGGCCTTCAGTTTGGTCACTATCCGCACTTCACTGTCAACGACGACAGCCTGACCAAATCTCATGTTTTCAATCGCGTAGTTCACCAACATGGTGATATTGTTTACTTCGATGGACTGGAACCAGAGGTAGGCAAGCATGGAGACACTCAGGTAGCCATGTGCAATAGTGGATCCATATGGACTCTCCTTTTTCGCTCTTTCTACATCCACATGAATCCACTGGTGATCCAGGGTAGCATCTGCAAACAGGTTGATTTGCTCTTGTGTAATCTTATGGTAGTCAGAGCTTGCCAATTCTTTACCCACGTATTGCTCAAACTCTTCGTAGCTGTTGATGATTAGTTTCCCCATATATATCCTTTAGGATGATAAACATAAATTTAGGCAAAGGGTTCAATCTGTCAGTTGAAGGGTGAGCCATTGCACTTTGGGATCAGCTTCCGGGGTGAGGGTAAAGTCGACCCGCAAGTTCTGTTCTTTTCCCTTGAGAAAAAAACTTCCACGCAGTTGGTTTTCAGGGATCACCGGTCCGGTGGACACAATCTCCCCCAGCTGGTTCAATAGCTCACTGGCTTCAGACATTCTTCTTTCCCTGGAGATATCCATATAGAGATTTGCTGCCACAATATCTTTTTCCAGCTCGGGATCCCAGCTTACTATCAATTGAGCTACTTGTTCCTTTCTAAGCTCCAGAATTTCAGAAGCTGGCAAGATTCTGGGCCTGAACAAACCCTGATCGATCAGTTTACTTATCACCTTATAGTTGGCCTTTTTTACGATTCCACCAGCATAGGTAAGATTGCTGAATGCCATGATGCCTATGCCGTGCTGTGGATAGAACATATAGCTGCTTCCGAATCCGGGAAGTCCTCCGCCATGGCCCATCTCCAAGACTCCCTCAAGGTCCTTAATGCCCCTCAGACCGTAACCATATCCCTGTATCATGGGCCTGGTATCGTTCCCAAACCATTTAGAATCGCTAAGGTACCTGGGCTTGTTCAAGCTGTGCATCTCCCTGAGCGTGCTTCTTTTAACAGGACCCGATTCAGCATCACTTCTTGCTGGCCACGCCGAAAGGTGATAAGAGACATATTTGCTGAAATCCTCAATGGAGGTAATCAGTCCACCCATGGCACCAAAAGCACCATCGTGCAGCAGAGGTTCAGCTACCCATCTTTCATCTTCCCACCAGTAGCCCTGCGCCAGAAGCTCTTCAGGAACCTCGCTGTATTCCCAGAAAGTGCTGGTCATATCCAGGGGATGCAGGATATTCCTGGTAATATATTCCTGATATGGCAGGTCTGAAACAGCAGTTATAATATGCCCGAGCAGACCAAAGCCCAGGTTGCTGTACTCATAGTGAAGGGAGGGAACAGATGAAAAAGAAATTCCTTCTTCAACCTGTCCCATTAAGGCATCATCGCTTATATCCAGGAAGCGGTCACCCCAGGGATTATCTTCAGGAAATCCTGCAGTCATGGTAAGAAGGTTGAAAATAGTTATAGTAGAGGCATCTGCAGTCAGATATTTGAGCTGTTCTAATTCAGGCATATACCTGGAGACAGGATCTGACAGAGAGAGCTTTCCCCCGTCCCTCAGTTTCAGGATGGCCATGGCCGTAAAACTTTTAGTCATGGATGCGATCCTGAACAGTGAATGTTCCGTAACTGAAGAGCCGGTCTCCAAATTGGTGACTCCAGAAGCCCCAAAAAAGACCAGTGAATCATCCACCACCAGGCCATAGGCTATACCAGGAAGATGCTGATTTGCTGAGCATTCTATATAATAGTGATGTGATTCCGCCAGGGCTAAGCCTATTTTTTGAATACGCTCCTGTTCTTTGAACACGGGAGGGACATAGCTAGTTGAGAATTGATTGGGCGCAGCTTTCTCTGCAGACTCATGTCCGGATCGCGTAGAGCATCCGCACAGGCACAGCAGGATTATGTTCAGGAAAATCAGTGGTATAGATTTCATAGTGCTGCAGCTTTGGATTGAACTATTCAAACAATAGAGTGGGATCCAGGGGGTAGCGACCGAATAGTTTTCCGTAGATGGCCAGTCCACCGGGCATTCCTTCATCCACCTCAAAGCGGATGTTCAGCTTTCCGTCAGGTGAATTACGAAGCAGTTCAAGTGGAATATTTGATTTAAGGAGGTAGCCATAGGAGCCGGCTTCCCTGAGTAAGCCATCCTGAAGTTGCGAAAACCAGGAGAGCACTCCCCGGTGATCTGCAGGATCATCTTCCAGGTAGAAGACATCGACCACTTTGCCGTTTACTTTTACTTTTACCAGACTTGCATACTTGTAGCTATCCGTCATAGGATAGGAATTGGGATTCCGGCTGGGATCGAAAGTGCCTCTTCCC
>Ga0164313_10001905_pt1 | contig 18710 bp, 30 predicted proteins | sample GuaBasSedimGuay4_FD_113735 | JGI IMG/M metagenome (GOLD analysis project Ga0164313, IMG submission 113735) | Subseafloor sediment microbial communities from Guaymas Basin, Gulf of California, Mexico - Guay4, Core 4569-4, 0-3 cm | ecosystem: Environmental > Aquatic > Marine > Hydrothermal vents...
AGATGTGATCAACACATTCACCGGAGATGCGAGTCTCGCAATCACACTGGCCGAGACATTCACTGGCGATGCAAGCATACTGATACTCTTGCAGAACCAATGGACAGGTAATGCCAACCTCGTAGGAGAAGTAACTGGAACCTTCACAGGTGGAGCTGCCATCCAAGGAGTAACATCTAGTTTCTTCACAGGTGATGCAAGCATCCTACGATTACTACAGAATCAATTCACTGGAAGTGCTAGCTTGTTATCAATCGAAACAGAAACGTTTACTGGAGATGCAAACCTATACGGCACAGAAGCTGGAACGTTTACAGGTGATGCAAACCTTGGATATGAATCCGTACCAGGATCATACACAGGTGATGCTAACCTTATTAAAACATTAACAAATGTATATACGTCAGATGCAAATCTGACAGTAGTAAAAGCCCTGACTTATACTGGCGATGCATACTTTATCAAAGAGAATGCAGGACAGTTCACGAGTGACGCCAATCTAACTGGGGCAGCAGCAGTCATCTTTACAGGAGATGCTAATCTGAAGACAACTCTAAGTCTGATATTCAGAGGGAATGCCTCACTGAGTCGGATCTTAGGTGGAGTCTTCACATCGGACAGCAGTCTACTACGAGTAGTTCTTGATGCATACACATCTGATGCCAACTTATTTAAAACAGTTGGTGGTACATTTACAGGCGACGCTAGCTTGCTAGCCTCTACTATAACTGAGACGTTCACAGGTGATGCATCATTGGTCGAAACTATTCCAGGCTTGTTCGACGGTGACGCTAGTCTTATACGAATAGACATAAGCGATACCTACACTGGCAACGCCTCCATGGTCTCAGTTGAAACAGACGGCTTCGCAGGCTTAGTAGATGCAGATGCAACTACTAGCGGCGGGTTCGCTGGAACTGTAGATCTGGATAACCAAACACAAAGGCTTGGATTTGGAATAGCCGGTGGCCTACAATATCCACTAAGAATATATAAATAAATATATGTTACACACCACAAAAACATTTGAATTAGGAAATACAATCTACTTTGAGTGTGTCTACCGGAACACTATGGGTGTTTTAACTGACCCTGACAACCCGGACTGGCAGATAACTACTAGGCGAGGAGTGGTTGTAGCGAATGGTACCTCAGAAGGAGGACCGTTCAAACGATCGACTGGCCTATGGTATATCTTCTGGACCTCTGATCAGGTCGGAGACTATGTCCTAGAGTTCACGGGCGAGATGGGAAGCCATCCCGTTAAGATTAGACGTCCCTTCAAAGTGCAAAAGACTGCTGCAATATACTAGCTAATTAACTATATATACTAACCTTATGACTACAGAAATCATAAAGGGAGTTATAGCTGTAATTGTTTTTGCAGCTGGAATTACCTCTCTGTTTGTTGGGGATGGTGGTGCGCAACAGTACCTAATCCCATTAGCCACATTTGTATTTGGCTACTACTTTAAGCAATCAGTTGAACTACCTATTGCACGAAAGATTGCCTCACGAAAACAATAAGATATATGTAGATGCGAACTTAAGTTCGTGTCTACAGATAAGAGTAGCACCTGTTGAACAGGTGTTAGTGGTCCGCCTGCCGGCTAGTGCTGCTCTTGTCTGTGGATAAATATACACTTGACATAGGTCTAGCTTTTTGCTAGACTTTTTGTATATGAAATTAAAAGATACAAACCTAAAAACACTGAAACCACTACGTGATCTCGTAGCCTATAAATGGCTAAGGGTTGACAAGCTCACAGAAACTGGGCATATTATAATCCCAGATTCCATACATGAAGGCGCAGGCCTTGATAGAATGGGCAACAAATACACGTGTGAGGTTCTAGCGATTGGGCCTGATTGTAAGACATTAACTGTTGGCGATCGGTTCTTATTGCACGAGTACGACAAGACAGACCAGGGAGTCGAATGGGATGTCGCAGAGGTCATGTTCGTAGAGGAGAAAGCTGTAGCACTTATGATGGACAGAAATGCTGAACCCATCATGGTTCCAGCTAAAGTTATTACAGATAAAATGGTAGAAGAGTATGAAGAATATTAAACTCAAACCCGATGTTCCAGGTGCTATGAAGATCATCGGAAAAACATTCAAGGTCTAGATGATAGAGAGAGGAAGATCTTGCTACTCCACTATGGTATGCAAACAGGACTGCCGCATACTATGGCAGAGATTGCTCGCAGAGATAAAGTTTCTCGTGAGCGTATCAGACAAATTGTTACAAAAGCTTTAGACAAAATCGAACTAGTATTAATGTATGAAGAATAATTACGCAACAATAGATGACGCAGTATGTGATTTCTTAGATCAATCAAATAGGCGGACCACGCAAGCTAGAGGCTTTGATTATTGGGCTGCGAGTAGTCTTGGTAAGTGCATGCGCTATCAGACTCTGAACCGTGCTGGAGTTACATCCTTTGGATCTGTTAACTATGCATGGAGAAACGCAGCTCAAGATGGCCATGCTGGTCACGCGTGGAGACAAGCGGCTCTAGAATCAGTGGGAGCTATGGTCAGTCAGGAACTCCCGATAGTAGATGAAGGATTACACTTTAGAGGACACTACGATCTTGTCGTTAATCTTAACGGTAAGCTTATCGTAGGTGATATAAAGACCCAGAATAACAGGGCCTTCAGAGCTAGGCAGAGGCTACCAGGTGGAATAGATGAATGCCACAAACGTCAGTTAGGTTCCTATTATTACTTCCTGAAACGAGATGTGTATCCAGATCTAGCTGGTGCTCACATGTATTACGTAAACAAGAACACAGGTGAGAGGGACGAACTTAAGATCTTCTTCGAGCGTGGGTTCCTAACCAGCATTATAGATGAACTGAAAACTCTCAATTCTTATTGGGAGAAAGGAGTACTACCTAAGAAGCAGACCTCTAGCTTCTGTTACATATGTCAACACAAACCATTGTGTGAAGCTTTATTAAATAGAAAGGATACTAAAAGAAACGATGCTGTTCAAAGATCACTTCAACAGACAACTGAGAGAGAAGCTAAGAGCGTGTAGTGCATGCAAGCTCAAGAATCAGCCAGGCCCAGTACTAGGGTATGGCTCTCTTGAGGCAGATGTGATGTTCATAGGCGAAGCGCCGAAAGAAGCTGACGTCACTGCAGGTATTCCGTTTACCGGGATAGCCAAGGAGAGGATGGTAGAGGCTATTAAAAACACAGACCTCAAGAAGGGTGAGTATTACTTTACCTACTCAGTCAAACATCAGATCACAGAAGGATCCAAGCCTAGCACTATGGATCACAAGCCATGTTTCGATATGCTGTTAGAGGAGATAGAACTAGTTAACCCCAGGATCATTTGTTCCATGGGGTTTTATGTTACCAAGTTTCTGATGGCGGCATGGAAGATGGACGACGAGAGGACCGACATGAAGGACCTGTGTGGCAACGGATATATAGTCCCAGCTAGGACGTTCTATAAAGGTAGATATAAGAAACGAGAGAACGATAGGCCCAAGAGATATCTTATCCCCACATGGTCCCCAGCTGTGGAAGATATGCGTAAGAACGACCAGTTTAAAGCAGATATCCAGACTCTAAAACATGTGCGTAAACTAGCTCCTATCCTATTTGATAGCTAATGTTAGCCAATACATACCACTGATAGTAGCCACAAAAAGGACTTGACAGTTCTTGTGACTCTGCTATACTATAACCATAGGCTGAGATCCTATATTAATTCATAACGGTGCAATGCGAACTCAAGTTCGTATCACACGAACAAGACTATGTCTTACTCAAAAGAACAGCTCTCGAAGCTGTCTGGTGGGGGCCAGGTGAAAACCTCATACAAAGTTCCCACAATTAAGTTCAATGGTAACACGGGGAAGTTCACGTTATTTCCAGTTGGAGATTTCAAGAACGGAACTGACATTACCGATGTGGAGTTAGTAATCATGCGTCCAAGGCGAACGTTTACTTCCTTCGAGAAGAGTCCTGAGGGGGCTATCCGAATGTTCACTAACGAACATAACACATGGAAAGATCATGTGACTGTTTTTGAAGCTAGAACAGGCAAAAGAATTAAAGCCTTAGGTTCTGGTTTGATTGAACAGCTACGGGCTGAGTTCCCTACTCTACGTATCAATAGCAATCTGTATTGCTTATACGAAGGAGAAGTTCACAAGCTAGTAGTAAAAGGTAAGTCACGCCAAAGTTTGGTAGACGCCCAAAAAGAACTAGCTAAAGATGGATCAGAGTTTTTCGAGAAGAATGTAAAACTAGTTCCTACTCAAGAGAGTGGAACCGGTGGCAATGTTTACTTCTACATTAAGTACGAAGTGACTGGTGATTCCGACCTCGAAAAGGTTGGTCCTCACATGGAAGACATCGCGAAAGTGATGGACAAAATTGATGAGGAGTATGCTGAAACCAACGAGCGAATGTCTAGCGAAGCGCAGACTCTAGCTGGTGGTGGCGAAAGCGAACCTGACACAGAGGACGACATCATCCCGATAGAAGAGGCTACAAAAGATGATGACATTAAAGTGGAGGACATCCCCTTCTAATAATTTATGGTGAGAGGGTGGACCACTGCCCTCTCCCTTAAATATCTATATGGCAAATATCATTCCTTACGATGACACACCAATAGTAGACGAGAAGGCTGTTGCTAAAAAGCACGGTGAGTTGGTGGAGAATCTAAAGCAAAGCCTATATGTTGGGCAAGCTGGTTTCATCAAGGCAGGACAGTTCTTGTCTGAGATCAAGTCGGCTAAAACATACAAGAGTGAAGACTCAACACACGACACAAAGTGGGGCGAGTTCCTTCTCCGTCCTGACCTACCACTTAGTGGGATTACAGCTGACGGCAGAACGAGAACAGCTCAGAAACTTATGGCAGTGTGGAACACTATCGCGTCACAACCTGGCGTGAAAGAAAAATCGCTAGCAGAGATTGGCTACACCAAGCTGGCGTTGGTTGCGGGGGTAATGAACAGAGATCCAAAAGCTAAGTTAGCTGACTGGCTAGACAAAGCTAGAGAACTAACTACTGTGGATCTGCAGGCTGAGGTTGCTGATGGTGGACAAACCATCGCACAATCTAATGCTTGCGCTTGCGATAACATCGAAGAGGTTGATGCCTTTAGATGTTCTGACTGCAAGAAGTTCTTTAAGAAGGACCCACGTATTAAAGAAGAAGATGATGACGAAGACAAGTAAGTCTGCCTCTATCGGATTCTGGCTCGTACTTGGTGCTAGCAAAGAACACCCCCTACTGGTGTGTCCTGCGTTAGTCAAAGGCGAAGCTGTGAAAGAGATAGAGGTGATAACCATCAAGGACGCTTGGAGTGTAGCTGTCCAAGCTCCAGTAGATACCCACAAGAAGGCGATCATGGTAATGATCCCGGAGATAATAAACATAACGAACCTTGAAAAGAATGTAAGCGAGTATGAGAATCTGTGGGAGATTCAAGCAGTTAAAGCTAAGTGCGAATCACTCGCTACTAAGTACATTGAACAATTCAAGGAAGCAAACCAATAACTATATGGCTGTTAAATATTACTGTGATGCTTGTGGCAAGGAGATAGGAACACCTTCTCCCGTAAGCGCCAGACCAATTGCTACCATTGAGATCATTGAACCTACTACCGGGAAGTCCACATCTCAGATGTGTTGCACTGACTGCACTCCGAAGTTGAAGGAGTGGATAACAGGAGTTCAAAAAGAGAACAATGTAGTAGCAATAAACAAAGACTTTAATCTTAAGATACAAAAATAAGATGAAGAGAAGCGATATAAAAAAGAAGATAGCTGAAGAGATTCAATCAGGCCTACGTGGTTTCATTAGCAACACGCTAGCGAAGGCAAAGAATCTTCCAGACGGATCCATTCAGATTGGCAAAGCCCAAGTGGAACGGTGGAAGAAGGTCCTTGAAGCTACTCACTATAAGTCTCCGACTCCAGAGAAGACGTGGTCGAGTGCCATTGCTGACAGAATCATTCACGTGATGACATCGCTTAAGAAGAAAGAAACAAAAACACCAGCAGACCCAAGGGTCGCGGAACTCCAGAAAGCTTTCATCGAGTACTGTGAAAACATTCAAGGCTTCAAGCCTGTGCTCAACTATGCTAGGGACACTGTTATGATAAAGAGAACCCTAGTTAATTATAGTAAGGAAGATGTCCTGGATTGTTTCGACTGGTTTCTAAATGACAAGTCAAGTAAAGAATTGTCAGCATCAATAAGCACGGCACTGGCTCCGGGCGTATTCAATAAGTTTCTAAGCCAGCGTTAATTATTAATGGGATGTAAGAGGCTTGGACCTCGGAGTTCCCCTTAAAAGAATGGACGATCGTATCATCACATCAGGAGAGTTTTACAAAGAAGTAGAAGCTCTACCACCGGAGAAACGTTATAGCTTCGGTATCAGTAAGATAGATTATCTTACAGAAGGATTCACACACGGCGACCTTGTTGTCGTATCGGGATTCACGGGTCATGGTAAGACATCAATCTGTCAAACCATTTCCTACAACCTAGGGCAGAAGGATGTCCTGGCTATGTGGTTTAGCTTTGAGTTATCAGCTAGACAGTTCTTCAACAAATACAAAGGTAAGACAGTCCCCCTGTTTTTTATGCCGAAGAAGAACAAACCATATGATCTTGAATGGATAGACGAGAAGATAGCTGAAGGAGTAACAGATCATAAAGTCAAAGTAGTCTTCATAGATCACCTACACTACGTTGTCCCGATGTTAGGTGGACAGCACAAGAAGTCAGACATGATAGGAGATACAATGAGACAGCTAAAACAAATGGCTGTTAAGTACAACATAGTTATCTTCCTCATGGCCCACACTAAGCAACCGAAAGATCAACTTACACCTACGCTAGGAGATTTGAGAGATAGCTCCTTTGTAGGCCAGGAATCAGACGCTGTTTATATAATCCATCGACCGGCCAAGAGAGGTAAGCGTGACGAGTTCGAAGACTACAACATATTTACAATCGTAAAACAGAGGCATACAGGAGTAATAGGTAAAGCCATACGACTAGAGATGCACAACAAGATGTTCTATGATGAGATAGATTCAGAGAACGAGAGGGCATTGTAATCGCCCATTGCATGCTGGATTCTAGAACCAGCTCGGAGCGGGTGATGACGGGGGAGAGGAAGCCGGGATATCAGGGCATTCCTTGCCAACTCCTCCAGGTTGCATGGGGAACTTAGAACATACTCCTTGGTGCGAAGTAACGTGCCAGCATTGCCCATTCTCCATATGAAACAAACTAATATATACGACTTTGTCCCTAAGCCTAAGAAGAAACCTAAGCTTACTAATATATTTAAGTTTAAAAAAGATGACAACAATACTACTAATGCTGATCTCAGCAGTAGCAGGCGGGACCGCGGCGTTCTATTACAGGGACGAGGTAGCGGACTTCCTCCTAGGAAAACATAGAGACGATAATTAATAATAAAGACCATTATGTTAAAAGAAATTCTATCAAGAATCAAAGACGAGTGTTGCCCTACAAAGGTAATCGCTACACACAAGATGACTGATACCCAAAAGAAACTTTGGAAAGCGTACAGCGCCTTAGCCAAGAGTGCAATCAAAATGAGAGAGACATCTAAAACAGCTAGTAAAAAGTTCTGGAACAAAGTTGAAGGAGACATCGAAGACTTCGACCACCAACTTCGTGTGAACGAAGAGACTTGGGAGGTTGAGGTTCATGAAGATGACTGCGACGACTGTCCAGGTAAATAAAAACATATGATACGTATACTAATTCTATTCGCTATTATTATTCTCATCGGTTTAGTCATCGCTCGATGGATCTATCCGCTTGTATACAAGTGGCTTAAGAAAGATTCATTCGAGATCCGCAAGGATCTGGATGACACTGATGATAACTATTAACAAATATGACCACTGAAGAAACAAAGAAAAAAGGCGGACTGTTCATGGACAAGTACGGTGATCCCCGAGGTGGGATGATCATCGCGGCTATCCTCATAGCAGTCGTAGGGATTGTAGTCTTCTTCGGATTAATCTCCGAGTTCTACCAAGTCATTCAGCCAGCTCACGTTGGCCTAGTGATCAAGGGTGGAGAACTACAAGACGAAACTAAAGGAGATGGCTTCTATAATAAGATGCCATTCTGGACAGAGATCGTGCCAGTTTATACTGGTGTTCTCTCAACAGATGAGGATTCTAAGGGCAACTTCAAAGAGGAAGCTAATCCATTCAGAGGAATCCAACCTCTATCTAAAGACGGGCAGGTTCTAGACATCGATGCGCAGATTAACTACTCAGTAGTTGATGCGAAACTATTTAGAGAAACAACTGGATCAACTGACCCAAGAACAATCGAACAACTATTGTTCGTTCCAACATTAAGGAAACTAGTATATGACTACACATCAGAGTACGGATGGAAAGGCCTTATCCAAGGTGGAGAGAGACAAGAGTTTGGCCAACGCATCTATCAATCAATATCTGTTGGTGAGGTTACCAAGCGTACATGCTCAGAGGAATCGAAAATCGTTGATGAAACAACTGGGACTGAAGTCATCGTCGAAGCGGGATGTAAGCTTGAGCGAACGACTGATATATCCAAGCCGGGAGATTACGGTATTGCCATCACTGCGGTTAACTTTAAAAAGATTAAACCTAACGCAAAGATTATTGCTGCCGTAGAAGAAGCACAGGCTAAAGAGCAGGAAGTTAAGATCGCACAGCAAGAAGCAGCTATTGCTACAGAGGTTGCTAACAAAGCGATTGAAGAGAAGAGAGGACAAACTGAATCACAGAAACTTCAAGCTAATGTAGACGCCTACCAAATCAGAATTAAACTAGAGGAAGAAGCCGCTGGTGTTAAGGCCCTTGCTGAAGCTGAGAAAGCCAGAGCACTTGCTCTCGCAGCATCACAGCAATTGGTTGAGTATAAGAAACTAGAGATTGAAATGAAAAAGATGGAAGCTCTAGTTGAGTTTGGTAAAAACTCTAAAGGTAATGTTCCAAGTGAACTTACTATAATCGGAACTGACGAAGCTAACTCAATGAGCCTGTTCTACGGAATGGCAAATGTAGTAGCTGACTCAGCTAAATAAGTATATGAGAATTAAAGCTGAACACCGCGAGAAGAAGCGGAAGAAGAAAAAGAAGATGAAGGTTGATGGTGCTTCAGTTAAGAACCTAGTGAAGCTGAGAATTAAGAATAAATAACTGTCACGAGTTTTGATAGAGTGGTCTGAGTACTCCTCCCCGGACCCTGTTCGGACCACGACATTAACCCTTATGACTAACAAGAAGTACCAAAAACTAACATCGAGTACCTTGCAGCACGCGTTGCTGTGGGGTGATCACATGTGCAAGAAAGAATCATGGACCAAATCCGATGCGAATGTTTATGGTCTGATCAAGCAAGAGATCAAGAAGCTTAGGCACGAAAGATATTTAAAAAAGAAAGCGGTTGAGATGAATCCTTATATAGATCCATCCAACCCTATGCACACAACATGAACATACCAAAGAACCCCAGGCCAATTAACGTAGCCTTTGATATCGATGACACAATCTGGAAGATCAATGAACCAATGAGAAGGCAAGAGCCTGACTACAAGTTAATAAATGTATTGTTGTGGTTCGTAGAGAACGGAGACAACGTATTCGTCTGGTCAGCGGGAGGACAGGACTATGCGAAGATGATCACAGCTAAATTAGGTATAGATCAATATGTCAAAGTTATACATAAATCAGATGTCGGCGTCCTCGATAAAAGGATCGACTTATGTTTCGATGATGCTGAGGTCGGACTCGCGCATACAACCGTCCTCGTCCACCGTAAGCACAACGAAAAGGAAAATTATGAGAAGTACAAAGGATACTGGGCTAAAGATAAAAGGGAGAAGGCTAGTTCTGATAGGGATTCAAGGGACACCTAGCATGTGGATTATCTTTGATGAACCGGAAGGATACAAGAATGACGAGCAGGACAAAACATGCAAGACCTATCACTACGGCAGTAAGCTACACGCGCTAACTGCGTTTAATAAAATAGTTAAAGCCTACCAGCGATCGAAGAAAGAAGCATACATATACGCGATCAAGCTGAGGGGAGCAAAACATAATGTCTAAGATATATCCACCATCATACGAAAAGCTCTACACCAGATTGTCACGGACAACCGGGATGTCGAAGGATGAAGTAGACCTTTTCATTTTAAAGATAATCCAGATACTCGAGTCTGATCTGCACCGCAGTGGTGAGGTCATCCTCCCGTACCTTGGTAAGTTTTATCTTAAGCGTATGCCACCTAGAAAGAGATCAGTAATAGATTTCGAAACGAAGCAGAGGTTCACAGTCGACATACCTGCTCAAGACAAACTTAAGTTCACAGTTAACAAAGCATTTAAGAAATTATTCAGATGATATTCATAGGAGAACATACATTCGAAATCATAGAGAAGCCTAACAAGCTACTCGCATTTAGAGAGATCGATAGGATGGGCCCCTATGCGCACGGAGATTTCTCACCGGCCATCTTTTCTGCTTATCGGGACCTAGTACTCCAATCTTTACAGGATGTTACGAAGAAAGTATTCAACGAGGACTATATATTAACCAGCAATAGAGCTATGGTGTTAGAGAGTCTAGCTAAACAGTACGAATTCAAGGACCTAGTAGCCTGGTTTAAGCGATACTGGGAAGATATGGACAATCTAGCCTTAATGAACGACTTCGCAGGAGAGGTCAAGGAGAGGCCTAATATGGAGCATGAGAATATGAAGCTAATTAGAGCTTTCAAGGACGAAATAGAACTAACTGATGAGGGACCCGACATGCGAAGAGCTAGGATTAGCTACTTAGAAGACGAGAACACGAACTTAAGTTCGCAAATTAGACCTATAGAAGCAGACATACAGCAGCTGGAAGACCGGGATACTGAGGAATGGTTGATAGAACTACGTAAAGAGTTCAGTGGGTATGAGAAACTGACAGGAAAGCACAGATCTAACGCGATCACGATAGCTCATCTCAAGGGACAGTACGATGAGAAGAAGACTGTAGTCACAGACGACATGATAGCGCTAGCCAAGAAGGTCCCATTCAATAAGATCCTGAAGTTAGAAGTTGTAGGCAACAGAGCCAAGGCCCTGTGCCCGTTCCATAACGAGAACACACCTAGCTTCGTAGTATATGGGGATACCAACCGGGGCCATTGCCATGGCTGCGGAAAGAATGTCGACACCATTCAGTATCTCGTTGAGATCAAGAAGATTAACTTTAATGAGGCAGTGTTGATGCTTCTATCATATTAAATATATGGGATTTACAGACTGGCTTACAGGCCAAACAAAGAAAGGACTTGTTCCGATGGAAGAAGACCAACGCGATTATAATAAACATTACGCAGATTATTATAAACAGTACATTATTGATCCTAGTATGCCCATTACTAAAACGTCAGCAGTAGGGCCATCTACCGGATCAGTAGCACTCCCTCCTATAACTACTACAACTGGGGCTAGCGATTACGCGACCCAAATTAAGGCATATCAACAAATGGTTACAAACTCTACCGGAAGTACTTTCACAAGCAACTCCTGGGACAACTGGACAAAGGATGAGAAGAAACTTCTAGCGAAGATTGGTTTTAAGTATGATAAGAAAAAGAAAGATTGGGTACTTAGACTCTCCTCTGAGATTAGGATCCCACAACAAGTTGGGTTCGAGATGCTAATGCAAGGAACCGGTGATAAGCCATCACAGCAAGCAGTAGCCAAGATGAAGCAGTTGAAAGAAATGATTATAGAAAAAATAACAGCTAAACTGATCCTCTCTGAGTTAGTTAAACCTCGTGAGGTGAAAGAATAATCTATGAAAAATTGTGAAGAGTGTGGATCCAACGAGTGGTGGTTCAAATCACAAGGAGGCATGACTGTCGCCACGTGTAAGGGCTGCAAGCATGAGCTCCGTTGGGCTCGCCGTAAAAAGAAGAAGATAAGTAACAGTGAGCCGGATGCATGTGAGTGCGGCGCACGTAAGTTCACGCGCATCAAGAAGGACATAACAATCGATGTCCTCAAACTACCGCATTACTTCACATACTATTTTGTCTGTTCAAAGTGCAAGGCAGAATATCCCGACAAGACTACTAAGAAAACTAATGCACTATACAATTAACTATATGCCAGCAGGAATTTTAGGTGACCACAAACTAGACTACATAATCTCCGGTACTCCACGTTCAGGTACCGGGTTTATGGCTAAGCTATTCACTTCAGCGGGGATCCCGATAGGACATGAAATGTTCTTCGGCATGCCTGGGCACGGTTACTACCCACAAAACGCGCGAGGTGATAGCTCATGGATGGCCGTACCATTCATACACAACTTCGATTCTACTGTGATACACATAGTAAGGAATCCTTTGAAGACATTGGCCTCGTTACTGCATCGTGAAACTTTTAGTGAAGAGAGGATGGCTAAGAGTATCTATACTTTCTTTAAAACAGTTCGAGTCCCTAGCTTAGACCGGTATGAAGGCCTAGATAAATACCTAGCGTTCTACCTAGACTGGAATAAAGCTATCGATCAGGTAGAAAACATAAGGGTTAAACTGGAAGACGTGACGAAGGACCCTAAGCCCATGCTCGATGATCTTGGCATCAAATATGATCCTGCTAAGCTGTACAATAAGCCATATAATCAGTCTAATAACCCAACTCCTAATCTAACCCTTGACAACTTCACTACATGCACACCCGAATTACTAGAGAAATTCATTAAATTAGCTAGATCCTACGGGTATGAGCTAGAAGAAGTCATTGACAATGAGACAGGTGACACCTTGACAAGTGACGCCAGTATGATATAGTTATGAAGAACACAGGCCTACAATATAGATTCAATCCACTAGATAAGGATATATGGATGTTCTGGCACCGCTGTATGTGGTGCGGGAAGAATCGGTGGGACTGTCTTCATCACATTATATCGCCCAGTTCGATGGGTCATAAGCCAGGAGAGTTCAATACTTCTATACTAAATAGTTCTCCGATGCACAATCACGGTTGTCACCTAGACAACGGCAAGTTGCATCACCGAGAAACAGAAATCAAATTACTACAGAAGACTATGACTGCCATATCCCTACAAGAGTACGAACTTACAGATCTAGATCGCGAGTTCATTGAGACTTACCGGGACTCGCATTACCAATATATAAATAACTTACTTGAATAGTATGAATGATAAATATTATATAGGGATCGATCCTGGTGTAGCAGGTGGCCTAGTATGCATGGACACCCAAGGCAACATACGTAAGAAATGTGTTATGCCTATCGTCAAAATAGGGACGAAGAACAAAGTAGATCCGCGTGCACTAACTCAATGGCTGAGAGACTGCTTCACAGAGGAAGAAGTAAGGATGGTAGCAATTGAGGAGCAGCGACCGATGCATAAGATCGGAGAGGTAGCCACGTTTGGAATGGGTCGAGGCTATGGGCTCATTGAAGGAGTGGTAGCGGCAGTGGAATTACCGTATGAATTGATCAGACCGGTGGACTGGCAAAGAGAAATGTTTAAAGGTCTACCTAAAGGTAAGACCAAAGACCTCTCTAAGCAGGTAGCTCAGCAATTATATCCAAAGGAAGACTTCAGGCGCACCGAGAAATGCAAGAATGTGCATGACGGCCTGACTGATGCGGCATTGATCACAGAGTACATAAGAAGAAAGATCAAATGACAACCATAATTCCAAAGTTGGTAAGACAGAAGAGAGTCGTCGCGCAAGACTATCCCTTCTTTGTTACTAGCGTCTGGAAAAAGGAGAGAGAATACTCAGTGACCCTAGACAAGGTAGACCTGGGATACAACAAAAGATTATTTACAATTGAATATAACAATCCCTTGGAAGCATTCGTGAAGTTCGAACAAACAGTAGACGAATGTATTGACGGTAGGTACGACATGCTACCGATCAAAGAGGGAGAAGCATTCGAATGAGGAAGAAGTCTGGATGCCTTTGTCTGGTTCCGACTAGACCCTGATAAGTATCACCCTAGTTGTTGTCACATTCCTTTTATGAAGGACGCGGCTAGGCAGACCCCCTCCCCGTTTGAATGCTATGAGAAAATTTATATATAAACTCCTTAAGGAGTACATTGAAAAGCACTATGACATTTGGGGAACTAGTATCGAGACTAGTCTTCCACCTGAGTTCATCATCACCGAGCATGCTTGTAAGGCGTTGGAACGAAGATTCAACTGCAGGTCCGACAAGTTTCACAAGATCATGCTTAAGGCGTGGAGCTCAGACGCATCACCTGGCCGTGAGTACATTAGAGAGGCTAGGCGTACACATCGCAAAGGGATTTACAAGATGTTCAATGGGTTTATATTTGTTTTCAGAATACGCTATAACAATAAGCTGGGGTTTTCTCAGAAGTATCTGGTAACAGTTTACAAGAAATCTGGTTATCAATTTGAAAGCTAACATTAGCTAAAGAACTGACAGATACATCGACAAGACACCAACAATTTGTTACAATATACGTATATGGTGACAATAGACGAACCTCCGTTAATACGGGGGCGACACTACATTATCATGATCACAATTGTAACGAGCTTGCTTCTTCCGCCGACGTTGGCACATGAAGCATTTGACAATTGTTGTCCACCTCCACCTAAAATTGGCTGGGATTCGACAACGATTAAAGCTCCGTTGCTTGTAATATCCAAAACGTTTGCACCTAAGATAATACAAAGACCTGTCGGATCTGGGAATGGTTCATGTGTGCCATATGCCAGAAACAAGACAGGCATCCAGCTTACAGGCTGGGCTGGTACGCTACTCGAACGCGCCGAGGATGCGGGCTACGCTACATCTACACTTCCCGCGAAGGGAGGCATGGTTATAACCGATGAGTCGAACGGTCATGTCGCCGTCGTAGAAGAAATTAAAGATGGCACTATAGTTATAAGCGAGCAGAACTATGCTGGCAGATACCTAGTGACATCGCGCGTGTTACCCTTGGACGATCCAAAGATCCAAGGTTATATCCATGTAAAGTAAGACAGAGCTCACAAACAACTCTTGACTATCGATCCCGCACGAGGATAGCCCTATAAGCTAAGCCCGCGAAGGTGCAGAAGCATTGAGTAAGAGTGAGTGTAACACTACATGTATGTAGATGCCGGAGCCTGCTCTGCAGAGGGGTCCAGCACTTGCATATATTTACCAGGCGGTATACAAAAAGGTATATGTCAAAAGAATATTACCCGCTAGCAGCTCTACCTCAAGAGTTTGCTGAAGTGGTCTCTTGGATTCAAGAGATCTGTCGCGGTGACGTCAGTATGTACGTCCTCTGCGACCATAAAGAAAAAGATAACCGAGTTTCATTCAAGCTATTCACCAAAGAATATAAATACAACATAGCTTGTAGACCTAACGGCTTCAGACATGAGACAGTAGAAGCCGGGAAAGTTATCGGCGCATCTAATGAGCCATCATACATGGGCTGCACTGTGCAGTCTCGCAAGCCCCGGGCCGGTGAAGACTGGACCAGAGGCAACGATCTCCCCGATGGGAGGTACTCGTACGAAACATGGAAGAGGATCAAGCACGGCATCCTCGCCTATGAGCTAGTCAAAGTCGTGAACAAACCAAGCATGACGCCAGAGGATCCTAATGGAATGAAAGACTTCTCTAAGCCGTCACTTAATTACACTGAGTAAATAATTAACTACCGCCTGGTTCATATGTGCTGATACTTTGGCGTTGTTTGATCACTATCGCTGTCGCCAATGCCCCTGAAGGCAACGGAGCCAGCGAAGGATAGCTAAATGGCGCAAAGATATTAGAACATATGAAGAAATTATACTGGAAGACAATGTATCATGGCACTGACAAGAAGAGTGCTGATGTAATAATGAAGAACGGGTTCAAGAGGGGGACCTTCTTTTCAAATCACCTAGAGAACGCCATCTATATGGGTGGCCCCTATGTGTTTCAAGTGTCTATGAGGCTCCCTTACGATCACACTTATTGGGAATATGTCAGCAGTAATGTCGTACGAGCCAATAGGATAGTACGACTCACATACCACAGGAAGAAGGAGCTGTTCAAGAACGACAAGTTAGGCACCAGGATCTTTAAGTTTAATCTTAAGGAAACACTAGGCAAACGATACCGCAGCCACGCAGCTAAGTGTGGTGCAATTAAACGATATGCGAACAGTAAGGGGAAACAAGAATTCAAAGTCAAGGTCGCTAAAGCGTCCAAGCAAAAAGAACCATCACCCCTATAAATGGTTGATGCCCTACGGTTACTATCTTGTAAAGAAATATGCACATCACATTGAGGAAACCAGAGACAGAAATTAAGTATCAGGATTGGTTGAACTCACCGAAGGACGAGGCATGCTGCTTCTGTCGTGAGCTAAACAGTCCGACTAGTATAATAAAAAGACGCTGGGAATACTGGGCATTAATGGCTAACGATTATCCATACGACAAAGTATTCAACCAGCACGACCTACTCTTCTCACTGAGACACGTCAGCTGGGAGGATCTAACGGTTAAAGAAGTAGAAGAATACAATCACATATTAAAGAAATTAAAACCAGGGTATCACCAGTTGCTTGAGAACGTAGGAGATAGGATCTCCCAGAAGAGCCACTACCATATCCACTTAGCAAGATTTATATGAATGATAAAACAATTAGTGTTGACTTCGACGGAGTCATCCACAAATATAGCAAGGCATACCACGACGGGACCATCTATGATGAGCCCATTGAAGGTGCGCGTGATGCTATTAGATTGTTAAGAAAGAAAGGCTACAAGGTAGTTATCTTTACTGCGCGTTCTAACTTTGAAGAGATCCATCAATGGCTCCAGCAACATAAGATTGTAGTTGATGATGTCTCCAATGTTAAGCCGATCGCAGTGGCTTATATAGATGATAGAGGTATAAGGTTTACCAATTGGCGAGATATCCTGAACTACTTTTAAGTATGCGGGATTGGTGAAGCGGTATCATATGGCTCTCCAAAAGCTAAGTCCAGGGTTCGAGACCCTGATCCCGTGCATCGTATGCAGGGATAGCCGAAATGGTATAGGCATCGGGTTTAGGCCCCGAGGAACATTCGTTCATTGTGGGTTCGAGTCCCTCTCCCTGTACTATGAGGTGACCGTAGCTTAATTGGTTAAGCATCTGCTTGTGGTGCAGACGAATGTGAGTTCGAATCTCATCGGTCACCCAGAGTATTCTCGGGTGGTCTAATGGTAGGACAGGTGGATTTGGCCCACCTATTGTGGGTTCGATTCCTACCCCGAGAGCACACAAGGTGTGGCTTAGTCTGGTTAGAGCACTCGGTTTGGGTCCGAGAAGTCGCAGGTTCGAATCCTGCCACCTTGACAATCAGGCAAGTGTAGTTCAGTTGGTAGAACTGTTGATTTCCAATCAACTGGCCGCAGGTTCGAATCCTGTCACTTGCTCAATCAGCGTAGTTAATCCGTAGGGGCAGCGGGTGAGGTTGTAGACCTCATGCCTTCGGGCTCGGGGAGTTCGACTCTCTCACTGCGCACATAGTATGTTGATGGAGGTGTGCTGGGATCCACATGGGGGACCATGCCAGTCCCTCTCCATTAATATAATATTTATGGGGCGTGCTCAGATGACCGTAGGTGAAATTGGTAACTAGTGTAATGAGCAAAGATCACTAGTACAGATCCTATCGGGATGAGAGATAAGACGTGACGGGTTGCTCCCCGGTAAAGTCTGAAGTCGCAATCAAGGACTATTGAGTCACGGTGTGGGCGTCCACCATAAGTATTATATGTAGCTGAGTGGAGCAGTGGTAGCTCGGTGCGCTCATAACGCACAGGTCGCGAGTTCGAATCTCGCCTCAGCAACTATGAGAACAAAAGCAGAAAGAATGCAAAACACAAGAAAGAAAATCATCAAGCGGTTGAAGATAGTCAAAGGCTGGTATTTAGGTATGCCAACCGGAGAGCCAGACAAGCTTATAACGGAGCCACATCGAGTTCACAAATTCAATCTGAATTGCGGATGCAAGATGTGTCACTATTACAAGTACTTAGGTAATAGTAAAGGAAGGTTCACCAATAAAGAGGAGGCTAGCCGTGAGATTTTTCTGCAAGAAAAAGAGCAGGTTCTTAAGCAAGAGAGAGGTCAATGACAAGTTTCATTGTTTAAGACAGAACTTCAAACGTGGATGCATCAACTTACAAAGGAGGTACAATGGCAAACAACGAACAAGAAAGAACCTCCGAAGAGAGGAGATGCAAGACCTGCAACCTGGGGTTAACACTCATAAAAAACACAGCAGACTTAGAAGTCATGAGGTGCCAAGGATGCCAATGCGAAACACACACTGCGAAGGAGGTGCAGCATGAACCTGTACTGTCGCCATTGCGAGAAGTACGAAACAAGGACAAGAGAACAAGGGACGATAGAGTTCTGCAACGAGAAGAACAAGATCCTAAGTCATTACGACACGTGGATCGCGAGGAATGTCCCGAAGGGATGTTGCGGATACTGCCGAAGCTTCCGTGCTCCTGGTTATATTGCGGAGGTTCAACAATGAAAGGAGCCAACATAGTAGGTAAACTCCCTTGCCACAAATGCACTAGAATGTGTTCAGTTCTATTTCCTATTAGAGAAACTC
>Ga0164313_10001906_pt1 | contig 18709 bp, 15 predicted proteins | sample GuaBasSedimGuay4_FD_113735 | JGI IMG/M metagenome (GOLD analysis project Ga0164313, IMG submission 113735) | Subseafloor sediment microbial communities from Guaymas Basin, Gulf of California, Mexico - Guay4, Core 4569-4, 0-3 cm | ecosystem: Environmental > Aquatic > Marine > Hydrothermal vents...
ACCCATGGTTTTGCGGGTTAATGTCAGTAGAAATAGTCAGCAAGCCTATTTGGATTTGTTAACTGAGCAGGCAATTAGTGCTTATGCCGTTCCTTTTTGCTCTTCTGCCATTGTCTTGGAGCAGGCTGTTGCCGTAGAAAAGTTACCGAGCTTTTTTGATGGACTGGTATCGGTACAAGATACTGCTGCGCAATTAGCCGCAGAGTTACTTGATGTGCAAGAAGGTCATGCTGTACTTGATTTATGTGCGGCCCCAGGGGGCAAGACTGCTGCAATTTTAGAGTCTCAACCCAAACTGGCTTCAATGGTTGCAGTGGATGTAGATGAAAATCGGTTGCTTCGAGTCAGCGAAAACTTGCAACGCTTAAAGCTTAAGGCAACCGTGTTGGTTGGTGATGCGGCAAAACCAGAAGATTGGAATAACGGTGGGGTATTTGATCGTATTCTTGTTGATGCGCCTTGTTCAGCATTAGGTGTTATTCGTCGGCATCCGGATATTAAGTTGTTACGGCGAGAGTCGGATATAGCTTCATTACAGCAACTTCAGCAACAAATTTTAAATGCAGCGTGGGAAATATTAGCGCCTGGTGGTGTGTTGTTGTATGCAACGTGTTCAATTTTAAAACAAGAGAATGAAGAGCAAATGACGGCATTTTTGGCGGCTTATGACAATGCGAAGGAATGTATCATTGACGCAGAATGGGGAGTGAAGGCAAAAGTAGGTCGTCAAATTTTAACAGGTGATTCCTCTATGGATGGGTTTTATTACGCAAAAATAATAAAGCAGTGAGGTTTTGGTTGGTTGGTCTGTTTTTTTGTTTAATTGCTGACAAGGGTATGGCTGATGATTATTCAGCGGATATTGCTATTTCAAATGTTAATATAGTTGGTAAGGGTTGTGAGCTAAGTGCAGATATTACCTATAAGTTGAGTCCGCTGGCTAAAGAAGCATTAAACAAAGGGATTAATTTAACGTGGCGAGTTCTTATAAAAATTGATCAGAAAGGTTGGTTGTGGAACAGTTCTGTCTATGAATATGAGATGGCTTATCAGATTCAGCATCATGCAGTGTTAAACCTGTATAGTGTAGAGCAGATTGCCAATGGGGCGACTGAGGCGTACTCCACTTTAAATGCGGCATTGAATTCTATTTCAAAGATTAGACAGTTAAAGCTGGACTGCGCATTTAATAGAGATCCTGAAAAAAAGTATTACTTGGCCGTTAAAGTATTATTTGATCGAGAGGCGTTAGCAGTACCTTTGCGCGCCTTATCTTATTTTGACAAACAATGGGCACTATCTAGTCCGTGGGAATTATGGCAGTTACAAAAATAAGATTTCCGATTAGCGTTTTTATTGTTGTTTTATTTGCGCTGATTCTTCTGTCTCTGCAGTTAATGAGTACTGCAACTCAGGGGGCGTCAGAGTTAAGTGATATGTATTCCTGGTTATTATTGGGTAATAGCCTTGGGACAATGACCTTGTTTGTCTTAATTGGCGTTAATGTGTATTCTTTGACTCGGGAGTTAAAGAAACGCGAAGCAGGATCAAAGTTGACGACACGAATGATTTTGTTGTTCGTGATGCTGTCTATTGCTCCCGTTGCTATTGTTTTTTATTTTTCTGTGCAGTTTTTAAATCAAGGTATTGATAGTTGGTCTAATGTTGAGATAGATAGAGCCATGGAGGATGCGTTAGAGCTAAGTGAGGTGTCGTTAGATCAACGGATGCGGTTACATTTGAAGCAAGCCAGGCAACTGGCTAAAGATGTCACGGGAAAGTCTCAGACATTAATATCTCTTGAAATGGGTGATTTACGAGAAAAAATTGGGGCAACGGAAATTGCTGTTTTTTCCAAGCAGGGGCATGTTATTTCATCCAATAGTTTGGACCCCAGTGATATTCTGCCGGACTTTCCTAATGAGCATGTCTGGTTGCAAGTTCATCAAAACCAGGAATATTTTGCATTTAATTCCGCAGCGAATGGTGATTTGCAAATTCAGGTGATTGTTCCTGTTTATGATGATGAGCTGCGCTATTTACAAGTATTGTTTCCTGTCCCTGTTCGAATTGCGGACTTGGCAGATTCAATTGATTTTGCTTTTGTGCGATATCAGGAAATGACTTTTCTGCGGGATTCATTGAAAACTAGTTTTCTATTGGTTTTATCGTTAATATTATTGCTAAGTTTATTAGCGGCAATATGGGTTGCTTTTATTAGCATTCGACAAATTGTGGCACCTGTAAAGGCGCTGGTTAAAGGGACGCAAGCGGTTGCTAGTGGTAATTATAATCAGCAATTACCCGTTACCAGTCAGGATGACTTGGGGTTTTTGGTGGAGTCCTTTAATGATATGACAAGACGTGTTGCTCAGTCTCAAGATGAAACACAGGCTGTTAGTGCTGAAGTTGAACAACAAAGGGCTTATTTAGAGACGGTGCTGTCTAATTTAACTGCGGGGGTTATAAGTTTTAATTCTGCGCATAGAATTAGGACGGCTAACCAGGCAACCTATAGAATTTTACATATCCCTGTCAGTCACTTTGTTGGAAGGGCTCTGCTTGATTTGGTTAAGGGTCATATTGAGCTAACACAGCTGTTAGAAGGTATTCAGCGGTTATTGGAGCAGGCGGAAGATATATGGGAGCGGCGGTTTGCTTTTTTAGGGCCAGGTGGGAGGCAGGAGTTGCTTTGTCGAGGTACGCCACTGTTCTCTCCAGTAGGTGAACGAGTTGGATCTATTGTGGTATTTGATGATGTGACTGATTTGATTCAAGCACAAAAAAATGCTGCCTGGGGTGAGGTGGCAAAACGATTGGCGCATGAAATTAAAAATCCATTAACACCCATCCAGTTGTCGGCAGAAAGGTTACAACATAAGTTGGCTGCAGAATTGACAGGTAAGTCAGCTAAGATACTGCAGCGATCAACACGGACAATTGTTAATCAAGTGGAGGCGATGAAGTCTATGGTAGATGATTTTTCTGAGTATGCACGGTCAAGCAAAAAACAAGTTGAACAGGTTAATTTGAATCAATTGGTGAATGAAGTTTTAGCCTTGTATGTGTTACAAGCGGAGTTGAAAATTGTAAAAGTTTTTAATGCAAAAGATGTTGTTATAAAAGCAGACCCTATTAGCATTAGACAGGTAGTGCATAATCTGGTGAAAAATGCCCAGGAAGCTATGGAGGGGGTGGGCGAGATTAAAATAACATTGAATAAAGTACTAAGAAATAAAACAGAATATGTGGAGTTGGCTATTTTTGACAATGGTTGTGGTCTTAAAGGGCAGCAGATTGAAACAGTTTTTGAGCCTTATGTGACAACAAAAGTTAAGGGTACTGGTTTGGGGTTGGCAATTGTAAAAAAAATTATTGAAGAACATGGTGGGGTAATTTGGGTGGATACCACTTATAATGATGGTGCTGGATTTATTATTCAGCTACCCACTGAAGATTAAGCGCGTTTTGGCTCCTGGATTTGGATTAGGAAATAGCATTGAATAAAGAAGCACCGTATATATTAGTTGTTGATGATGAGCCTGATATTAGGCAGTTAGTATCAGAAATCCTTGAAGATGAGGGTTACCAGGTTGAAATGGCGGAGGATGCAGCATCAGCAAAAAAGAAAAAATTACAACATGAGCCGCAATTGATTTTATTAGATATCTGGATGCCAGATACGGATGGAATTACATTGTTAAAAGAATGGGCGAATGAAGATAATATGTTGTGTCCGGTTATTATGATGTCTGGGCATGGTTCTGTTGAAGCGGCTGTTGAGGCAACAAGGCTGGGCGCTTATGATTTTCTGGAAAAGCCTTTATCATTAGCAAAATTGTTGTTGACCGTTGAGCGAGCACTTGAAACCAGTGAGTTGCAGCAGGAAAATGCAGGGCTTAAGCAGCAGCTTATGTTGGATGTTGAGCCTGTTGGTAAAAGTCTTGTTATTGAACGTACCAAAGAACAGTTGAAGCGTTTGGCTCAGCATAATGCTAAATTGCTTTTAGTGGGTGAGGCAGGGGTAGGTAAGGAGCTATTTGCACGTTATTTACATAATAATACAGTACGTCGTGAAGGGCCTTTTGTCGATGTTGCTGTGGGTAGTATTTCTCCTGAAAATTCTGCAGTCGAATTTTTTGGTAAAGAAGAAAAAGGTAATATATATAGAGGGCTTTTAGAGCAGGCACATGGCGGTACCTTATTTTTAGGTGAAATTGCCGGTATGGATCAGGAAACTCAGGCAAGGTTACTGAGTGCTTTGGAGTCTAGTTCATTTTTGAGGGTTGGGGGGAGTGAAGCTGTTCGTGTGGATATACGGATTGTCGCTTCAACTAGAATTTCATTAGATGAAGAAGTGATTGCCGGCCGCTTTAGGCAGGATTTGTATTATTTGTTGAATGAAGTTTCTCTGGATATTAGTTCACTGAGGGATCATGGTGAAGATGTTCCTAATCTTTTAAGTTATTATGTGGATTATTTTGTTAATGTAGAGAAACTGCCGTTTAGAAAATTTTCTATGGCCTCTCAAAATTATTTGCGTAATTACAGTTGGCCGGGAAACGTCAGAGAATTAAGAAGCCTGGTTCAGCGCGTTATGATTTTGGGTGCGGGAGCTGATATCGAGCTTGAAGAAGTCAAATCTGGTTTGGGGTCTATCGCAGATGAGCCGGCGTTAAGGTCTTCAATTCCAGAGTTTTTCAATTTGCCATTGAAAGAAGCGAGAGAGCATTTCGAGAAATCTTATCTGGAATATCATTTTGAAAAAACAGAAGGAAGCGTTGCTAAGTTAGCCGTGGCAATTGGTATGGAAAGAACGCATTTGTATCGGAAGTTACACGCTTTAAAAATAAAATTATAGTGGTTAAGATGTGTGGGCGATAAGTCCTTGGTCCTAAGTGTAGGAAGGTTGGGGATTCCATTTTCTTGATGATCAAATATCAAGCATATTGTTATCGTATTGAAGTTACCTGTTTTTCTTCAATTTTAATGTAGAATTTAGTTGTTAATGTAATATGTATACAGAATTTTTTGGCTTCTCAAAAAAGCCTTTTTCATTGGTACCAGACCCAAGCTTTCTTTATTTGAGTGAACAGCATAAAAAGGCGCTTTCAACATTGCAATATGGCTTGGTTAGCCAAGCTGGTTTTACTGTCGTTACTGGAGAGGTTGGAACAGGTAAAACAACATTAGTCCGTAGTATGTTGGATAAAATTAAAGATCAATGTGATGTTGGAATGATAACAAATACGCATAGTGAATTTGGTGATTTGTTGACATGGATACTAGCGGCTTTTGATCTTCAATCAAATACTGATAATAAGGCGAGTCGATATAAGGTTTTTGTTGATTTTATAGAGGAAAAAAGTAGGGCTGGTACACGGGTTGTCTTGATTGTTGATGAGGCTCAGAATATGGAGATTCAGACATTGGAAGAGTTAAGGTTACTCTCTAATATAAATGTGAATCAAAATATTACCTTGCAAATTGTTTTGATTGGTCAGCCTGAGTTGTTGGATAAGTTAAATAAACCAGAACTTAGGCAGTTTTCTCAGCGCGTATCAATAGAGCATCATTTACAGCCTTTATCTTTTAAAGAAACAGAGAAATATATTATATATAGATTGAAAGTGGCTGGGTGTACGCGAACTATCTTTCAACCATCTGCCTGTGCTGCATTATGGTACTACGCAAATGGCATACCTCGGCTAATGAATAATGTCGCTGATTTGGCGCTTGTTTTTGCTTTTGCATCAGACAAAAAAACAATTAATTGGAAGATCATTTTAGATGTGGTTAAAGAGAGAAATACTGGCGGTATAAAGCGTTTTGAAGGTAAGGTTTTGACTGATAGTCTTGCAGAAAGAGCAGCAGAGGCTGAAAAGTTGCGCAGAATATTACTTGAATCTACGGGTGTGGATATTTCAAAATCATTATAAAAACCGGATGTCTGTTGCAGTGGCTAAGATTATTTGGTTTGGTTTAGAATAAATAAACTTGAAGGGTTAAGGAGTATCCAGTATAATTTCCGCTTTTATAGCCTTAACGAATTAAGTGAAGATGAGAACATTTAGTGCAAAGCCAGCAGAAGTTAAGCGCGATTGGTACGTAATTGATGCAGAGGGCAAGACGTTAGGTCGTCTTGCTACAGAAGTTGCAAGACGTCTTCGCGGTAAACATAAGCCAGAATATACACCACACGTAGATACAGGTGATTATATTATTGTTATTAACGCCGAGAAAATCGGTGTTACTGGTAATAAAGAATCTGACAAAATGTATCACCACCATACTGGGTATGTTGGTAGTTTAAAATCTGTTAGCTTAGGTAAATTGAGAAAGACCTTTCCTGACCGTATTATAAACAAAGCCGTTGAAGGCATGTTACCTAGAAATCCTTTAGGTCGTGCAATGTTTAAGAAATTGAAAGTGTATGCTGGTCCTAACCATGATCATCAAGCGCAACAACCTAAAGCTTTGGAAATATAGGATAGATTATGGCAGCTCAATATTATGGAACAGGTCGTCGTAAAAGTGCAATTGCACGAGTTTACGCAACTACTGGTACTGGAAAATTTACAGTAAACAGCCAATCTATCGAAGAGTATTTTGGTCGTAAGACTGATCAAATGGTTGCAAAACAACCGTTAGAACTTCTAGAAAAAGCAGAAGATTTTGATTTTAACGTTATTGTTAAAGGTGGTGGTCCTTCTGGTCAAGCCGGTGCGATTCGTCATGGTGTGACAAGAGCATTGATGAATTTTGATGAAGAATTTCGTCCTGCACTAAGAGCGGCGGGTTACGTAACTCGTGATGCTCGTGTTGTAGAACGTAAAAAAGTTGGTTTACACAAAGCGAGAAAACGTCCTCAGTACTCAAAACGTTAATTGCTATTCAGCAATGTTTTTTTAAAGCATTATCTGATAAAAAAGGCCACTGTCGAAAGACGTGGTCTTTTTTTTTATTTGAGATATTTGTAATATATCTCTATCCATTAAATTAAAATTTTTTAATGAGAGAGTCTAGGAATGACGGGGTTGTACGGTTGGCTTTTGTAAGTGGCTGAAGCGCCATGGGTAATTAGGAGGTCATCTGGTGCATGATTACACCATTGGAGTAGTCAGTGGCATCAACCCTATAGCCTTTTGTGACATTACTTTTTCTTTTTGTAATATTATCCGGCTTTGCTATCAATTAACATAGGATCAATAATTAATCCAATATCCTGTTCTAAAACAGCCATAGCTCTTAGATAAGGCAATTCATTTCTGGCAGCAATTAACAAGGGTAAAGGGCGAATGCTTTGACTAGGTAATTCTTGTAATTCAACCGGCTCATCAACAGCTAGTGTAAACTGGCCATTATCCGTATTAATAATTAATAGCCGCTTTAATTGCTGAGAGGTGGAGTCAGTAAAAGGAGTTTCAAGTAGCTCTTCAATCGATATAACTGCTGGTTGACTGTTTCCAGGCTCCATAGTTGAGATATATGACTGCTCAATAAGCACTCTGGTCTTACCTGTAGTAAAAACCACCATTTTAATATTTTTAGCCGGGATACTGTCCTGCTGCTCGTTCACCCTAAACCTTGTTGATAATCAGTAAGGATTTTTTCCAGGTTTAACAAAGTCACTGCTTTGCTAGAAAAAACTAATGCACCTAAAACATAATCTTGTAAATTTTCGGGTAATGAATCAGCAACCGGTTTAATATCACTTTCCAATACATCAATAACATCAATAACGGCATTAACACAAAGACCACTGCGTATGTTTTCAGCCTTAGCCAGCAAAATAGTTTTTGCTGATTCTATATTATCGCTAAGCTTTAAAACCATACCCAGGTGCAGCACTGATTCAATCGTGCCTCGCAAATTAATTACACCAGGAAGTGATGGCGGACAGCCAGGAACAAAAAAAACAAGGGTATCTTCGGGCAAAATTTCTGTAATATTTTTTCCATACAAGGCATACCACTCACTACCCAGACTAAATATTACCAATTTCACTCTATTACCATCAACATTAACAACTTCTGCTGATTCATCCCCTCTGTGCAACAAAATATCATCAAGGCTTAAATCATTAGTCATAGCTTTCCCTGTTCTTGGTCCGCTCGAACAATAAGGTTTCGACCACTTGTCTTGGCTATATATAGAGCACTATCTGCACTATTAACCATATCATGTACAGTGTCGTAATCTGGAAAAGCAGTAATACCACCACTTAATGTGCAGAAAAAATCACCTTGTTTAGAATTGAAAGAAACATTTTGAAAGGCATCCCGTAGCTCATTGACAATTTTCTCAGCTAGTTCTATATCAACCGCTGGAAGTACAATGGCAAACTCCTCTCCACCATAACGGCCCACAAAATCGGATTTACGTAAACGCTGTTTTAAAATACGTGACAATGCCAGCAAAACCTGATCACCTATAGCATGGCCATGTACATCGTTAACTAATTTAAAATGATCAACGTCCAGCATAACAAAACACAGAGGTTCATTACGCCGCTTAGCACTGATAATAGCGGCATTTAACGCACTTAAAACAGTGGTGTGATTGAGCAGTCCTGTCAAGCTATCCCTGACCATAAAAGACTGAAGTATTTTCATTCTCTCTGTTCGTAACAAAACCTCAGAAATCAATCGTTCTGGATTAATCGGCTTGGTTAAAAAACCATCAGCCCCTACTTTTAGCGCAGAAAACTGGATTTTATTATTTGTTTCGCTGGATAAGTAAACAATAGGTAAGGTTAAAAAATCAGGTGTTTGTCGAATAACTAGTGCCAACTCATTGCCATTACATACCGGCATATACATATCCATAAGAATTAGATCAGGTTTGAAATCAAAAATAACATCTAAAACTGTTTTGGCATTGTGAATAGTACACACAGTCATGCCCGCTTCTTCTAATATTAGGCTATGGTATTTCGCCACACTCTCATCATCATCAATGACTAATATTCGATAAGGATCGGGTTCCTTAGTCATTAAAATATTGTCTAAGGTATCCACCAAATCCATAATGTTAAATGGCTTAGTGAAATAGGCTGAACCACCCGCTTGAACAGCGTATAAACGTGCTTCAAAATCATTTCGTGCAGAAACAAAAATAACAGGAATTTTGTCCTCATACAATTGGTGTAGCTTGTTTATACAATCTATGCCAGTCTTCGCCCCATCAGGAAAAACAATATCCATAATAATAACATCAGGGACTTGTTTCTGGATGCCATCTAACATTTCTTCGGGGCTAGAAAAGCATTGGGTAGAATATGCAAAACATGATAGCTGGATTTTTAAAGTCTGTTGTAAAGCTATATCATCCTCACAAATATAGACTATCTGAGTCTGCTCATCAGATTCAGAATCTAACTCTTTGGCTGGTAACTCAAACGCTGGCAAGCTCTGTTCATTTAACTGGGTTGCCTTTAGCTGCAGATGCTCGGAAACGTTTAATTTCATCTGCTGCAAAACAGCTTGAACGTCAGCTAAGACAGATTCGCTCAAGCTACTCTCATCATCTAAAGAGTGTTTCAACTTTTTTTCAACTTCGATAGCAAGTTGACTCAAATCCTTCAGGCCAAAAGAAGCCGCGGAGCCTTTGATATTATGAACTTTTCGATGCAACTCATTTAATACCTGTACATCATTAGGGGACTGTTTTAAACACAGCAAGTCTCCCTCTATTTTGTCCAACCGCCCAGGTAATTCAGAGAAAAAACTGATACGCAAGCGTGCAATTTTATCTTGTAATGATTCTGTTTTATTGGTCATAAATAACTCTTAAAAACAAATAAGTCGCTCTGCATTAAACAGCCATCACTTGCTTAATTGTTTTAATTAAATTTTCCTGCAAGGAAAAGTCCTTTAATAAACTAGCATCCAGTTCAGGTTCAGCTGATAATGCCATTTGAGGATCATCCCCACTAAGCAGTATAAAAGGGGTTTTACTCCCCTGTTGTTTTAATTCCTGATACAACTCGACACCACTTATTAAGGGCATATTCATATCCGAAATAATCAGATCAATACTAGGATTAGCAGACAATGCTTCCAGTGCATCTATTCCATTTTCTACAATGACAGTTTGATATCCAGAATCTTCAACAATAGCAGCAGTCATTTCTGCTGCTAGCGGATCATCATCAACGACTAAAATAAGCATAATATTCCCCATAAATAATTATGATTCAAGCTACTTTTAAAAATTAGTTTTGGTAGGTCGAGCTATTAATCGGCCTAATGTAATGGTTGGTTCGGTTTTTACTTCATTTTTAAGCATACTCGTTTTCAGTTTCGATTTTCTGCATGACGTAAACTTCATACGACTACTTTTATATTACTGCGAATACTCTCTCTCATCAAACAAAAATATAAGACATTGATTTTATTGCTCTCTGATGGCGAAATTTAATAAACCTATTTGCTACTCAGAGTATCATTAAATGTCGGCTTACGTTTTCTCGCTGCGCTCAAAAATCTAAGCCGACCTACGGTAATAAAAATAATTCGTAGGTGGGATTAGTGATAGCGTAATCCAACAATAAATTGACTGACCTAAATATTGAATGATAAAGTTATAAGTCATTGATTTTATTTCTCTCTAATTGATGCTCGCAGGCGGCCTAAGTCGCTTTTGAAACAATTAATAGCTTTGATTATAAGTGAAATAGATATAAATTAAATTGATATAGAGCAAGTTCAGTCCTCCCTACTTCTTTTTCCAAAAAGAAAGGGGGAGTCACAACAAATTATGCAAAGTATCAATCAGGCTGCTTTGTTCAAAATCGCCTTTAACTATATAGGCATCAGCCCCTACTTCTATCCCTCTCAGTTTGTCCTGTTCTTTTTCTCTAGAGGTAATAATAATTATTGGAATATGCTGAAACTTATCATCTTGGCGCAATCGCTGGGTCAAGGTAAACCCATCCATCCCCGGCATTTCCACATCTGTCAAAATTGCATCAAACTGTTCTGCATTGGCTTTGTGCCAACCATCAATACCATCTTCAGCCGTGGTGACTTGATAGCCACTGGCTTCCAGTACATCTTTTTCTATCTCACGGGTATTCAATGAATCATCAACAACCAGAATATGAGCCGCTTTTTGCTCTCTGTCTGTCTTTTCGTCTTGTCTTGCTGATTGGATACGATGCATAGTGGTATTTTTCATTAGCTCAGCAACATTTAATACGCTAACCAGTTGACTTTTTCCTGTCATAACCATATTAGTGACTAAGGTTAATTTTTGCATATAAGCCGGTAATGGTTTAAGCACCATATCGTATTCATCAATTAATTCATCAATAATCAAAGCCAATTTTTCATTATGTGTTTTGACAATAACTAATAACAACTCATCAGCTGTAGTTGTCGCTCGCTTTATTCCCAGTAAATCAGCCAAAGAAACCACCGGAATAAATTCATTGTCAATATTGACAGCCCATCTATCTGCAACATTCATCAGCTTTTTAGCAGGTACCCGTACTAAACTAGAAATATATTGCGCCGTAAACCCGAAGGTAACACGTTCAACTTCACAAAGAAACACTCGCATCATCGCCAGTGAAAGGGGCAGTTTTAACAGAAAACGTGTACCGTTTTTTGTACTATCAACATCAATAACTCCTTGCAAATCTTCAACAATAGTTTTTTTAACCACATCAAGGCCTACGCCTCGTCCAGATAGGTCAGTTATAATCTCATTAGTGCTAAAACCAGGCAGAAAAATCAGTGCCATAATTTCTTTTTCAGTTAATGCCTCCGCTTCTTCTGCACTAATAATCTCCTTTGAAATAGCTTTTTTCCGTACTTTTTCTACAGGTAATCCTCCTCCATCATCTTGAATGACTATATTCACCCAAGCACCCTCTTGATGAGCGGATAATTCAATGAGACCTTGTTCAGTTTTACCCGCAGCTTGTCGCAATTGGGATTCTTCAATACCATGATCTACGGCATTGCGTAATAAATGTACAATAGGATCACTCAGCTTATCAATCATCTGCCGATCCAGTTCTATCTCTGCCCCTTTAATATGACACTTAATATTTTTACCGACTGACCGGGCTAATTCACGTATTAATCGAGAGGCGGGATCAAAAACTATAGACAGAGGCAGCATTCGCATAATCAAGGCTTTATCATGCAATTCTTCCATCAATAATTGTTGTGCTAGAACGTCATCCCGCAAGCTTTTTTGATACTTTTTAAGATTAAGCTGAAATTCTGCCGCCGTTATATTGATATCTAATTCGGCATCAAGTTGCTGTAAATCAAGCAAACGCTGCTGCATTAAGGTATGACTAGAAACCACCTCGCCCATCAGCTTGATCAATTCATCTAATTTAGGTAATTGAATACGCACCGTCTCACTGGTTTTAAACGTTATGTCAGCATTACCCTGTTTTTCCTCGTTTTCAGTATGTTCAGGTTCTGGATCTAGTCCGGTAACAATTTCTTTTTGCGCAGGTTTTGCTGATTCTAAATTTTCTTGATTAGTTTCAATTTCACCTTTAGCAGCCTGCGATAAAGCTGTAAACAAAGACTCATCAACCTCTGGGAACGAACCTTTTTTTTCAGCAATATCAACCAGCCCAGCAAGCACATCAATAGCACGCAGTAATATCTGACCTAATGCCGGCGAAAATGTAATGGTTCCCTCTCGTAAAGCCCCTAGCACATCTTCCAATTTGTGTGCAGTGTCGCTAATCGTTAGCAACTTAAGCATGCTGGAAGATCCTTTTATGGTATGAGCTGAACGAAAAATAGTATTAATATTTTCCTGCTCAGCAGGATCATCCTCAAGGTTAGAAATCCCCTGTATCATCTGATCAATATGCTCACGAGCCTCTTCAACAAAACGTACAATAAAACGCGTCATATCAATAGCCATAACGCGCCCTCTTTTCTAAGGTTACTTCTGTTTTAAGTTGAGATTGGCATATTAAGCGTATCTCCGCCTTAGGCAAGTCTAGGGGGAGAGTGATTTGCTTGCAAAAATCTTCTTCTGGTTTGTCTAACAGCTGGATAACAAGCCTGCTTTCCTGGATAGCCTTGGAAAAATTTCCACGGTTACGATAAAGTCCTGAGAGATAATAATGTGCCGGCCAGCAATCGTGATGCATATAAAGTGCCTTTTTAAACCATCGAATTGCATCATCCAACTGTTCTTGCCATTTGGCAATCATGCCTAACAATAAAAAAGCATCGACAGATAATGCATCTTTATCCAGTGCTTTGTAGGTAAATACACTAGCTTTATCAAATTCCTGACGGTTAAATAAAATAAAGGCATGTAATAATAAATGCTCAATCGTTTCACTATGATCAGCAGCCAGTTTTTCTAATAAAGGTATTGCTGCTTCATATTGCTTATTTTGAACCAGACTTTTAATATCCTGCTTATTCTCTATCTGGCTAACTACACGGGGCTTCTGTCTTGGTATTTTCACCAAAGAAATCGGTCGAGTTTCTTTAACGACTATTTGCTTAGCCGTTTTACGCTTGTCTAACTGACTATTCTTTGCTACCTCTGTCTGCTTAGCTTTCTCTCCTTTTGCAAAATAGAAAATATCCCCTTGTTGTTTTAATGTCAACAAGCCAAGATCGTTAGACATACTTTCAGTCAAACCCACCAATAAATAGCCATTGGGCTTTAACATTGAAATGATTTTCTTTTGAATTAAAAAACGGGTTGCCTTATCAAAATAAATAGAGACATTGCGGAAAAAAATCACATCTATATCCGTTATTTCAGGGGGAATACACTCAGAAATAATATTGGTTTGATAGAACGTCACTCTGTCGCGAATTTCTGCTTTAAGCACTAACTTAGACAGCAGGCTGGCATCAATGTTTTTTTCCTCAATAAAAAAACGGCGTTGCAGTTCAATACTCACGCCTCGAAAAGCCATAGAGTAATAACTAGCGTCCCGAGCTTGTTCTAGTGCTTTATTATCAACATCTGCACCTAAAATAGTATATGCCCGAGCTGCTGCTTCAGCACCAAATTGTTGCTGTAATGCCATAGCAATAGAATAAGGTTCTGCTCCCGTAGAACAACCTAGGCTTAAAATTCGTAAAGGTTCATTTGTGGAGTTTTCAGCCATTATTTTAGGCAGTAAAAAATCAGTCAAAAATTTTATTTGACTGGCTTCTCTAAAAAAATAGGTTTCATTATTGGTTAATAAACAGATCAGCTCAGATAATTCCACTCTATTATCTGTTAATTGCAGCAGATAAGACTCTCGACCTGTGGCTCCTGTTTGCTTAATTCGGCTGTCAATTGCATTAAATAGTAAGTGTTCATTCAGAGTGTTGAACTCAAGCCCAAACTCTACTTTGGCAAGCTTTTTAAAGGTATTATCAAGGTGTTTTATATCGACCATGGCTGTCAGGAGAAACTCAGATCACTTTTATACTGACTGGAAGTTAAGGCTCTCATTTCTGTAGCAATTGCATTTAAAGAAAGAACATGTTGAATACAATGCCGACTAATGGCCACTTGATTCATACCAAATACAACTGAGCTTTCTTCATCTTGAGCAATTGTCATCCCGCCAGCAGTATTGATTGCTTCCATTCCTTGGGCACCGTCACTTCCCATCCCGGTGCAGATGATACCTACCGCTTTTTCAGCATAAGCTTTTGCAATTGAGGTTAGTAAAATATCACAACTGGGATGATAAATATCTCCATCAGTAGCCGACTGCAAAACAACTCGCTGATTAGCTGAAATACTCAAATGCTGATTGGCCGGTGAGATATATACTTGCCCGGGCTTTAGCAATTCAGAATCCCTAGCAATTTTCACTTGCATGGGAATAATATGATTCAACCAGTCTGCCATCCCTTGTTCAAAGCCAGCACTAATATGTTGAGCAATAACAATAGGGCTTGAAAAATCGGCAGGTAATTTTTTTAAAATAGCTTCTAAAGCCCTAGGGCCGCCAGTCGATGAGGCAATCGCAAAAACTTGTTGTTTTTGCTCTGTCAACATCACCTGGGCTGTGTTTCGTTTAACCACAGGAACCTGGGGTGGTTTTGCTGATTTTGGTCGTAAATGTTTAATCACCTTGATTTTAGATAACATCTTAACCTTAGCAATAAATTGTTTCGCCACTAATGATTCTAACTGGGGCTTTCCTATGACTTCCAATGCGCCATGGGAAATCGCGGCATAGGCATTTTCTGCATCATCCAATGAACTAATAACCAAAATAGGCACTGCATAAATGGCCATAATTTCCTCGATCGCTTTATGCCCCCCCATAACAGGCATTTCCAAATCCATAGTGACGATATCCGGCTTTAATAATAAAACCTGTTCTAATGCTTCTTTTCCATTAGTTGCCTCGCCTATCACCTCAATATCACTATCACTTTCCAGCAATTCGCGTAAAACTGCCCTGACTAGTAGGCTATCATCGGTAATCAGAACTTTGATTTTTGAATTAGATGTCAACATAGTAGAGCCATTATTTATCTAAATCCTTATCAGATACTTTAAAATGTCCTACCACCGCTTTCAGGTCGGCAGACAGTTTAGTCATATGTTGGCTGACATCTGAAACTTGACCAATGGCCTCTTTAGTATGTGTACTTGCAGTAACAATCTCACGCAAAGCTACTACAACTTGATCACTAGCCGTTTTTTGCTGCTGAGTGGAAAGAGATATCTGTTGAGCAGAGCTTGATGTTTCATCAGCACTGACAACCAATTCAGCCAAAGATTCAGTGGTCTGTTCCGTCTCTTGCATACCGTGTTCAATCGTAGCGGCACCTTTTTCTGAGGTAATCACCAGACGGCTTATCGCTTGTTGAATCTCACTGACTTTGCTTTCAATTTCACCGGTTGACTCAGTGACACTATCTGCCAAACGACGAATTTCTGCCGCAACAACACCAAACCGTTTTCCGGCTTCGCCGGCACTTGAAGCCTCCAGAGCGGCATTGAATGCAATTAATTTAGTTTGATCAGCTAAGGCATTAATAATATCCATGATTTTACTGATTTCTTTTGACTTACTCCCCAGCTCAACAATCTCTTGCAAACTGAGCTCATTATCACCTTGAATACCCACCATTCTATGACGAACCCCTTCCACAGCATCAGAGCCTTGTTTACTATTTCTAAGGGTATGGTTAGCAATATCAACCACCGAATTGGCATGCTCAGAAATTTGAGAAGAAGAGGCGGATAACTCTTCCATAGTCGATGTTATTTCTGTCACGGAAGCTGATAATTCACTTGATGTTGCCGCTTGTCCGCCAACTTCAGAGGTAATCTGCTGTGCAGCTATATAAACTGAATCTGCATGTTGTTGAACTTTAGAAACAATGTCATAAAGCTGCTGTTGCATCTGCTCTGCCGCACTAGCCAGTTGACCTATCTCATCAGTGCTAGTATTGTTAATTTTTACAGTTAAATCACCATCTGCAATATGATTCACTGTGGTAATTACTTGTTTAATTCGTCGCACAATACTTCGTGCTGAAACAAAAGAAAGAATCACTCCTAAAACTAGAGCTAATACACTAATGATTATTGATGTGAATCGAGAGTCTGAAATAGCTGACTGGTAGCGACTACGGTCCATTGCGACCTCTATCACCCCAATAGGCTTTCCTGAATAATCTTTTATGGCTTCAACGCTGACTGCATGGGAAACCCCGTCGATTTCCAAATAGACTAACTGTGTGACACCATCCAATGCAGCTTTTAATTTTTTTGCTGATAATAATGGTTTATCACCTACGGTAGAGGCAAAGGTTTTAAATGTGCCATCCCTATAAATATGCAAACTCGCATCAACAGCATATTTGTTTTTAAAGGCATCAAAAAAAGGCTGTCCAAAGCTCATTCCAAATTCTACAGAGCCTAAATGTTTACCTTCATTAAACACTGGAACCATGCCTCGGGCACCTAACCCAGCCACGCCTGACTCAAGGCCGCGTGTTGGTTTTTTCACCTTGTTTGTATGGGTGACGGTATGGCGAAAAGACGATAGATCATCACCAAATTTTTTATGCTTATGTAAACGTAAAAAAGAAGTGGCAGGTGGCAGGTGGAATTGAAATTGTCGCACGCCGTACTGTTCAGAAAGTATCGGGTATCCTGGCAATAATAAATCCTTTAAGGCTTCCCTATCTCCGGTTGCAAATTTCCTCTGTACCAGTGGAATATTGGCAACTAAGGCACTTAAAGCTTCACCTAACCGGGTTTCAGCAGCAATACCATTTGAAATATTATCCACATAACCGCGTAATTCCTGCTGCTCTGCCAAAAGAATCACTTCTTTCATATTATGTAAATTGGAAAAGGTCATGATGACGCCAACAATGACAATTGATAATGACATTGAAATCGTAATTTTTATCCAAAGTTGAATATTATCAAACATAAATATTACCAATTATTAAAAAGTTCTCTAAAGAATATGATGTATTTATACACGAATTGAAGATAATTACCCAAGAATAAAATCAATGAGGTTAGATTCGGTTGAAGGGGCAAAAACAGTTTAGGTAAGGCGCAATATAGATAGGTTATTTTATTGTACGTTGCCTTATTTCAAAGGCTGGGGTAGGTGTCTTTTTAATCAATAAATTCACTTAATTGACTGCTTGTTTGTCGCAATCGCTGGCTTAGCAGTTGAGTGATTTTTAAAACAAAAATTAATGCTAATGAACTGTAATCCTTTGATAAGTTATCAAAACTATTTCTATTCATTGAAATAAACTCACTATGCTCAAGGGCTATAGCCTTAGCTGATCGCGGGCCATTATCAAGTAATGACATTTCTCCAAATGATCTGCCAGCAGATAGGGTTGTTAATCGTTTATTGTTTTTTTGAATTTCGATTTTACCTTTAGTTATGATATTAAGTGTTCCTCCTGGATCGCCTTCATCAAATAAGATGCCTCCTGTTTTTATAGAAAAAGGCTCGAAGTAATGGCTTAGTATTTCGAGCTGTTTCCAGGTGAATTCGTTTGCCCAGACTGTATCATTGAGCATATCAGCACATTTCGCCGTGGTTATGGAGACGCTAATTTTTTGAGGTGTAATAGTCACTTTAATATCATTATTTGATTTTGAAGTTAATCATTCTTCAAGTTTTGAAAGTCTATTTTCTAAAGCTTTAAATTTTTTGAATAAAGCGGGTAATTTACTTAAAGCGGCCAATTCACGCCATGCAACTTTCTTGTCTTTAGCTGGGCTGCCAAAAACCTGGGTGCACGGCTCTATATCGCTAGCAACCCCTGTTCTTGCCATGACAACTGCCTGATGACCAATATTAACGTGGTCAGCTATTCCTGAGCTTCCTGCCAGCACAGCACCATCCCCAATGGTACAAGAACCGGAAATGCCTGATTGTCCACAGATAATGACATTTCTACCAACCTGGTTGTTGTGACCTAATTGCACTAGATTATCAATTTTGCTGCCAGCACCAATTGTTGTAGAGCCTAAAGCCCCCCGGTCTATGCAAGTGTTAGCACCAATTTCCACATTATCAGCGATCACAACATTACCTACGTGAGGTACTTTGATATGTTCGTTATTGCGGTATTTATAACCAAACCCATCGGCGGCAATAATAGCACCTGAATGGATGATGACATTGTTTCCTATTATGGTGTTGTCATAGATCACTACATTAGGGTAAATACGACAGTTCTTTCCAATTGAGACGTTG
>Ga0164313_10001907_pt1 | contig 18703 bp, 7 predicted proteins | sample GuaBasSedimGuay4_FD_113735 | JGI IMG/M metagenome (GOLD analysis project Ga0164313, IMG submission 113735) | Subseafloor sediment microbial communities from Guaymas Basin, Gulf of California, Mexico - Guay4, Core 4569-4, 0-3 cm | ecosystem: Environmental > Aquatic > Marine > Hydrothermal vents >...
AGGTTCACCAGGGCAAACTTGTGCAGGATTTGGGGATGTAATAATTTCCATATCCACAGGAGAGCCCACATTAATGGGGATAAAGTAAGACGTATCGACACAACCCAAACTTGTTTGAATAATTAAAAATGATTCATAATCCCCCGCCTGGGAATAAATATAGGTTGGTATTTCAATTGGATCTTCACTTTCAATAATAGTTCCATCCCCTGTATGCCAAATCCAATTAGTTATTTCAATTTCGGAAATACTTGAATCTGAAAAAATCACTGTCAACGGTGCACAACCCTCACTTATATCAACTGCGAAAGCAGCATACGGGTTTACAATTGTATCTTGTTTTTCTAAAGTAGAACCAGTACAAAAGTTATCTGTGGTTATTGTTAATAAAGGGCCAAAAAAATAAATTTCGCTACCAAAATAGGGGTCATCAATCTCTGAAACTTCGAAAGTATATTCAACTGTTTGGCCATAAAGGGTATCTTCATCGAAAATCCATTGAAATTCTGTTGCGTTGGGTGTTGTGCCTTCATAAGTAACCGTCATTTCCGGGGCACATCCTATATTAGGGCTTGAAGTAAATTCAGCTATTGCCTCTGTAATGGTGAGAAAGAGGGTATCCGAATTGATACATCCATCCTGAATTACTGTAAGTATAGGCGTATAGTCTCCCGGTTCTGTAAATGTATGATAAACCGTATCAGGAGATGAAGGAAAAATTTCGATATCATCTGAACTCCATTTAATTCTTGTAAATACAGGTGCACTGTTGTTAACAAATACCACTTCATCACAAAAATCAGGGCCTCCAATAAATTCCCAATCCGCTTCCGGAGGTCCGATTACGATATTAAAACTATCTACAACATTACAACCCACATCATCTGTTACTATATATGAAATCGGATAAATACCCTCCTCTGTATAAATTGCCTCCGGTGGATTAGGAGTTTGGTCGGTAATTTCATCCCCTAAATCCCAAAAATAAAAAAGAGTGTTGCTTAAAGGGGAGTTAGAGCTTGCATCCACGTTGTAATCAACTGTTAATGGGGGCAAGCAACTAGTAAGTGGTGTGTTATTAAAAACAACATTGGGTTTGACAGATGTGACAGTAGCACCTGCCACCGAAATCACATCAAAACAACTTTTGTTATTTGTAACCTTAAGAGCTACGGTATGATTACCGATTGTTGTGTATGTATGTGATTGGTCACCCTCGTTAAAATCGATAACATTTCCATCTCCAAAATCCCATTGCCAGGTAATAATCTCATTCCCCGTACTCCAGGTCGATAAATCATGAAATGCTATTTCAAAGGGTAAACAACCCTGACTTTCAGCAATTATTTCGTAATCTGCCTCTGGTTTCGGAAAAACTGTAATATCAATGCTCTCAGAAATTCCACCATCTGCTGTAAAAATAACCGGATAAACTACGGTAAACAACGTGGTGTTTTGAAAAGTCTGAAATGCAGTATCCGAAAATGAAATATTTCCGCTTCCAAAATCCCACTTAGGATTGTTTACCACTCCAAACTCATGGGTAAACTCTATTGAAGTTATTGGTGGACACCCTTCACTAACACTAGCCGATATTTGTGAAAAGGTGTTTATCGAAATCAAAATATAAAGCAAAACCAATACCTGCTTTAGATATGCACTATTTTTTAAAGTCATTATTATTTTTGTTTTAGGCTCTGTTCAAAAGTAATGTTTTTTATTAAATTTGGGCTATGGGAATTATTCATCCAAAAAAATAATAAACATGCTTCGAAAGCTATTTTTAACACTTTTTTCCTTCTTGTCGGCACTTCTTATTTTTGGTCAATGTGCAACGGTAATACCAAACGAATTCCTGGAATATCGAATCGAAAATAATAACCAACAAAAAGAATTGGTATCATATAATTTGAATAAAACATTGAGTGTTAAAGTATATCGGGTTGCTTCAAGTTTAGATGTATATGATATTGCCATTGGTGACTATGGCCCGGTTTGGGATGAATTAAATGAGGTATTCGATAAAATTGGTTTGCAGTTTGATTTATGCATAGAAGAGGATATACCTAATTATAATTACAATATTCTTGACTTAAAAGTAGATACAGCTACAGGACTAAATAAATATGATGAAATGGTTGCCCTGCACTACACACCAAATGTGATCAATGTTTATTATGTCGAGGAAATTAAAAATTTTCCGGATGGTGGAAATCCATCAGGATTTGCTTTTATGCCTGGTGGAGCGGATGTAATCGTTTTAACTAAAGGTTCTGGCCCAACTACTGCAATACATGAAATGGGGCATTTTTTAGGCCTGTTTCATACTTTTGAAACTGGAAATGAACTCGTGGATGGATCGAACTGTGAAACGGCTGGTGACATGATTTGTGATACCCCGGCAGATATCGACGGTAATACCACTAACTGCCAATACAATGATCAGCAAAAAGATGCCAATGGCGATTATTACACACCCTATTTAAGTAATTATATGTCGTATTATGGTTCATGCACTTGTCGCTTTACAAATGGGCAATATAATATGATGGCTATGGTCTTTCTGGAACAAAGGAACTACCTTTGGTAAGATAAGCAGGTTGCCCCTAAAGAAGAGTCCAATTCCATTTTATATTGAAAATTTTATTGCTTAAATTTACGGCGGATTTAAGTTTTATCCGTGTTTAGTTTACTAAGCTAAAGTTTTTTAACAAAAATTAGAAACCCCCGTTATATGGCTGTAACGGGGGTTTTGTTTTTTTAAGCTTGGTTTTTAAGTACATTCTTTCAACTTTTTCCCTGGCCCAGGGCGTTCGCCGTAAAAACTTTAAACACGATTTAATGGAGGGGTCGTTTGTAAAACAGCGGATTTTAATTCTCTTACCCAGTTCCTCAAAACCATATTTATCTACCAAGTACCCCAAAATATCAACCAATCTTATGCCATGCAATGGGTTATTGGGCTGTGCATTGTTTTCGTTTCTTTTATTCATGTAGCATACAGAATTTAACAATTGATTATAGGAGCAATTATTAATTGTTCATTGTTCATTGTTCATTGTTCATTGTTCATTGTTCATTGTTCATTGTTCATTGTTCATTGTTCATTGTTCATTATTAATTGCTTTACTCATCTTTTCTTTCGTTTATTAGCCTTCTTATCCCCTCTTGTTTTGGGCTTTTTATATTTTTTTGCCAGCTCCCGCTTATATGACCCTCCCTGATTGACTTTCCTGTTTTTCTCAATTTTCTCTTGAAATGAATCAACCCGTTTTTTTTTATTCAGGTTCTGGCTGTATTTCTCCACTATTTTTGGTCGTTCTTCGGGTGTTAATTGTGTAGATATTACAACTTCTGAGGGAAAATCAATCGGTTCAATTTTAGTTGACATTAGTGCTTCTATCGCTTCCTTAGCCGCTTCTTCTTTGGGGGTGAAAAACAATATGGATTTTCCTTCCTGCTCTGCCCTACCCGTTCTGCCAATACGGTGCATATAGTTTTCCGGAAAATCGGGCGTATCAAAATTGAATACATGTGTGATTTGCTCCAAATCAAGTCCACGGGCAATTACATCGGTAGCCACCAATATTCTCGTCTTTCCTTCATCAAATTCCTCAACCGATCTTATCCTGTAATTCTGTGATTTATTGGCATGAATTACACCGGTTTCCGTTGCTGGCAATGCTTCGGCTAGGCTATCCGCCCTCTTTTTACTGGAAACAAACACCAAAACCTTACGGTATTCTTCTTTATCTTTTAATAAATGTGTCAACAAATTAACTTTGGTGTAAAAGTTGGGCACCGCATAACATTGCTGATTTATATTATCTAATGGTGTACCACTTACTGCAATTGAAATTTTGACAGGTGCTATAAAAAAATCATCTATCAGTTGATCAACTTCTTGGGTCATAGTCGCCGAAAACATGATATTTTGTCGACGCTCCGGTAGCAATTCAAAAATATTTGTCAGTTGAAAACGGAAGCCCAGGTCCAGCATAACATCTACCTCGTCAATCACTAATTTCTTAATCGCTTTTAGTTTCAATGTTCTGCTTAAAGCCAAGTCGTATAACCGACCGGGTGTTGCCACAATAATATCTGCTCCCTGGGCAACTTCCTGCCTTTGCGTGTTAATATTTGTTCCTCCATAAACTCCCAGAACCCGGATACTTAAATAGTTTGCAAAACTTTTGATATGATCCACAATCTGTATAACCAATTCACGTGTGGGAACCAGCACTAAAACCGTGGGGTTTACTTGTTTCGAAAACTTGTATTGCTGTAATATCGGAAGCATGTAGGCCAGCGTTTTTCCTGTTCCTGTTTGTGCAATACCAACCACATCTTTACCCGAAAGAATAACGGAAAAAGCCTCTTCCTGAATAGGGGTTGGCTTTTTAAATCCCAGGTCATCAATCGCAAAACGCAATTGTTTATTAATATTAAAATTTTCGAATGCACTCACTACCAACTTTTTTTTTGCGAATGTATAACATCTCATCATTAATGTGAATAATCTGGTTCAATACCATTTTAGGAATCCAATATACATTTGGTTTATTGTTTTTCTCATTCTCCCGTTAAGCGTAACTTTGAAATACTTATTTTTTATCATTTAAACCAAAAATTACTATTATGAAAAAACTCTACATTGTATTAATAGCCGTAGCAATATCAGCTTTAGGTTACGCCCAGGATTATTCTGAGGATTTTGAATCTTATAGCCCCGGAGACTATATCGGTGTTGAATCCGATCAGTGGACAACCTGGAGCGGTAATACAGGAAGTGCAGAAGATGCCCAGATTACATCTGATTTGGCAAATAGTGGAACAAATTCAATTTATTTTGAAGTTCAGGGTACTTCAGGTCCCCAGGATGTGGTTTTGCTTTTTGATGGAAAACATACTGAAGACCTCTTTAATTTCTCAGCTTATTTTTATATCCCTTCCGGAAATTCGGCTTATTTTAATTTCCAGGCCGAAGAAACCATAGGTGTTACATGGGCTATCGATGTTTATATGAACGACGATGCTTCTCTGGCTGTATCTTCCGGAGGTAATAATCATGTTCTAACTACTTATCCGAATGATCAGTGGTTTAAAGTTGAATTTAATATTAACCTTACCATAAACAATTGGAAATTTTTAGTTGATGATGTTGTTAAAGGTGAATGGTTTAACGAAGTTAATGCAGTTGCAATGGTCGATTTTTTTCCGGCTACTGCCAATGACCTTTTTTATATTGATGATGTAGCTTTTTCGGTTGAAGAGTTTGTATTGCCTGATTTAAATGCCGCTGTTTTGGGGGTTAATGTTGGCGTTATTGGAATCGTTGGTCAGGAAAGAAATCCGGTTATTACAATCGGAAATGTTGGAAGTCAGGAAATTACGGAATATGTTCTGAGTTATGAGTATAATGGGGTAATGGATGAAGTTACCTTATTAAATCTGTCATTAGGATCGCTTGAGAAAATGGAGTTTTCGATGCCGGAAATAACCCTTGCTGAAGGCGAAAATGAATTGCTGGCTTATGTTAGCAATGTTAATGGACTGGGGCAAGATGATGTTCCTGAAGACGATAGTTCTTTCGTAATTGTTAATCCTGTTGTTGCTGCCCCCGGTAGAATAGTAATTGCTGAAGAAGGAACAGGAACATGGTGCGGATGGTGCCCGCGTGGTACAGTTGCAATGGACTTTATGGCCGGAAATTATGAGGGTTATTATTATGGAATTGCGGTGCATAACGGAGATCCAATGGTTGTGCCCGAATACGACGACGCTTTAGGTTTTTCTGCTTTTCCGGGAGCAATGGTCGACCGGACAGATGTGATCGATCCTGCTAATATAGAATTTGATTTTGTAAATAGGGTAGAAATGACACCCTTGGCTTCTATTACTACAGGTGCACAATGGAATGGTGATGCATTAATGATTTCATTAACATACAGCGTAATAGAAGAAATAGCAGGGAATTATAAGGTAGTCTGCGTGCTTACCGAAGACGGAGTTTCCGGAACAAGTGGATCCTGGGCTCAGGCAAATAATTATTCCGGAGGGGCTACACCAATGGGCGGTTTCGAAAACCTTCCAAATCCTGTACCTGCTTCAGTAATGGTATATGATCATGTTGCACGTGTTGCCAGCCCGTTTACCAACGGATACGAAAATGCATTCCCTGATGGAGGAATACCTGGTGAAGGCTATACATTTAATTTTACAATTCCGATACCGGAAGATTGGAATCCTGACAATATGCACATTGTGGGTATGTTATTAGAACCCAATGGCGAAATAAATAATGGCGGCGGATCTACAATTGATCAGGCGATAAGCAATGGATATGTTGAAGGTACTGTTGTTGTTGGAATTGAAGAGTTGAGTCATATTGTTTCAAACTTCGAAGTATATCCGAACCCTGCCCAAAACCAGGCGAACATTAACCTCGATCTAAAAAGCGATCAGCAAGTATCATTAAAAATAATTGATCTTAGCGGAAAAGTAATTCTTAGTAAGAATTACGGCCGGTTAAACGGAACATACGATTTGCCTATTGGGCTGAATGGAATTGAATCGGGTGTTTATTTTGTTAATCTTTTGATTGGAGATCAAGCTATAACCCAAAAACTTATTGTTGAATAACCTATTGTCAAATATTAATATTGAAAGAGACCGCTTTTTTGTGGTCTCTTTTTTTGTTTTTATTTGTATTTTGTTTGAGGTATCGATCCTTAATTATATTTCTTCCATCTCCTTTTTTCCCTGGCCAACAATGCATTAAATTTTTTAGGTGCTTCAATTTCAAAAACCATCGGACTGTTTAATTCAGTGTGGGTTATTTCTAAATGCGTAGCACATAAAAATAACCCTTTATGTTTTAATATGTCACCTTTTATACCATACAATTTATCGCCAACTATTGGATGTCCGGTTTTGGCTAAATGAATACGCAACTGGTGGGTACGGCCGGTTTCAGGGAAAAGTTCAACTAACGAAAGCCAGTCGTTTTGAAGCGATTCAACATAATTTATCCGATGATATGCAGTATAAGCTTCTTTTCCTTCAATTTTTATATCAATAACGCCTTGTTCGCTGATTTTGCCATTAACAACAGCCAAATAACGCTTTTTTACTGCCCTGTTTTCAAATTGTTTTTGCAATTGAAATTGAGCGTTCGCGGTTTTGGCAAACAATAAGAGCCCGCTTGTAGCCGAATCTAATCTATGTACCGGTTTTGGCCAGGATAGCCTGTCAATAGCATCAGAGGGTTTTGCATGGTGAAAAACGACATTTGTTGCGGTTTTAAATTGATTTCCACTGGTAACTAGTCCGGATGGTTTATTAATTACGATAATACAATCGTCTTCGTAAACTATTTCTACCGGGGTTTTATAGGGTTTGGGAGCTGTTTCATCAGCAGCCAATAATTCAATCTTCATACCGGGCTTAATCCATTTACCGGTTTCAGCTTTTTGGCCATCAATGGTCAAAAGCCCACGCTTAATTGCTTTCTTTATCCCACTTTTAGAAGGAATGGAACTAAATATTCCATAAGCATAATCATTAAACCGGGCTACAGGTGTCTTTCCAGGAACAATATGCGATTCAATAATTTTCAAAAATGGATTTAAAACTAAAGCATGATTAATGGTTGAAAGTTACACAACATCCAAAATATAACCTCACAAAAAGCTCAACAATTGTTTTTTTTTGAATAAAAACTATTGTTCGGGGGTGTTCGCTTTAGTTCTTTAGTTCATCACTTTAGTTCATCACTTTAGCTCACTTTAGCTCACTCTAGCTCACTCTAGCTCACTTTAATTCACCTTAGTCACTTACAAACGTGACAAATTTTTGCCTCGTTTTTGTCCGGCAATATAAATAATGGAAAACTCTATCGCTCCCCTATTCCGGGTATATTCCTTTAAGTCGGAAGTATTAAAATCGTAACTAAACCTAAACGTATTGTAGCCGTGTTTAAACCCCATATGCATAATTATGGCATCTTTATTTCTCCATCCAATTCCGGCCAAAACCTTATATTCAGAACCATCGAAACGGTATTCCCCATACAGGTTAATCAATATTTGCCTAAAGTCGCGTTGCATCTGATAATAAGCATTCAATTCCAATTCAATCTGTTCATTTATAGTGTATTCGGTTCCTGCATTAAATAACCACCTTAAAGGCAAATTTCCTTCAGAACCATCTAAAAACTGTTCTTTAGGATTGGTAACATGAAACACCGAAAAACCACCAAAAGGTCTGAACCGGCTCTGACGGTTAATATTCTTATAAAGAAACCCTATGTTAACGTCTGGCATTATGGTATTTTGCCTTACAAAGTTTTCACCACTGGAAAGGTCGATATTGAAGTAATTTTCATCGTATTGGGCATCAAATGTCATGTTGCTACTATTTATCCTTTTATAAATAAATCCCAACTGTAAACCAACACTCAATAAATACCGTTTTGATTTTGGATCGGTTATTAAGTACGAGCCTGACCCTACAAAATTAAAGGTGTTAATAATCCCGATTTCGTCAGTGTTTTTAATATAACCACCCACAGCCCATTTATCATTTACAGGCATGTCCATCGAAAGTGCAAATGTATTTATGCTGCTCGAAAGGCTACTCCATTGATTCCGGTATTGGGCACCAATATTAATGTCGTTATTCGTAAAAATGCCTGTTGCTGCCGGATTCGAAAGAATCGGAAGGGTTTCTAACTGACTGAATTGTGCATCTTGCGCATTTGTAATGAAGATACCCAAGAACCAGGTCAAAATCGATATTTTTATATATTTTCCCATGATGTTTCTTATTTAATTAACGATACGTTTCCTTGAATTTTATAGGCATTGCCATTTACCCCGATGGCATCGACAACATAAATGTAAACCCCCATCTGAACTTTTTGTCCTTTGTAGGTTCCATCCCATCCACCTTCAATATCATTGGTTTCATAGATTAGTTCACCCCATCCATCGTAAATTTTAAGGTTCATTTTATTGAATGGTCCACCACGAACATAAAAAATGTCGTTTACTCCATCGTTGTTGGGTGAAAATGCATCCGGTGTTTTTGGTGGAACCGTTCCCGGGTTGGTTACAGATACAACCTGGCTTAAACTATCGCTGCATCCTGCATCGTTGCTCACAAACTGGGTTACGGTATAAACCCCTTCTTCAGGATATTGATGACTTGGGTTTTCCTCTTGCGAAAGTGCTGACCCATCACCAAATTCCCAATCGAATAAAGTTGCACCAACTGCCTGGCTTAAAAACTGTACTTCGAATGTATTGTCCGTTTCTTCAAAATCGAAACCGGGCTGGGGATTTGCAGAAATTTGAACCTGTAATATGGTAGAATCGTTGCATCCCAGGTTTGAGTGAACAATCAACTGCACATCAAAAGTTCCGGAAGCCTCGAATATATGAGCAGGATTTTGCACCAGCGACTGGGTTCCATCCCCGAAATCCCATTCAAAACTCTCGATGGTACCCGCATTGATTATTGTTGAATCAGTAAACTGAATAGTGTTTTGTTCACATTGTCCAGTCCAACCAAAATAGGCAATCAATGGATTATTGATATCAACAATTATTGTATCCGTATGCGCAGTACAAGCCCCCGATTGTTCAGTAGATAATGTTATGGCAACACTTCCTAAAATCAAATCCTGGTTTGAAAAAACATAAACCGCATTCATATCATTTGCAGAAGGAACAAATGTTCCACTGCCATCCGTTGTCCATATTCCTGTGATAGAATTGATTATAATTCCTTGTAATTGTACTTCTGAAGTTCCTTCACAAACGGTAATATCGTCACCTGCATCCGCTTCCGGCACAGGATCGATTATTAACAGAAGCGAATCTACTCCAGGTGGGCATCCCTGTGTATTGCTCGTTGATAAATACAGGGTTATTTCCCCTACCAAAGCATCTCCCTGACTTGCAATATATTGGGCATCCAATGTTTCCGGACCGGGTGAAAAGAACCCACTTCCTGAAGTGGACCATTCACCGGTTGAAGTTCCGGAAACCGAACCATCCAATTGTATTATCAGGTTATCTGCACAAGTATTTATATTATCGCCGGCATCGGCCATTAGGTCATTTACAATAACAATCTGCATAGTATCAATATCGGCAAAGCAAATACCAGATTGAATAGTAGTTAACGATAAAATTACATTTCCGCTTGCTATGTCTGCTTCTGATAAAGTATAAATGGCATCCAATGCATTAGGTGAAGGGTTAAATGTTCCGGTACCATTGGTGCCCCAGGTTCCTTCCAATGCATTCTCTACGGATCCGTTCAATTGAATATCCGTAATTCCAGTACAAACCGTAACACTTTCCCCTGCATCTGCTACCGGAACCAATTCAATGGTTAAGGTAAGTGAATCCACACCGGGATCACATCCCATAGCACCACTTGTTGTAAGGTATAATAGAACCGTACCCGACAACGAATCAGTGGTACTGGCAAAATACTGCGCATTTAGCACATCAGAACCCGGGAAAAAGAAACCGCTTCCGGAAGTTGTCCATTCGCCTGTGGATGTTCCGATTACTAATCCATCCAATTGAATGGTAAGGTTATCGGCACAAGTAGTAATATCATCTCCGGCATTGGCTATCAAATCCTCTGCAAATTCAACCATCAATGTATCTGATGTCTCACCACAAGGCTCTGAATTTAAGGATGATATAATCAACTCCACGCTTCCGTTTAGTTGATCATCTGCACTTGCGATATAAATAGCACCAAGCGTGTTTTCATCAGGATCAAAAACCCCATTTCCACTACTCGTCCATAAAATTTGATTAATGTTCAATGCAATTGCCTCAAGGTGAACAGTATCAGTACCTCCACAAACCACCTGATTTAAGCCGGCATCTAGTATCGGTAGTGGATTAAGAAGGTATGTAGCAGTATCATTTCCGGCCAAACAGCCACCATTGTTGGTCGAAACCAACATTAAATTAAAACCACCGAGAATCGAATCCCCGGTACTAGGAATATAAGTTGCATCTAATGTCGTATTATCGGGCACAAATGACCCTGTACCTGAAGATCCCCAGATACCCGTAGATGATCCACCGGAAATAACACCATTAAGGGCTACAGCATCAACATCGGCACAAAATGTTTCGTCGTCACCTGCAAAAACATAAACGGTATTACCAAATGTTACTGCCATTTGATCTGCTTCAGCAGAACAATTTCCGTTATTGGTTGATTCCAATGTAAAGGTTACCAAGCCGGATGCAACATCTGTTGCACCAAAAGTATAAATGGCATTTAAACTCATGTTGTCTGAAAATGTTCCATCACCTGTTGTAGTCCAGGTTCCGGTACTCGACCCATTATTGATTGTACCATTTAAAGTGGTCGAAATAGCCGAAACACAAACCTGCTGGTCTTCTCCGGCATTAACAAATATCCCATCCGAAAAAGTTAAATCAAATGAACCTGTTGATTCACTACACAAACCGTTTCCGGTTGATGTAAGTGTTATAGACACCACACCTGCAGTAACATCAGCTTCACTTGCGGTATATAATGTATTTAAACTTGTTGGGTTACCGAATGAGCCGGTTCCACTTGTACTCCATAATCCGCCTGTTGCATTTTGTACACTTCCGAATAAGTCGAGTACCGGATTAGTTCCGCAAATGGTTGTATCATTATAAACAGTTACAATTGGACCAGGCAAAATAGTAATTACCATGGCATCGTTAGCCATATTACAGCTGTTAACAGTGGTTAAAGTAATGGTAACCGAACCGTTAATGCCATCCTGACCTGAAGGTTGGTATACAGCATTCATTGTAGTATCATTTGGCATGAATATACCAGACCCGGAAGTGCTCCATTGTCCTATGTCTGCCCCGCCTGAAACCGATCCATTTAATTGAACTTCGCTGTCGTTTGAACAGATGGTCTCATCTGAACCAGCATCTGCAGTCCCCGGAGGGAATACACTTATTTCCATGGTATCAGCTACGGCAAAGCAATCGCCATTTCCGGTTGAAGTTAAAACAAGCATCACATGCTGATTTAAACTATCGACCGAACTTAATTGGTAAACTGCATTTAATGTATTGGCATCCGGAACAAATGTTCCTGTTCCTGAGCTAGTCCAAACACCTGTGCTCGCACCACCCGATACAAAACCATTTAAGGTTACATCGAGGTTGGTAATACAAACGGTTTGGTCGTCGCCTGCAAATACACTCGGTGCCGGTGAATAGGTAATTGTAATATTATCGGTGGCATCGTTACAAGCATTGGCTGTTAAGGTCAATACAACCGAGCCATTTAAAATATCATCATCCGAGGGAATGTAAATTGCATTCAGGGTTAAATTGTTTGGGTTGAAAATACCGCTACCGGCTGAACTCCAAACACCTGAGGTTGCAGCACCGGAAATTTGTCCGTCTAATTGTATCGGATTGTTATTTGCACAAACCGTCTGGTCGTTTCCTGCATTGGCAGTACCAACCGGAAATACACTCACCAATAAACTATCTACAACAGGTAAACAATTTCCATTATTTACCGATGTAAGATATATGGTTGCTCCACCATTAATACTGTCCTGCGAAGAAATCACATAAGTAGCATTCAAATCAAGGTTGTTCGGAACAAAAAACCCGGTTCCCGAAGTTGACCAAATACCATTAGCCGTTGGTCCGTTTACCGAACCGTTTAATGGCACATTTAAATCATCAACACAGTTGGTTACATCCGGGCCAGCATCTACAACCGGTGCTGGTGTTATATCAATAGTCATTTCATCTGATTCTGAAGCACAAGACCCATTACCGGTTGAAGTAAGCGTTAAAGTTACAGAACCATTGGCTATTTCGGTAGGATGCGGTACGTAATTGGCAAATAGCGATGTGTTTGATGGGCTAAAAGTACCTAAACCACCGGACCATACTCCACCAGAAGCACCAGTAACAGAGCCTAACAAATTAACTATAGCATTGTTTGCACATACCGATTCATCAAGCCCGGCGTTAACCACAGGGGCAGGTGTATAAAAAACCTGAACCTGATCAAATTCTGCATTACAACTTCCATTTCCGGTTGAAGTAAGAGTTAAAATAACATTACCACTCGTAATTTCTGCCGCAGTAGGTGTATAAATTGCATTTAAAGCCGATGGTGCAGGTGAAAAGGTTCCATTACCTCCACTCCACTCTGCTCCTGTAGCAAACTGAACTGAACCGCTCAACTGTACTGTGGCATTATTGGCACAAGCTTCCTGATTAGCACCCGCACTTACAATGGGTGAAGGATTTATTGTGATAATCATTTCATCAGAACTGGTAGTACACAAGGTGCTACCGGTTGTGGTTAAAATTAAGGTAACCGTTCCGGCTGTTATTTCTGCCGGACTCGGAATATAGGTTGCATTTAGCGATATGTTTGAGGGATTAAAAACTCCTGTACCACCAGACCACTCCCCACCTGTAGCACCTGCAACAACACCTTCAAGAAGTACAGCTGCATTATTTGAACATGAAGACTGGTCGCTTCCTGCATCTGCAACTGCAATAGGTTCGAAATCGATGATAACTGAATCCATTTCGGCATTACAGCTTCCATTTGAAGTTGATGTTAAATACAGGATAATTTGACCCAAACTAATATCTGCTGCCGAAGCATTATAAGTAGCATTAAGATCGAAAACATTCGGAACAAACGTTCCTGTTCCACCACTCCATTGTCCACCTCCTGCAACACTTACCGATCCACTCAATGGAATAGAAGCATTGTCGGCACAAACCGCCACATCCGAGCCTGCATCAACAACCGGCGAAGGTCCAAAGGTGAAAGTTACCTGGTCTTCGGTGGCAATACAAACCCCATTTCCTGTGCTGGTAAGTGTTAATACCAATGTGCCTAAGCTTACCTCAGCTGCAGAAGGCGTATAAATTGCGTTCAATGTTTGATTGTCAGGGTTAAAAATCCCGAGTCCACCGGACCAAACCCCACCTGTAGCACCACTTACAGCACCATTTAATGAGATAAGCGGATTATTTGAACAATACTCTAAATCGTTTCCGGCATTTACAACCGGTGCATCCGTAATGGTAATTAATATATCATCAGATTCCGGGTTGCAGTTTCCGTTTCCGGTTGTAGAAAAAGTAAGGGTTACTAAACCTGCGCTTATTTCATCCGCCGATGGCGTATAAAGAGGATTGGGCACGATTGCCGATGGATTATAAGTCCCGTTTCCACCAGTCCATTGCCCGCCGGTAGCCCCAATCACATTCCCGTTAAGGTTTACATCTACATCATTTGCACAAACCGTTTGGTCTTCGCCTGCATTGGCAATTGGAGCAGGGGTGAATGTTATAGTTAAACTATCAACTTCCGAATTACAAGTCCCGTTTCCTGAAGTTGTTAGGTATAATTTCAGCGATCCTGAAGCTATTTCAATTGCAGTTGGTGAATACGTTGCAATTAAACTATTTGCATTCGGCAGATAAGACCCATTACCACCGCTCCATTGACCACCTGTGGCGATTGTAACAGAACCGGATAAACCAACATCTGCATTGTTTTCACATATACTTTGATTAGTACCAGCATTAACAGTTGGAGACGGTGTGAAATTATAGGTTACCACATCGGTAACAACATTACAAGTCCCGTTTCCTGTAGATTCTAAAGTAAGGGTAACATTACCTGCGGTAAGTTCTGATGCTGAAGGAGTATAAGTCGCATTTAAAGCTTGATTATCAGGGTTAAAAGAACCCAAACCACCGGTCCATTGACCACCAGCTGCTCCTGAAACAGAGCCATTTAAATCAATATCAGCATTATTTGAACAAAACGCACCACCCGTACCGGCATCAACAACCGGCGCCGCGGTAAAGGTCAAGGTTATTTGATCGTTTTCAGCATTACAGGTTCCGTTTCCGGTTGTAGTAAGAGTTAATATTAGAGTACCGTTTGAAATCTCGGTTGGTGTTGGGGTGTAAATTGCATTTAATGCAGCGGCTGATGGCGTATAAACACCACTTCCACCAGACCATTGTCCGCCAGTAGCTACCGAAACAGATCCGTTTAGCGAAACATCTGAATTATTTTCACAAACGGTCTGATCCGCACCGGCATTGGCGATAGGAGCAGGTGTAAAAGTTATGGTTAAGCTATCAATTTCAGCATTACATGTTCCATTACCGGTCGTAGTTAAGTATAATTTTACCGAACCGGCAGTAATTTCTGAAGCAGACGGCGAATAAGTAACATTTAAACTATTATTATTCGGAACAAAAGATCCATTACCACCGCTCCACTGACCACCAGTTGCAACGGTTACAGCACCTGACAATCCCACATCAGCATTATTTCCACAAACACTTTGATCAAAGCCAGCATCAACAGTTGGAGACGGTGTAAAATTATAGGTTACCACATCGCTTACTACATTACAGGTTCCATTTCCGGTTGATTCTAATGTAAGGGTAACATTGCCCGCAGTAAGTTCCGAGGCAGAGGGCGTATAAACAGCATTTAAGGCTTGGTTATCAGGATTAAACGATCCCAATCCACCAGTCCATTGTCCGCCACTAGCTCCAGAAACAGAGCCATTTAAATCAATATCAGCATTATTTGAGCAAAGTGAATTACCTATTCCTGCATCAACAACAGGTGCTGCAGTAAAGGTTAATGTTAACTGATCACTTTCTGCATTACATGTTCCGTTTCCGGTTGTGGTTAATGTGAGTACCAACGTTCCGTTTGAAATCTCAGTAGGTGTAGGTGTATAAACTGCATTTAATGCTGCTGCTGATGGCGCATAAACTCCACTTCCCCCAGTCCATAATCCGCCAGTAGCTACCGAAACAGATCCGTTTAGCGAAACATCTGAATTGTTTTCACAAACGGTTTGATCGGCGCCTGCATTAGCTATTGGAGTAGGTGTAAACGCTATGGTTAAACTATCTTTCTCTGCATTGCATGTTCCGTTTCCTGTAGTTGTCAGGAATAATTTTACCGAACCTGCAGTCACTTCTGCTGCAGTAGGTGAATAAGTTACATTTAAGCTATTGTTATTTGGTGAAAAACTTCCACTTCCCCCACTCCACTGACCACCAGTTGCAACTGTTACAGCACCTGACAAATTCACATCAGCATTATTTCCACAAACACTTTTATCAGAGCCGGCATCAACTGTGGGCGAAGGTGTAAAATTATAAGTTACAATATCGGTAACCGGTGAGCAAGTACCATTTCCTGTAGATTCTAAAGTAAGGGTAACTGAACCTGAAGATAGTTCAGCAGCTGAGGGTGAATAAACCGCATTGAGTGTCTGGGAATTCGGGTTATATGAGCCCAATCCCCCAGTCCATTGCCCTCCGGTAGCACTGGATACAGACCCATTTAAAGCAATATCTGAATTGTTCGAACAAAATAAACCACTTGCACCGGCATCAACAATCGGAGCGGGTGTGAAGTTTATAGTTATTTGATCGGTTTCGGCGATGCAATTGCCATTACCGGTAGTTGTTAAGGTTAATGTAACCGACCCGCTCGAAATTTCCAGAGCCGTTGGGGTATAAACCGCATTTAATGCTACGGTTGAAGGAGTGAAAACACCATTTCCCGACCATATTCCCCCGGTGGCCAATGTAACCGAACCAGCAAGGTTAATATCTGCATTGTTTTCACAAACCGATTGATTCGGACCTGCATCTGCAGTTGGGGATGGGGTGAAATTAATAGTAATATCATCCATTACCGGGTTACAACTCCCCTGTCCTGCAGATTGGGCAAATAAAGTAACCGAACCGCTTGTTATTTCTAAGGCAGTAGGCTGATAAGTAACGTTTAATCCGACATTAGAGGGAACAAAACTTCCGTTTCCACCACTCCACAAAGCATTGGTTGCAATGGTTGTAGTAGCAGCAAGTGCCACATCAGGATTATTAGAACAAGCATCTAAATCAGAACCTAAGTCGATTGTAGGTGAAGGGGTAACCGAAACAACCATCTGGTCGATTTCAGGAAAACAACTACCCACCGAGGTGAGTGTTAGTGTAACAGAACCATTGGCTTCATCACTTACGCTAGGTGCGTAAATGGCGTCCAGTTGGTTTTCATCTGGTACAAAAGTCCCTGTTCCTGAAGTGGTCCAGAATCCCTGGATCGAACCTCCACTAACGTCTCCATTGAGCTGTAATGAATCGTTTCCGCAAACTACATCATCAGGACCGGCAACAACAAGGACTTCAGCCGAAAATTCGGAGAAATATCCGAACCTGCATCCTGAACTTGAACCTCCATTTATTAATCCCAAGGTAAAAACACTACTTGTATTTACTAAGCGTTGTGCTGTTCCGGCAGGTATTACAGATTCGTCGCCATTGCCCCAGCTTTTTTGGGCATACACCCAGATTGGATTTCCTGGAACCGGTTGAAAATCACCTGCTACTATTATATTTGGGTCACCATTTAATTCAAAATCCCCCTCACTTCCGGCACGAATCATAATGTTCATTCCAAACTGCTCGGTAGAAGAACGAGTAAAACTCACTTCTTCGGAACCTGCACAGTTTAACGGTGGCAAAATGGCCATCCCAACTTCGCAACCAAAGCCACTTGCCTGGTAAACGTATGCCGGTTTGCTTGTATTTACAAAAACTACTGGATTTGCCAGATCGTAAGTGTACAATTGACCACCAAAAAGGGTAGCCTGCAAAGCACCGTCTATCATAACTTGTGTATTGTTTTCAATAGCCAGAACATATACTTTATCTTCTGCAACTAAAAAACCCTTCTGTGCAATGTATTCCATTCCCAGGATATCGGTTGGTACGATCTGGTCTCCCATAATATCTCTACAACCTCCATAACCAGTTGGATTTACAGAATCGTCCTTAACGCTAACCGCTATATCTTTTGTAGAAATAATAACAGCTCCTGTTGGGTTTTGTGATGCGGGAATCGATTGATCAAATTTCCCTACCGATCCCGAATAAGTTTCTCCTTTATCAAGAAAAATAGTGTATGGGGTTAAAGCCGGATGGCCAAAATCAAGATCGGTTTTTGGATAAATACTCACTACCGTATTATCTTCAGTAGCAACAATATCAAATGAAGTATAAGGAAAATCAGGTGCGTAATTTCCATTAGTCCATTGATTTTGTACCGTAACATAAAATTCCTGACCTAATCCATTAGCTCCTTTGAGTGCCCATATTTCAGGATTAAAATGGGTGTCAACTTCATAATAACAGGTAATATTAGCATCTGAAACTATATGCAATCCGTTATTATTTGCTCCATCATTCGAAGGAGTCATAACCGCACTTACAAAAGCAGTTAAATCTTCGGTATGCGAAGCATTGGCAGGCATTGCAAAGTTAATTGGTGCAAATGCACCATTGGCAGGCATTGATATGGTCACATTTGCTGGGATCGATGTAGAAGTAAACCTAAGCAATATCGGGACATTGGTTCCTCCATGATCTTCGGTTACAGTAGGCGCTGCAAACCAGAATTCCTGAGATGTTTGAGCATTACTATGAATTGAAATAATAATAGAAAAGGTAAAAAGGACGAGGAGACGTATAACTTTATTCATATGAAGTTGATTATCAGGTATAATTCTTAAGCTAAAAAATTTAATGACCTATTAAGTCATTTGATAATTGATTAATTA
>Ga0164313_10001908_pt1 | contig 18701 bp, 12 predicted proteins | sample GuaBasSedimGuay4_FD_113735 | JGI IMG/M metagenome (GOLD analysis project Ga0164313, IMG submission 113735) | Subseafloor sediment microbial communities from Guaymas Basin, Gulf of California, Mexico - Guay4, Core 4569-4, 0-3 cm | ecosystem: Environmental > Aquatic > Marine > Hydrothermal vents...
CCCCCCTCGCCACTTCCCCCCAGCCGAAACCCGGCCACATCCTTCCGCCGCCGCAACCGCGCATGCACCGTCTCGCGCAACGCACCGATCCCCTTACCGTGCACGATCCGCAAGTGCCTGATCCCCGCCGCGCGGCTGGCATCGATCCAGTCATCCACGAGGTCACCAACCTGCTTCGGATCGATGCCGTGCAAATCCAGCGTGCCATCGAGCGGGAAGGCGAGCACGGGTTCGGCCAACTGAAACCCACGCTCCTCGACCGGGTCGGCGAAACTCACGTCGAAGCGATCGTGCAACATCGGCCCCGCGCAGACAAAGCTGTGGAACTCTCCGTTCTCTCCGCACCAGTCCACTCCATCGGGCAGCGCCTGCAGAAACGCATCATCAAAGGGCCGACCCAATAGCTCCGCGTCCAGTTTCTGTGCGTCCACACAGCTGATCCGTGCTTCCAACCCGCCCTCGATCATCTCCTGCGCCAGGACGCGTGTGTCCTCCCCCCATAACGGGAAGACCGCGCGCAGCCCGTGCGCCTGAACGAACTCCTCGCGCCAGGCACGAAGGTCCGCGAGATGGAGATCTCCATATGCTACCTGCTCCACCCCGTCCTCACGCGCCTGGTCGAGCGCACGACCCACTTCACGCCGCCAAACCTCGTCATCGACTTCGCCCGGCAACTCCACGACGTGCAGAGGCAGTCCGGTCGCCGCGGCCTGCAATTCCAGCAGATCGCGACCGGTGCCCTGGAATGGAACACGGCCGGTGCTGGAATCAATCGTGGTGAGCAAGCCGCGCAGTTCGACCGTGTCGTCGTCGAGCAGGCGATTCAGCGTCCAGGCCGCGTCCTTGCCGCTACTCCAGCTGACCCAGGTTGCGATGCCCATCAGGAGATCAAAGCGCGACGCATCAGCGCGGCGTGGCGTCGGCTTGCCTCGTCGATCCACTCGCGTACGCGATCCTCGCGCAGGCAGGCCGCCGGGTTGCCCGGTTCGCCCAGCCAGCGCCCGGCCGCGATGACCGACGTGATGGCCGGCGTGATCGAGCCGAAAGCCAGAGCACGCAGCGGGTTGGTCGCCGGCCATAGCGCCGGGTGCTCCGGGTCGAGGACGATCAGCTGTGCGCGGGCGCCTGCCTCGATCGCTCCAGTGCGCAACTGCGGGGAGAGCCTGCCGGGCGCGCCCCACACACGATGCAGGAGCGTGGCTGCGTCGAGCTCACCTTCTCGATCTGCCCTGACGCGCAATTCTTCGACGGCGGCTACCGAACCCGCATCCAGCGTCTGCGCCATGGCCGCACGTTCGGCTGAGTAAGTGACCGACCAGGTTTGCTGGCCGGCCAACAGACGCAGTTCCTTTTGCACATCCATGCCGTCATTGCTCGCGCCGCAGTCGGTCCCGACAACCCAGTCCAGACCGGCCGCGCTCCACTCGGCGACCGCCGCTGGAAAACCGAACTGCATCTGCGAATACGGATTGGCGCACAACATCTGCTGCGCCGGGTCCAGACGCTGGAGATCTTCAGTACTCACGAACAGCGCGTGCACGAGCAGCTGCTGCACCGGTCGATCCAGGAAGCCCTCGCGCTGCAGCCACTGCAACGGGCTGCAACCATGTTCGTCGAGACAGCGGCTGGCCTCCTGCGCCGACTGCGCAACATGCGCGTGTAACGGGAGCTTCCGTTCTTCGGCCAGATCCAGCGCACGCCCCCAGAGATCGGCACTCACGGTGTCGGTGGCATGCGGGCCTACGGCAGCGACGATTCCATCTGCGCGCCACGCTTCGCTGTCCAGGTCCGCGGTTTCCTGCAGCGCGCGCTCGGCAATGGCGATCCCTGGTCCATGGCGATCCTGCAAGGTTGGCGCAACGACGGCCGCCAGACCGCAATCGCGCGCCGCGCGGGCTGTGGCAACACCGTGGTAGTAGTGATCGAAGACCGTCCCGACACCGTGCAGCAAGCACTCCAGCGCCGCCACGCGCGCAAAGGCCTCAACATCGGCGGCCTCGAGCTGCTCCTCCACGCGATAGAACAGGTCCTCCACGAGGTTGCCCTTCAGCAGCCGCGCCTCGGTCAGTCCACGGCAGGAATGAAGGGCAAGATGCGTGTGGGCATTCACAAAGGCCGGCGCGAGAATCTGGTCGCCGAGCTCGTGGTCACCGGCCTGCGCGTCACCTGGCTCGACAGCGACGATGAACCCATCGCGGATGCGCACTCGCGCTGGCTCGAGCCGCAGCTCCTCTGCCGACCGGCCCAGCAGGCATTGCTTCGAATGCAGGTTGAGTTCGCTCAACGCGCTTACCCCCGCGGCATCAGCCGCACGATATCGGCAACGAGTTCCCAGCGCGCCGGCCCGCGCTCCCATACACGCAGGAAGGCCAGGCGCGTGCTGTCACCACTCACCGGCTCGAAATGCATGATGCCCCAGGTCGCCAGAAGATCCTGGGCCGTTGCCGACGCGCTGCCGGTCAACTCGATGCGTGGCGCGAGGTCAGCAAGATCGGGCTGGACGGACAGCGCCGCTGCACCGCGGGTTGCCGCGGCGCCCACGCGCAATACGATCACGTCGTCGACTGCCAGCGCGGCCAGCGCCTTCGCGTAGCCATCCCGGAAGGCGCGCTCCTGCAGGGTCTGCTCGACTTGCGCGGCCAGCGCAGTCGTGTCTGCGGAGGTCTCATCGCCAGCACCGCGTTCCTGAACCACTCTCCCTGTCGCGTGCGCAGTCAGAGGAAGGTGCTCCTCCTGATCTGTGCCGATATCGGCAAGCACGCGCCAGCCATCGGCCGTGGACCTCCATACGCTCAGGTACTGCCCGAAGTCCGTCGCATGTTCGACGCCGGCTGGCGTCACCAACCAGCGCCCGCTGATCGCAGCGAGATCGTGGGAGCCGGAAATCACGATCCACTCTGGCAGCCATTCCAGCGCGGGTTGCTTCTCGCGTTCATCCGGCACACCGGCGAAGCGCTCCTCAACCGTCATCGGCCCCGGGCCAAACACGGTTCCACCAGGCTCGACCCATTGCAAGAACGCCGCTTTCATCCCGCGCAGGCGCGAGGCCAGAGCGAAGCCCCGTTCGGCGGCGAGTGCTGCGAGCGCGGCCACCGGCAGGGAGTCTTCATCCAGCCAACGCGGTGCCTCGCCGGAGACGGGTTCGGGCATCGCCTGCTCCCTGAATGCGCTGAGGCGATAAAAACGTTCGCCGCTGGAATCGTTCGTACGCAGCCTCGAGGGAAGTTCATTGTCGCCCAGGTTCACCCACTCGATGAAGCGCACCTGAAGATCGCCGGCCGCCGATCCGCGGACATCGTAACCGCTCACGCGGCCCCGTTCGTCGCGATAGAGCGTGCCACTCTCCCCGTTCGCACTCTTGCCTTCGAACTTCGTGCCGGTTGCGTCGGCCTGCGACAGCTCGTCGAACACAACGCGCGTTTGTAGAGCGATCGCGAAGAAATCGTGTAGTTCAAGGCGGCGGGCCACCGCCTGATCCAGGCGGGACTGCTCTGCCGTCTCACTCTCGATGCTGAAGGCCTCGCCCTGGCGAAGTTCGAGCAGGATGCCGCCGACTTCCATACGCAAACGGCCGCGCAGATCCGATTGCAGGCGTCCACCCTGTTCGATACCGCCGCCCTCGACGATCATCAGTGCCGAAATCCCCTCGATGCCGGACTGCAGGACGCGTTCGCCGGGCGGCATCACCCTGAAGACTTCAGCTTCGTCGGCCGGGGCCGGTGCGGCCAATAACAGGAGCAGACCCGCCAGCCAGGCGTGCATCGGTCAGCGGTCCTCTGCCGTGGCCTCGGCCGCCGGCGGATACTCGGCGAGCATGGCCAGGACGAATTCCTTGAGTCTCGGCAGATCCGGGTCACCGGTGCGCGAAGCTGCGCCGTTCACGATCGAGCGCCATACGCGCTGGTCGCCGGCGGTCTCGAAGAAATCCAGGATCAGCGTGCCTTCCTTGATCACGTAGCTGTCGCCGCCTTCGGTCGCGCCGCGCGGATCCCAATAGTAGCCGGTCTCGCCAGCGGCAGTCTCCTCGGCCAGGATGATCGTGACCGAGATCGAAAGGTCGGCGTCTGTCTCGACGAGACGCATCGACTTGCCGGACAGGTCAGCAGTAATGGTCTCGCGAATGGCCGGCAACACACGCGAGTCTGTCGCCGCGGACCCCTCGCGCGCGCTCACGCTTTGCTCAGCAAAAGTGAAGGTCTTGAACTCTGTGAAATCGACTTCGGGATTGAATTGGGACTGCACGGGTGGGCCACCACCGCACGCGACCAACAACAGGATCCCCAGCAGCGCTGTCTTGCTCACGCTCAACCCCCGGATGTCAGTGGCGACGCTCTAGCCAGTAGCTTCACGCGCGCCGGATTCTGGCCTGCGCGAGTCCTTCCAGTTCCACCACTTCAGCCAGTGGGGATCCGGATTCTTGGTACCCGCGAAATAGGTCGCACACCGAAACACGTAGAGCACGCAGCGGTCAACCCGTACGCCGGTCCGATCGCAGAGCTGCTCGTACATCTGCTCCGGATTGGCCTCTCGCAGGTCCTCGACACTGTCGTAGCCGAGCCCGCGAAGGTCTCTGGCAATGCTGATTCCGACTCCGGGGGCTTTGGTCAGTTCCATGGGTGGGGGCCTTCCGATCATAGTTGTTCAGACCAGTCAGTCTGGGCTGATCGGCCCCCGCTTGTCGAGTCCCGATCTCAACCGATCGGCGGCCAGGCGGCCTGCAACCTGCGTGTGACCGGACCAACGACGCCCGCGCCTACCCGACGTCCATCCACGCGCACCACTCCCATCACCTCCGTGGAGGTGCCCAGCAGCATCAACTCGTCAACCTGGCCCAGCTCTGAACGCTCGATGCTTCGCAGCTCGATCCCGATGCCCATTTGTGTGGCCATTTCCAACACCACCTCGCGCGTGACCGAAGGCAGGATCTGTGGCCCGTTCGGCGGCGCGATGAGCACACCTTCGCGCACCGCCAGCACCGCAGTGTGCGAACCCTCGATGATCAAGTCGTCGCGCACGAAGATCGCCTCGAACGCGCCCGCTCGCACGGCGTCTTCCTTGGCCAGAACGTTGGCCAGCAGCGCCACGGACTTGATATCGCATCGGCCCCAGCGCAGATCTTCCACCAGTGCCACATCGACGCCCGTCTCCTGCTCGCTGCGTGGAGGATCGAAGCTGCGCACGAGAGCCATGCACGTGGGCGTAACGGCAGGATCGGGAAAGCGGTGCGTGCGTGGTGCGACGCCGCGAGTCACTTGCAGGTAGATGGTCGCGTCGCGCTCAGCGAGATCGTTGCGCCGCACCAGCTCGGGCACGGCCGACTCGAACTGCGCAAGATCGACGCCCTCGATGCGCAACGTATCCAGGCTAACCTGCAGACGCGCCAGGTGCTGACCGAGCCGGAACACACCGTGACCGGAATACCAGCGCAGTCCCTCGTACACACCGTCAGCAAAGAGGAAGCCACGATCGAACGGGGAGATCGAGACCTGTTCCAACGGAAGGAACTCGCCGTGGAACCAGGCGATGCGCCCCTCGGCCTCGGTGAAGTCCGTCATTGATCCGCGCTCTCGACCAGGATGGAGCAACAACTTACTCCACCCTCCGCGCGAGCCAGCTCATCGACCTCGACCATGATCACCTCGGCGGCATGAGCAGAGCAAGCCTCGGCCGTGCGTGCGTGGGCGGCCGGCACGATCAATTGCTCACCGATGCGCAGCGTGTTGGCGGCGAAGGGCTCGTCCGGATGGACCTCGATGATCCTGTAGCCGTCGAAAATCGCCGCATCGACCCAGCGCGGCTGCAGCAGCACTGTGTCGTCAGAGATCGCCGTGACTGCCGTCTTAAGATGCAGGGCGTCACGCAGATCCACTGCTACAACCTGGATTCCCTGGCCAGCAACTGCGGCCGAGAGTTGTGCGATGCCCGCGTCGTTGCTGCGGGCCGAGCGTCCGACGTACAGCGTCTGGCCCAGGTGCAGCACGTCGCCGCCATCAAGTGTGCCCGGAGCGTCGATACGGACCACGGGAAGAAGTTGAGACAGGGCGGCTTCCGTCGACTCCACCTCGGCCCGCCTCGACACTGCACCTGGACGGGTCATGACCGCCAGCCCGGGCACGACCACGGCAGTGTCCTCCACGAACACTCCATCGGGCGCCGCATCGATCGCGCTCAGGTGGATCAGCTCGCAACCGCAGCTCTGCAGTGCCACTTCGTAGGCCGCGTGCTGAGACTGTGCGCGTTCGAAGTCGACGGGCGTGCGCTCGAGGTGCGTGAGTTCGCAGGAACTGATCGCCGGGCTCACCGGTCTGGTCAGGGCGTAGATCAAGGGCTGGCCTTTGGAAATCCGGGCTTCTCACCCAGCGTCAGGTACGGGCTGTCGCATTGCGCGGACGCGCCACAATAGCATGGGGCGCGCGTGATGCCCACGCGCGCCCCTCTGCCTGACCCCCGGGGATGAAACGGGGTCAGTTACTCAACACCGGCTCCAGAACTGCGGGCGGCGCAAGGCCGCTCGGTACGCTCGTCGGCACTCTCACGTCGATGCGCGAACTGCCAATCCTGGTGCCGGTCAGGCTCTCCAGGAAGGCCACCAGATCGTCCATCTCTGTATCGCCGAGGCCCTGCGGTTCCATGAAATCGTCCAGGCGGCTGGCCTCGATTGCGAGATCGTTGCCACCCCGGTTGAAGAACTCCACGACCTGGCGCAGCGTCTGATAATCGCCGGCCGTGCCCGTTCCACCGGTGTGGAAGTAGGGTGCGGTGAGGCTCAGGTTGCGCAGCGAGGGGGCTCGGAAACGGTAGCGGTCCTCGTCCATGGTCGTGTTGCCATAGCGACCCAGATCGTTCCCGTCGCCGTGCTCGTGGATCGGGGGCTTGCCCGGTCCACCCTGCGCCACACCAAGCGCGTAGAAACCGAAGTCGCTGAACATGGCGCCGGAATGGCAGCCATCACAACCGACATCAAAGAACAGCTTCAGGCCGCGTTTTTGCGACATGCTCAATGCCGAATCATCGCCCCGCGCAAAGCGATCGAAGGGGCTGTCGGCAGTGTAGAGCTCGCGCTCGTAGGCCGCGACCGCGCGCGAGTAGTTGCCGGCATCGATGATGTCCGAATCGGGATCGCCGGCAGCGTCGATCTGCGCGAACTCGTCGGGGAAGGCCGCCTTGAACATCGTGATGTACTCGGGGATGGTCTTCAGCTCCTCGCACACCATCCCCACGGCGGCCGGCGCGCCGTAGGCGTCGTGCTTCATCTCGTCACGACTGCGCAGCGGTCCGCGGGCCTGCTTCTCGAGCGAGTCCTCGCGGCCATCCCAGAACATCACGCCCTCCCAGGGATCATTACCCGGAGCGGGTGCGAAGCGGCCGGTGTCGAGCACCGAGGGTGAGTTGCGCGGGGTCATGAACTCCCATTCCTCCAGCTCAGCCTCGCCCGGCGGCAGGGTCCGCGCGCGGTCGGGCCCCAGGCCTACGCCGCCAACACCGATGCTCAGTGCAATGCCGTCACCCCACGCGAAACCGGGGTGGTGGCAATGCGCGCAGGAGACATCGTTGTCGCCGCTGAGCACCGGGTCGTAGAACAGTGCCTTGCCCAGGTCGATGCGCGAATCGAAGCCTGCGCTGGCCGGGGAGTTGGTCGGCGGGTAGGGCGGCTCTGCATCCAGGGCGACCAGCTTGTCACCCCATGTGGAACGGATCGTCGCCGTGAGTGCGGCTTCTTCGTCGCTGACATCGTCGGAAGAGCAGCCCGCTGCCAGCGAGAAAACCAGCATCAGGAGGAACAGGCGCCACAGGTGGTTCTTCATGACTGCTTCCTAACGCACAAGGGTGAGGGAGGTGGATTCAACCTGGCCATCGGCTTCGACGATGAAGCGGTAGTTGCCGCTGGCCACGGCGCGGCCATTGCCGTCGGTCCCATCCCATGTGATCGAGTTCCAGCCGTCGGCCTGCCCGGGATCGAACTCGCGCACGATTCGTCCGCGCAGGTCGAAGAGGCGCAAGCGCACCTTCGAGGTACCCGGGGCCACGCGCCACGAGAGCGTGGTGCGCGGATTGAAGGGATTGGGCGCGGCCGGGCGCAGCTCGACGCGCCGTGCCATGGCCCCCACCAGAAGATTCAGCGCATCGCCCTGCACACGCAGGTCGCCGCTCTGGGCGGTGATCCTGTAGTGGTAACGACGCCCGGGCTCGACCTGGCGATCGACATACTCGTAACGCGACTGTCCCGGCTCGGCGTGCAGGATCGCAATCGTGCCGCCAACCTCGCCCTCAGCCGTGCGCTGCAGGAGGAAGCGGTCGATGCCGGAATCTGCTGTCCAGCTCAGGTGGACCGCACCGTCCTTCTCGACCCCGTAAAGCTCGGGGACGACCAGCGCCGGAACCATCATGCCCTGGCCCTGCGCCACGGTGATGCGCCGGTTGGTTCGTATGTCGTAGACCATGTCCTCGCTGCCATCGGGCCAGATCACGCGAATCTGCTCGATGCGCTCGGCATCACCCACGCCAAAGTGCAGCTCGGGCGAGCTGAAGCTCAGGTAGCCGGTTGACGGCGTGCGCAGCCGGCGCCAGGTGGTACCGTTGGCGGTGACTTCCACCTCGGCGCCGAAGGCGTCGCGGAAACCGTCGCGGCCGACCAGGCTCACGATGAACCAGTTGCCCGCACCGACGGTGTCGTTGCGCCAGAAACCGTGGATGCCCGGAGCCGCATCGCCATAGCTGTTGGTTACGAAGATGTCGAGATCACCATCGAGATCGAAATCCGCGATGGCGCCCGACTTGCCCCAGCCCAGGTCCCAGAGGCCGGCCTGGCCGGTAACAGCATCAAAGCCGGTGTCGCCGCGGTTCATCCACAACAGGTTGGGTTGTTCTGGCTGGCCCTCGCCACCGCAATCCGGGCTCTCGGGATCGTCGTAGAGGCAGATCTTGATGTAGCCATTCACGAGGAACAGGTCCTCGTTGCCATCCTGGTCGACGTCGGGCCAGTCGCAGAACCAGCCGATGTCCCGATTCTTCATGTTGTCGAAGAAACCGATCTGCCCGCCGTAGCCCTTGATCTGGAACAGGTCCTCGAACACTCCGTCGGTGTTGCGGTAGAGGTTGTTCTGCAGGCTGTTCGCGACGAACAGGTCGTAGTCGCCATCGTGATCATAGTCGGCCAGGGCCTGCCCCATCGTGGCGTTGTAGCCAGCGGCGCCACGGTTCTCCAGCAGCTCGGGGAAGTGGTCGCGTGCATTCTCGTTGAAGGACCCGTCACCGACGGCCGTGTAGAGGAGATTCGGCAGCCCGTAGTCGTTGCCAACGTAGAGGTCGGGCCAGCCGTCGCGATCATGGTCGAACCAGATCGCGCTCCAGCCCGGCATCGGATAGGGCTGATCGTCGTAGAGCCGCACCACATCGGAGCGATCCACCCAGCGATTACCCCCGACATTGCGGAAGAGCCGGTCAAACCCACCCCAGTCGGCAATGTAGACATCCGGCCGACCGTCGCGATCGTAGTCGCCCCAGGCCGCGGTCGCCGAATGTCCGATGATGCGGAGGCCGGACTGCTCGCTGCGGTCCACGAAACGGATCTCGGGATTACCACTGCCATCCACCGTCGACACGTTTTCGAAGAAACGCGCGAAAGTGTTGTAGCCGGTGATGAAGAAGTCCTTGTCGCCGTCGTTATCCGTATCGACAAAGCAGGGCATCATGGACGTCGGGTCGGGTTCGTTCGGGTAGACCCGGTCTTCCTCCGGCGGCAGGACGGCCGTGAACTGCAGGCCGACCTCGGCGGCGATGTCGGTGAAGTGACCGGTGCCGTCGTTGCGGTAGAACTTGTGGCCGGTGAGATCGTTGGCCACGAAGAGGTCCAGATCACCATCGTCGTCAATATCGACAACGGCCACGCCTGGTCCGTAGGTACCACGGGCGGAGTAGAGATCGTCCAGACCCGCGGCCGGAGCCATGGGTGTGAATGTCGGGATCTGGTAGGCAAACGCGGGCCCGGCGCATACGAGGAGCGCGAGCGCAGCTGCCCATATTCCCCGTACGGCTGTGGAAACCAACCGCGGGGCCGACCGCTCACTGGCGAGGGAGCGAGGGTGCATCTTGGATTTTCCTTCAGGCCACGAAGTCTCGCGGATCTGCAGGTGGCGAGCCCACTGATCCAGGGCGAGAGAAACCCCGCAACCATTTCGCACCCGTCACGCACGCCTCATCGCCGGGCAGACGAGGGCACCGAAGCGCCCACGACCTGTCGACGAGAGACAGGCGGGCGGCGCGAGTCATTGTTTGGCCAGCGGTGGCGAGCCGCGGCACTTTGACCACGATGGGTGTCCGGGCAGTCTAGCAGAAGCCGGGGCCGGGCTGGAAGTCCCGGCCGGCCCAAAATCGGAGGACTGCCCCGTAGCGGCCCCACCCGCACGACACGGGTTCTGCAGCGACCGACCTCGTGCGCCGATCAGGTGCGCCGGGCCCTCTCGATGAACACTTCCTGGGCCCGGAATTCGGATTCGCCCTCGGCAGGCTGGCGGCGGCGATAGGTGCCCTCGCTGTCGCAATCGAACACTGAGCGATTGTCGCGTTCGTAGATGTGCAGGATCTCGCCGAGTTCGCGCTGCAGCGCCGGATCGGTGACCGGCGCGATGCTCTCGACACGGTTGTTCAGGTTGCGGGCCATCCAGTCAGCCGAACCTATGAAGTATTCCGGACGGCCAGCATTCTCGAATCGGTAAATGCGGCTGTGCTCGAGGAAGCGATCCACGACACCGAACAGGCGGATGTTCTCGCTGAGCCCTTCCACACCCGGACGCAGGCAGTTCAGGCCGCGCACATTCAGGGATATGGGAACCCCGGCCTGACTGGCCTCATAGAGTTCGCGGATGATCCAGGCATCCTGCAACTGGTTCATCTTGGCGCGGATGCCTGAAGGACGGCCCTCTCGCGCATGCGCGGCCTCGCGCTGGATGAGTTCCACAAAACGCTCGCGCATGTTGTGCGGGGCGATCAGCAGGTGCTTGTACCGGTAGGGAGTGGAACCGGTCAGCTCGTTGAAGACCGCAGCCGCCTCCTCGCAGAGCGCGCGGTTGGCCGTCAACAGGCCAATGTCCTCGTAGACACGCGCCGTTCCAGAATGGTAGTTGCCCGTACCGACATGCAGGTAACGACGCAGCTTGCCCTTCTCCTCGCGCACGACCAGGGCCAGCTTGACGTGCGTCTTGAGCTTTTCCACACCGTAGCTGACATGCACGCCCTCTTTCTCCAGGTACTGGCCCCAGGCGATGTTCGGCGCCTCGTCAAATCGCGCGGTGATCTCGACGACGACGGCAACCTCCTTGCCACGCCGTGCGGCCTCGGCCAGGGCCCGCACGATGGGACTCTGCGCCGAGGTGCGATAGATCGTCAGCTTGATGGCGACCGTGTCGGGATCGCGCGTAGCGGCCTCGAGGAACTGCACCACCGAACCGCCGAAGTCCTGGTAGGGATGGTGCAGCAGAAGGTCGCCGCGGCGAATCTCGTCGAAGATCGCTCCAGGATCATTCGGGTCCATGCGCGCCAGCCTGGGATGGACCACCACCGGGTGCTTTTCGAAGCTGAGGTCGGGGCGATCATCCGCACTGAGCGAGCGCATGTCGGCCGGTCGCAGCAGGCCCTCGACCGGACAAATATCACCTTCATCGAGGTCGAGATTCGCGGCCAGCCAGCGGGCTGTCTTGCGCGGCATCGATTCCTCGACCTCCAGACGCACCGCACCGGCGAAGCGTCTCGCCTTCAGCTCGCCCGAGACCTGGCGTACGATCGACCCCGGTTCGCTGAGCGCGTCCTCCACCGTCAGGTCGTTACGCTCGGGTTCGCCGGAAGCGCCGCGTGTCACGATGAAACAGTGTGCACGCACGGGCGGCGTCTGCGGGAAGAGCAGGTCGAGGTTGGCGATGACGACCTGCTCGAGCGGGACGAATCCCTCACCGCTGCCCAGCACGATCCAGCGCGGCCGGTTGTCGGGCACCTTGATGCGCACGAAACGCTCGGTATCTTCGTCGGGCAAAAAGATGGCGAGGTTCAAACCCGTCCCGCTGATGAACGGAAACGGGTGTTCGGCGTCCACCGCGAGCGGCGTCAGGACCGGCAGGACGTTCTCGCTGAAGTACTCTCGCAGCCAGGCACGGTCAGCCGTACCGAGCTCGTCATGGTCGTGGATTCCGAGCCCGGCCTGCATCAGGGCGGGGCGTAATTTCTGCTCGATGAGGCTGGAGAGCTCGCCTGCCTGCCGCGCAAGTTCTGTCTGACAGGCCTCGAACTCCTCGACCGGCGTGCGACCATCCAGCGAGCGCTTGCTCTTGCCCCGACGGATCTGGCGCTTGAGCCCGCTCATCCGCTTCATCACGAACTCGTCGTGCAGCATCCCCACGATGCCCGCGAAGCGTACCCGCTCCATCAGGGGAACGGACTCGTCATCGACGGTGGCGAGCACACGCGAGGCAAAGGCCAGGAAGGCCAGCTCCCGGTTGAGAAAGCGCTCGTAGTCCTCGGGGTTCTTGCGGGCTGCCATCGAGTCCTCCATACGGAAATACACAATCGGGGCGGCCGGTCATTGGCCCCAGCCCTTGAGGATACCCGGAGATCCGTCGCCGGCAAAAGTGCCGTACGATTAAGAAAACAGCCCCGCGCCGAACAGTGCCAGCGCGGGGCCAATTCACTCCCGAATCCGGTATCGGGCTACTTGTCCTCTTCCGTCACACCCATGCCGCTGCGGTCGGGGTAGCGTGGAACCTCCGGGGCCTTCCAGCCATCGGTCTCGATCGCCGACAGCATCTCGGCAATGGCGCGGTCGAGCTGCTCGTCCGTGCCCTTGGCGAGCGTGGCAGGATTGGGAATCACCTCGATGTCCGGGTCCACACCGTGACCCTCGATACCCCAGGTCCCGTCGAGCTCGTAGTAGGCAAAGGACGGAACGCGGACGTAGGCGCCGTCCATGAGCCGCGGGCCACCGCCGATCCCGACCAGCCCGCCCCAGGTCCGCTCACCGATCAGCGGACCGAGGCCAGCCTGACGGAAGTAGGCCGGGAAGGCATCGCCGCCGGAACCGGCCAGGCCGTTGATCAGCATGCATTTGGGCCCCGGATTGGAATCGTAGGGCCAGGGGAAGCGCCGATCCTCGCCATCGCGCACAGCCCAGTAGTTGGTCAGCGGACGGTTGAGCAACTCGATGAAACGCGTCGGGATCTGGCCACCGCCGTTCCAGCGCTCGTCGATGATCAGCGCCTCGCGGTCGCGCTGGCCGTAGAACTGGCGGAACAGGTTGTTCTGTCCGTTCCGGCCGGTGTCAGGCACGTAGATATAGCCCACGCGGCCGTCGGTCTGCTCGGCCACATAACGCCGGTTGTTCTCGATCCAGTCGCGGTAACGCAGCGACGCGTCACTGCTGAGCGGCTTGACCAGCACGTCGCGCGCCTCATCGTCGCGGCTCGACTTCGTGCTCACGGTCAGGCGCGTGACCTTGCCCGCGGTGTTGATGAAGTAGCTCCAGGGATCGACACCGGTCTCGACCGGCACGCCGTTGACGGCGAGCAGGAAGTCACCTTCGTTGACCGCGCCGGAGGCCGTGCGCAGGGGCGAGCGCACGTCGGTATCCCAGGCAGCGGCCTCGTGGATCTTCGCAATCCTCAGCCCGCCGTCCTTGATCTCGAAGTCCAGGCCGAGCATGCCCACGCCGCGCCGCGGCTGATCCTCGAAATCGCCGCCACCGTGATAGGCGTGGCCAACGTTCAGCTCGGAGATCATCTCCTTGATCACGAAGGTCACGTCCTCGCGCGTGCCGGCGTCGGCGAGCATCGCGCCATACTGGCTGCGCATGCCCTCCCAGTCCACGCCGTGCATGTTCGGGTCGTAGAACACGTCGCGCATCATGCGCCAGGCATCGTTAAACACATTCGTCCACTCGTCGCGCGGGTCGACCGTGGCCTCGTAGCCATCGACGGAGACGGCGTCGTCGAAGCTCTGGTCTGCTGCGGCATCGACCACTGCAAAGCTCTTGTCGCGCCGCGCCATGATCTTTTCGCCATTGGCGCTGAGCTCGAAGTTCTCAAAGCCCTCCAGGACCTTCTCCAGCTCCGGCTCTTCAGCATGCGGGTCGTAGAGGGACACGTTGCCATCGGTGACGAAGATCAGCGCACCGGACGAGGTGACATCCAGCCCACGGAAGTCGCCACTCTCCAGGCCCACGGGCATGGCACGGGCCTCGAAGCCCTCGAGTTCGATAATGACCGGTTCTACTGACTTGTCAGCCTCGTCAGCCTCGTCATCACCTTCGCCTTCTTCGTCTTCAGCGTCTTCGTCATCGCTGTCTTCTGCCTCGGCGTCCTCGTCTGCCCACTCCTCCATCTCGTCGGTCGGGAGGTTGGGCAGCTCGACGTCGGCGCGCAGCGGCACCATCAGGACGACGCTGGTCTCGTCGTAGATGAAGGTCGAACCAACATCCTCGTAGCTCGGGCCGGTGAAGTCGCGCATCGAGACGAAGTACAGCCAGTTGCCCTCGCGATCGAACACGGGCGAGCCATCGTCGAACATGCCCGAGCTGACCTGGTGCAGATCGCCTTCCTTCACGTCGTACAGGAACAGCGCGTTCTGGAGGTTGTCGATCCCGGCGGCCCAGGTGATCCAGCCCGAGTCGGCCGACCAGCGCACGCGGAAGTTGCTGCCACTGGCTTCCTCGTAGATCAGCTCGCGTTTGCCGCTCTCGACATCGACCAGATAGAAGCGGCCGCCGTTGTCCTGGTAGCCCAGCGTCTTCGAGTCGGGTGACCAGCTCAGCCCGGCACGGAACGGACCACCAAAGCTGCCCAGCTGGCGCGGCTCACCGCTGCCATCGCTTTGCTGCAGGTAGATTTCATACTCGCCGCTGGAGTCATTGAGCCAGGCAATCCAGCGTCCATCCGGGCTCCAGTTCGCATAGCGATCCATCACCGAATCACTTCGCGTCAGATTGACCGGCACGCCCTCGTCAGCCGGAACCGACCATATATCTCCGCGCATCTCCACGAGCATGCGCTTGCCCGTGTTTGACACCGACCAGCCCATAATCTGCTCGCTGACGTCGACGATCTGGCGGCGCAGCTTGGGGCGATCACCGGGGATGCGCACATCCAGACGACTCACCTCGCCGCTGGCTGCATCGAGCACGTGGATGCCCGAAGCCAGCTCGAATACGATCCTGCCCGCTCCCTGCGACGGGTTCTTGACGTCGAAGTCTGTGAAGCTGGTCACCTGCTGCCGCTCGCCGCTCGCCGGATCGTATGACCAGATGTTCCAGCGATGCTCATCACCCTGGTCAGAGACGTAATACAGGGTGTCGCCGACCCACATCGGCTCGGTGTCGGTGCCTTCCCAGTCGGTGATGCGCTCGGCCGAATCCTTGCCCAGATCGTAGATCCAGATGTCGGTGGTCATGCCACCGCGGTAGCGCTTCCAGGTACGGTGGTCACGGCTGTGCGGCGTGAAGGCGAGCTTGTCGCCATCCGCGCTCAAGGAGGCCATCGCGCCGTACAGTGGCGGCATGCGCTCGGGCAGGCCACCCTCGGCCGGAACCGTCCACAACTGCGGGTTGCGACGCGGCCCGCCGGTCCGCGCGAAGTAGAGCAGCCGGCCATCCGCCGTCCACTCCTGCAGGCTCTCGCCCATCGGGTGATGCGTCACGCGGCGTACCGGCCCACCATCGATCTGCGCGACGTAGAGGTCCCGCCCACCGTCGTAATTCGCCGTGAAGGCGATGCTCTGACCATCGGGGCTGAAACGCGGTCGCTCCTCAACGCCGGAGGGGCTGACCAGCGGCGATGCCAGGCCACCCTCGTTGCTCACGATCCACAGATCACCACCATAGACGAAGGCCACGTGCTCTTCGCTGATGGCCGGGAAGCGCAGCATGGCGCCGTGTGGTGCATCTTCGGCCAGCGCGGGAGCGGCAGCCGAGAGAGCCAGGGCAAAAACGAACAAGGCCAGAGCCAGGCCAGACCTGGCGGCGGTGGATGACGCAGACAATGGAAGACTCCTCGAATGGGGGCAAAGACTGGCGGGTTGCCACCGATGGGCGGGACGGGGCAGCCGCAAGTCGTACGACGGGAACGGCGTCAGGTTGCAAGCTAAGGGAGACCCTCGCTTGAGCAAGATTGCCGTCGCCGCCAGCCGGTGCAGTTCGACCATGCCGCCGCGCGCGGCCGGGTGTACTTTGAGGACTGAAAGTTGTGCAGTCGGCCCCCGAAGAGGACCTGATCATGGCCTCAATGCCTCCGGCAGTCGTCGCCCGCCTTTGTGAATACCGCCGCCAGCTCCCCGGCTGGATCGCCGACGGGCACGACCGGATTTTTTCCCGTGAACTGGCTGAACTCATCGCCACTTCGCCCGCCCAGGTGCGGCGCGACCTGATGACCTTCGGCTTCACCGGCAGCCCCGTGCACGGCTACGATGCCCATCTGCTGCTGCGCACCATCCACGAGGCCATGGGCCCGGCCCCGTCGGACACCATGACCCTGGTCGGCGTCGGCCACCTCGGCCACGCCCTGCTCAACTACCTGGCCCGAACCCGCCCCGACCTGGGCATTCCATGGGCCTTTGACATCGACCCCGATCTCGTAGGCCAGACGCACGGCAAGACGACCATCGCCCACATGGACCAGCTCGAGGAGCTCCTGCAGGACGCCCCGCCCCGACTCGGCGTCCTGGCAATCCCTCGCCCCCACGCACAGGACTGCGCCACACGACTGGTCCGCGTCGGCGTGCGGGCGCTGATGAACTTCGTGCCGGTGAAACTGGAGCTGCCCGATACGGTGCATGTCGAGTCGGTGGATATTGCCTGCTCCCTGGACCGGGCACTGTATTTTGCGCGGAGTGAGGGGTCTGTGGAGGCTGGGGGGCGGTAGGGGTTGGGGGACCGTAGGGGGTTGGGCGCTGGGGCGATTGGCAGGCGCGGGTGTTCGTGGCAGGGGCAGTGTTCGTAGCACAGGCGGGTGTTCGTAGCACAGGCGGGTGTTCGTGGCACAGGCAGATGTTCGTGGCGCGACCGTGCTCGTCGCGCAGGCGCGTGTTCGTGACGGGGGCACGTAAAACAGGACAAACTTATCCTCTTTTTGTGATCCCAAGGTTGTCTGTCACGGAACCGCAGTGCCCGGAACCGTCAATTCCCTAGTCTGGGTACACCCGGACGCAATTTGACGTGTCCGCTCGCGAAAGGCCGGCCATGCCCTCCGTTTCCCCGCTGAAGCGAAGCCTCGACTGGATCGCCGCCCCGATGGGCGGCCAGCGCGACCGCACCTGGCGCGTACGTCGTGTCGTCCAGACCGGCTTCCTGCTCACTTGCCTGTTCATCGGCTGGCAATTCTGGCACTTCATCGGCGCCGCCGGCAGGGCCGATCTGCCGTTGCCGGTGCGCCCGCCGGGCATCGAAGGATTCCTGCCGATCTCGGGCATCATGGGTTTGCGCGACTGGTGGATCCAGGGCTCGCTCAACACCATCCATCCCGCCGCGACGATGCTGCTGCTGATCTTCGTGATCATGGCAGTGCTGATGCGCAAGGCCTTCTGCGGCTGGATCTGCCCGGTCGGACTGATTTCGGAAATGATGGCCTGGCTCGGGCGACGCAGCTACGGGCGCAACTTCCGCATGTGGCGCTGGCTCGACCTGCCACTACGCGGTCTGAAGTGGCTGCTGATGGGGTTCTTCGTCTACAGCATCGCCATGATGGACGGCACCGGACTGCGCGAGTTCATCGACTCGCCCTACAACCGCGTCTCTGACATCAAGATGGGTCTGTTCTTCGTGGAGATCGGACGCGTTGGCGCCATCGTGATGGTCCTGCTGGTCTTCGGCTCGACCTTCATCAACGGCTTGTGGTGCCGCTATCTCTGTCCCTACGGCGCCCTGCTCGGTTTCTTCTCACGCTTCTCCCCCACCCGCGTGCAGCGCGACCCCATAAGCTGCATCGACTGCGGCAAGTGCGACGCGATCTGCATGGCACAACTTCCCGTCTCACAGTCGACAAACGTGTTCAGCGTGGAATGCACCGGCTGCATGGACTGCATTGCCGCTTGCCCCGTCGACGACGCGCTGCAGGTGCGGGCGGGGAGCAAGAATGTTCCGGTGCTTGGATTCGCGGTAGCGGTGGTGCTGCTGTTCGTGGGCGGTTATGCCGGGGCGCGGGTTGCAGGGCTGTGGGAGAATGGGATCGGGGACCAGGAGTATGTTTATCGGGTGGAGACCATGCACGGGCCGGGGTATGGGCATCCGGGGATGGATGGGCAGTAACACCGGGCAGCGCACGCGTGGCTGTCGTGCGGAATTGAGACTGACTTTCGATTCAGTTCCGACGCCGGAACTCGTGGGTGTGTGGTGCGGGTGCGGGTGACGTGCGGGTGAGGTGCGGGTGACGTGCGGATGCGGCGCGGTGCAGGCAAGGGCTGCCGAATTCCAGCGGGCCGGGATAGGCCCGATAGTGTCAACAGACGTTGACGATTTTCGCGAGAAACTTGACAGGGTTTTTGGGCGGGGATTCTGCGCTGTTGCGCATGTGCTGCTCGATTGGATTGTGCGTGTTCTCGCTGACTCTCTGACTGCGTTTCTCCATCCTCAGTTGAACTGACTTGACGGTGCGCCCGTTCGCGCCGTGTGCGGCAAATATGGAGGCCCGAAAACAGGCCTTATAATACGCGCACGAACACAAACCAGAGCGGGG
>Ga0164313_10001910_pt1 | contig 18690 bp, 21 predicted proteins | sample GuaBasSedimGuay4_FD_113735 | JGI IMG/M metagenome (GOLD analysis project Ga0164313, IMG submission 113735) | Subseafloor sediment microbial communities from Guaymas Basin, Gulf of California, Mexico - Guay4, Core 4569-4, 0-3 cm | ecosystem: Environmental > Aquatic > Marine > Hydrothermal vents...
GATTCTCCTTTCATCAGGAGGTATCCCAAACCAGACGGTATTGCGAGCATTTCCGCAACAACTCCAGTTCTTATAGCCATTCCACTTTCAAGCTTTAATCCTGTAAAAATATTCGGAAGAGCAAGTGGTAGAATAATTTTTCTTATAAGGCAAGTTTTTGAAGTTCCCATTGTTTTTGCCGCATAAATTATACTTTGATCGATATCCTTTACGCCTCTTACTGTGTTAAGAAAAATAGGAAAAAAGGAACAGATAAAAATAGCGATAACCGGCACACTGTTTGATATACCAAACCATATCATAAGCACGGGTATCCAACCAATAGATGGAATGGGGTATATAATTGAAGCAATCGGAGTCATAAATTGATTTACCTTTTCGTTAATACCAGCCAATAAGCCAAGTATAATGCCACTTGCTGTGCCAATAACAAACCCTAGCGCAACCCGGAAGAGAGTAAAAAAGATGTTTTCAAGCAGTAAACCTTTGACCGTGAAGAATTTAACAACAACACTGCTAAACGGCGGAAAAAGGTATGTAGGAACAGCTGGGAGCCTTCCTACAAGCTCCCATATAAGCAAAAAAAGTGCAATGGGCAGCAAGCTGTTTAATTTCCTGTCCATATGGCATCCTCTGCGTCAAATCGCTCGTCAATATAGCCCCATTCAGCAAGTTTATCTATCACAAATTGGATATTATTTACATTTAGACCGTTTGTATAGGTAATATTTTTCATAGAGTTTTCAATAATAGTCTCATCAGTATTGAGATATCCAGAAAGAATCTTTGCCGCTTCTTTCTGGTTTTTGTTGATAAAGTTTGTTTCTGCGATATTCAATTTTATAAGTTCTTTTACAACTGCAGGTTTTGTTTCGATGATATCAGTTTTTACAACAATACAACTTCCAGGCATCTCAGAGAAAACATCTTGAGCACGAAGAAGTATTTTGAATCCTTGCGAAACAAGTATTGAAGCGTAATGCTCGGGAATAAACACAGCATCTACCGAACCATTACTCAAAGCAGACATTGCAACAAGAGGCTTTGTTCCCAGCACGTTAAATTTTACACCGTATTGTTCTTCAACAAGTTTCATGACAAAGTTTGCGCTGCTTCCTTCTTTAGGACATGCAACTTTTTTTCCATCGAGCTCTTGCACACTCTTTATTACTTGCTTTGATACAAGTTCGTAGCCGTATTGGTGTGTAAGGGAAACAATTTTTATTGGAACTCCACGCGCATATGAAATAATTGCAGGAATGACACAAATATATCCGACATTGATATCTCCCCTGGCAAGAGCAGCAGCAAGAGCCATGCCTGTATCGTACTGTTCAAATAAATCTACCTCAATATCGTACTTGAGAAAATCTTCCTTCTCTCTTGCAATATAGGCAGATGCAGCATGATCGTTTAATTCCACTGCAATGTTAAGCGTTTCTATCGAAGTTTTACAACCTGCCATAAAGATAAATAGCAGTACCATCATAACCATCACAAATTTTTTCATAATGCTACCTCCTTGGAAAATTTTTTTATAAAATATCGTATACCCTGTTCTTTTCGTATTTTTCTTATTTTCTGGAGTGCCTCTGTGCTAAAAACAATAGGATGTGTTCTTTTTTCTTTTTCAACCAGTACTGCAACATTCACATTTTGGCTATATACTATTTGCATGAATTTATTCATCTTTTTTTTAGGCAAAATCTTCCTGTTTGCAAAAACGATAATGCTAAATTCAGAATGATTGTTTAAGAGGCAAATTCCTTTTTTTAGTGATACAGAGATCGGATCATCCGGTTTTTCGTTTATTGTAAATTTTACATCTGACAGCTCTGTAATCGTATCAGTTGACTGACTTTCATTTCCAACAACAATCACTTCCCTAATCACGGGAAGTGCAGAATATATTGTGATAATTTTTTTTACCCTCTCCAGATTTTTCTCTCTCCCTGCAAGGATAATTAGTGAAAAAAATGGTGTTTGGATATCTGCATATTTAAAATAAGATAGCTTCTTTCCGTAGGAAGAAAGTATAATTCCGTCATTTTTAAAGGTAATCGTTGAGCTCCCTGTTAGAAGATTTATCTTTTCTTCCATTCTTTAATTTCTTTTGTAATTTCAGGATATGCATAAAATTTGATTGTTTCCATAATTGATTCGTACAGTCCGCTATCCATCAAGACCGCAGTTGGTTTCCCCTTTCGTATAATAAGAAAGGGTTGTTCTTTACAATTATCCAGAAGCTCGAGAAATTTCTTTTTCCCCTCTGTTGCATTAATCGCTTTTAACATTTCGCCTCCTATTCATAAATATAGTAACAATTATAACCATAATTTTGCATAAGTCAATTCTTTTTTAAAATTTACTCAAATTGCGTATTATAAATATTAGGTATCTGATATGGATAAAAAAGAAACGAAATTAGATTCAAGAAAATTCATGAAAAATAAAGAGAACCTTGTTAATCGCTATCTTGCTCATATTTCCACGAAAGGTTATTCATGCTATACGATACAAAATCGAAAATGGATACTTCAAGAATTCTTAAAAAATTTTGATATTCCGGACAAGGATTCTGTTTATAAGTTTATAGAGAAAGAGCGGTGGAACAAAAATTCAAAAGCACAAATCATATATGTGCTAAGAGCCTTTGGCGAATGGATTGTAAAAGAATACAACATAAATTTTAACACTCCTTCTTCCCTGCAACAACCAAAAAGAATTCCTACCTACCTTTCTAACGACGAGGTTATGAACTTAAGAAATGCTTGCAAGAAAATTAGAGACAAAGCCATCATTGACATGCTTCTTTTTACAGGAATAAAACCATCTGAACTTTATAATCTCGATATAAACGATGTAAACCTAAAATCTGGCACAATAAACATAATAGAAAAAGAAAAGAACAAGCGAGAGCTTCCAATAAACAAGATACTGAAAAACACGCTGCAGTCGTACGTACAGTGGAGAGAGATACATACACACAGTAATGCACTGTTCATATCAAACAGAGGCACACGGTTAAGCAAGATGGAGATATATGCCACTATCGTCAGAAGAGCCAAAAATGCAGGGATAGATAAAAAAATTTCACCCCATACTCTTAGGCACACATTTGCTGTGCTTCTCATGCAAAACAAAACGGATATTTCAATGATACAAAAGTTGTTGGGCCATAAAAATCCAAAAACTACCGCTATATATACACACCTCTCTGAACAGGCGAAGAAAAACAATTGAAAACATGATACAGTAAGATGAAAATAAAATTGTTTGGACTTTTTTTGAACACCAAACAGAGCAATCTTAAAGGTATCACTATCTATAGAGCATTTTACTAAAAACTCTTTTCTTGCTATTCAAATAAATTTTTATTAAAGTTTAGCCAAACAAGATATTACATTATTAACTATAAGTTATTGACTACTCGCTAAAATTAGATACATTAATTATATGAAAACAAAATCTTTTCTTGGTATTGATTTTGGCGGAACTAAAATCAATTTTATCCTGTTAAAGAATAATAAAATAATTTATAAAACGAGAATCTCAACAGGAAAAATAGATTCAGGAAATGACATTGTCCAAAAAATCCTTACAGGTGTAACAAAAATGGAGCAAAAGACTTCTATTTATCCATCTGCGATAGGTATTGGACTGGCAGGAATGGTTAACCATACGACTGGACAAATTGTCTTCCTTCCAAATATTGGAAAAATAAAAGATTTTCCTATCATAGAACACCTTTCAAAAAAATTAAGTGTCCCCGTCTTTCTCGAAAATGATGTCAACACTGCACTTTTAGGAGAGGCTTGCTTAGGAGCAGCACAAAATAAGCAAAATGTAGTCTTTATTTCTGTGGGCACTGGTATAGGAGGTGCGATTCTAATCGCGAGTAGAATTTATACCGGGAAAAATGGACTTGCAGGCGAGATAGGCCACTTAACTGTTCAAGAAAATGGTCTTCTATGTAACTGTGGAAAAAAAGGCTGCCTGGAAACAGTTGCTTCAGGGAAAGGAATTGAGCGGTACGTAACTAAAGAGATTGCAAAAGGAGTAAAAACGAAAATGATAGACTGCAAAATTACAGCAAAAAAAATAGCACAATTTGCAAAACACGGAGATAAGCTGGCTCTTCAAGCATATGCCCAAGCTTCGCATTATTTAGGAAAAATATGTGGGAGCATCATAAACATATTAAACCCGGAAGTAATTATCCTCGGTGGCGGAGTAGTTGAATCCGGACTCATTCTGAGAAATACAATAAAAGTGACAAAAAATTATGCCCTATCATCATCTCTTAAAGATATTAAAATCGTGCGCTCTGTGCTAAAAAATGATACAGGCGCTATTGGTGCAGCGCTTCTCGCAGAGATTCTTAAATCTAAAAGAGATATCTATATCTAATCGAATTCTCTTTTATTTAGCCATACTTTTTGTGACATCCGTTTGAATTAAAATAAATGGAACTACAGATTATATTTATTTGTTTTTTTTTGCCGTCAATGTGCTTATTCTTCTTTAGTATGTTGCTCGCCTTTGCCTTTAATAATATCTATACCATGAGGAATAGCTTCTTTAATAATATTTAACGAATCGATGGCTCCTTGTGGATTCCCCGGGAGATTTATTATGAGAGTATTGTCTCGAATTCCGGCGATAGCTCTTGATAAAATAGCCTTTTTTGTTAATTTAAATGATTCCGTTCTGATTATTTCTGAAAATCCCGGAGTCTCTTTTTCTATAACAGCTTGAGTAGCTTCTGGAGTAATATCTCGTTTTGAAAAACCAGTCCCGCCACTTGTCAAAATTAAATCTACCCTCAGCTGATCTGCATAATAAATCATCTTATCCCTGATCTTTTCATATTCGTCAGGAACTACACAAGTATCTACAAGCTCCCACCCCTCACTTGCAAGAAACTTGCTTAATATAGGAACCGTTTCATCTCTTTTTGTTCCCTTGCTTCTCGTGTCACTTGTTATAATAATTGCCACTGTAATCATATTGATATAATACAGAATTTGACAATTTAGTCAAAGCAGTGGAACTCTCAAACACCCATCGAAGATATAATATATTTACATTCTGTTACAACATAGTCGCGCCTCAAAAAATTTATTCAATATAGTGTCTTAAAGTAAGAAACATATTTGAATTTCGCTGTTTCTGTTTGACAAAATCTTGAAGATTGCTATTATTTTTTTGTATTAAATAGAATATATTCTATAAAAAATAAAGGAATAACCTCTGAAAAGGAAGGCAAGAATATGATAGTAATGAATTTAAAAATCAGAGTCGAACAAACAGAGTTTAGAACAAAACTCTATTTACACTCATTGTAACGCTCTGATGTTCAAAACTATTATTTATTTAAAAAAAACCGGTAGTACGATGACTGTTGCAAAACATTTACTCTCAATGCTGGAACCACCATTTATTGTTATAGCCGAATCACAAATATTCGGACATGGGCAGAGAAACAGAAAATGGCTTTCGCAGGAAGGAGGATTATGGTTCACAGAAGTGTTTTATACTGAAAGAATTTTAGGTTTATCTCTTTTTATATCGATACCTATTCTGCGAGTTCTTAAGAAATATAACCAAGAAATTAAAGTGAAATGGCCAAATGATCTATATTTAAATGACAAGAAGATTGCAGGAATACTTACAAAAACATCACGCAATATTGCATTTGTAGGTATAGGTATAAATGTTGAGAATGATATTCCCGATAAAGCCAAGAAGTATGCAATTAGTTTAAAAGAATTTGGGAAAATGAACAAAACAAAAATATTTGAAGAAATAAAAAAAGAAGAAGAAAGACTCTTTCCGGTATTCAGCGAAAATGGATTTGCCCCATTTAAAAGCGAATATGAAGACCATCTTATTTTTATGAATCAAAACATTACTGTAAAAAGCAAAAGCATTATTCAAGGAAAGGTGTTAGGAGTCACAAACTTAGGGGAACTCATTATAGAAACGATGAGTGGAATAGAAAAAATTGTTCAAGGAACTGTGCTAAATTTTTAAATGTTTGCGTAATTTCTACTTGACTAAATTATATTATCTTGTAAAATGTGGCATCTTTTATAAACTCTCAACAATAAAGGAGACTAAAATGAAGAAAAACGAGTTAATTATTGACTTGGAAGAAAAAAAGGCCGTTCTAAAAAAGGGCGGAGGAGAAAAATCAATCGAAAAGCAACACGCAAGAGGAAAACTTACAGCAAGAGAAAGAATCGAGTTATTAGTTGATCCAGGTAGTTTCCAAGAATTTGATCTCTTTGTCAGAACACGTTCTACCTACTTTGGTTTAGACAAAAAAAGTATACCTGCAGATGGCATTGTTACTGGCATAGGATATGTAAATGGACGAAGAGTTGCACTATTTGCCCAGGACTTTACTGTAATCGGAGGATCGCTTGGCGAAATGTACGCTCTTAAAACTACAAAGATGCAGGATCTTGCCATGAAATTAGGTATACCAATCATCGGAATGAATGATTCAGGCGGTGCAAGAATACAGGAAGGCATAGATTCTTTGTATGGATACGGAGAAATATTTCGAAGAAATACTAAAGCATCTGGTGTGATTCCACAAATTACAATTATGATGGGCCCAACAGCAGGCGGTGCAGTATATTCACCCGCAATCATGGATTTTATCATAATGACAGAAAAGGCTACTACATATATTACAGGCCCGGAAGTCGTAAAAGCAGTAACAGGAGAACAAGTAGGTCATGAAGAACTTGGTGGTGGACGAGTACACAATACAAAAAGTGGAGTAGCACATTTCTTAGCAAAAGATGACAAAGATGCAATAGAAATGCTTAAGAAACTTTTGTCATTCCTACCTGATAATTATTTGCAAGAACCGGAGATTGTAGATACCGGCGATCCTGTTGAAAGAGAAGAATTAGATCTCAGGAACATAGTACCAATTGATCCATCAAAAAGCTACGATGTTAGAGATGTAATCAAAAAAGTCGTAGATAATGAAGATTTTTTGGAAGTTCAATCATTATTTGCAAAAAATGTAGTAGTAGGCTTTGCACGCATTGGTGGTAGAACAGTAGGAATAGTCGCCAACCAAGCCGAATATATGGCAGGTGTTCTTGATATTAATGCTTCAGATAAAATTGCACGATTTGTGAGATTCTGTGATGCATTTAATATTTCGCTTGTGACATTTGTAGATACTCCAGGGTATCTGCCAGGCACTGATCAGGAACATCGAGGTGTAATACGACACGGTGCAAAAGTTCTATATGCATTCTCTGAAGCCACCGTTCCAAAAGTTACAGTCATAATGCGCAAAGCATTTGGAGGAGCATATATAGCTATGTGTGCAAGACACCTAGGTTCTGATGCAGTTTTTGCTTATCCACAAGCAGAAATAGCAGTAATGGGAGCTGCAGGTGCCGCTAATATAATATTTAGAAAAGAAATTAAAAATGCTGAAAACCCGGAAGCAGTAAGACAGGAAAAAATTAAAGAATATAAAGACCAATTTGCAAATCCCTTTAAAGCGGCTGAAAGAGGATACGTTGACGATATAATAGATCCAAAAGACACAAGAGCGGTAGTTGGCAAAGCACTTGAATTTCTGAGAACAAAGAGTGAAGAGCCTGTTCAGAAAAAACATGGAAACATTCCTCTGTAATAAGAGACAAGTTAGATATGAAAATTGATCTAATTGGTGAAACAGTTTTATTTAGTATCATAGGACAAATAGGGGTGTTTGTCGTACTTGGAGTACTGTATGGTTTACTCGTGTTATTTACATTCATCTTTTACAGAAAAGAAAAAAAACAGGCACAATTTGTATCTGTTCCTCTAAAGGTAACAAAGAGTGAAATAGATAAGAGAAAAATTGCAGCAATAAGTACAGCACTATATCAATATTTAAATCAAACTTACAAAGCAAAAATAATTAAAAGAAAATTCTCTAAAAATAAATCATTAGAAAAACTCAAAATAAAGAGGTGGAAAAATGGGTAAAAAGTTTAAAGTTACAGTGGATGGAGAAATATTTGAAGTCGAAATTAATGAAGCTGGGCCGCAACGAGTTATTACTCAAACAAATAAAGAAGGTAGTCAAATTGAAAGTCCTAAAGTTGTCACAACTCAAGCAAAAAAACCCCACGAAAAAGAAATTACTTCTACTCCTACTAAAACAATTAAAACAGAACCAATGTCGATAAAAACAAAAGATGTTTCCAAAAGTGGAGCAAATATCGTAACAGCACCACTTCCAGGAAAAATACTCTCCGTGAATGTTAAAAAAGGAGACGCAGTAAAACAAGGTGACTTACTACTTGTAATAGAGGCAATGAAAATGGAAAATGAAATTTTTGCAGCAGAAAACGGAAAGATTAAAGAAATTTTTATAAATTCAGGTGATTATGTTACAACGAGCCAAAAATTGATTGAATTAGAAAGATAGGGGAAAAAATATGCAAAGTACTGTCATGACCTTATTTAGACAAAGTGGATTTTACAGTATTACCTGGGGAGAATTACTAATGATCGGGGTAGGATTATTCTTAATTTACCTTGCGATTTTTAAAAAGGCAGAGCCACTTCTTCTCCTTTCAATTGGATTTGGTTGTATATTATCAAACCTTCCTTTAGGTGCTGCTTTACTGGAAAAAGGAGGATTCTTTGAATTAATAAACACTTATTTAATACAAACGGAAATTATACCAGTTTTAATATTTTTAGGTGTCGGTGCTCTTACAGATTTCGGTCCTTTGATTGCAAATCCAATAACTTTATTAATAGGGGCTTCAGCACAAATTGGAATTTTTATCACATTTTTTATCGCAAGCATGCTAAATTTTAGCCTTATGGAAGCAGGAGCAATAGGAATCATTGGAGGGGCTACTGGGCCAGCAACAATATATACTGCAATTAAACTTGCTCCTCACCTGCTAGGTCCAATTGCTGTCGCAGCGTATATGTATATGGCACTCATTCCAATCATTCAACCTCCGATTATGCGATTACTCACTACAAAAAAAGAAAGAAGCGTTGTAATGGAGCAGTTACGACCCGTTTCTAAAATTGAAAAAATTCTTTTTCCTATTTTTATATCGCTCATAGTTGCCATGATTATTCCAGAAGCTTCTTTGTTAATTGGGATGTTTATGTTGGGCAATCTTCTCAGAGAAAGTGGGGTTACTGATAGGCTTGCAAAAACAGTTAGCAATCAATTTATGGATGTTCTTGTAATTCTTATTGCAACTACCATCGGTGCCACAATGCAGGCAGATAAATTTTTAACAAAGGAAACTCTTATTATTATTGGTCTTGGGATCATTGCTTTTGTTGCAAGTACGATAGGAGGTTTACTCTTCGCTAAACTTTTGTATTATTTCACGAAGGGCAAGGTTAATCCCCTTATTGGATCCGCTGGAGTATCTGCCGTACCAATGGCAGCAAGGATTTCTCAAAGAGTAGGGCAGGAAGAAAATCCTGGCAATTTTTTGCTTATGCATGCAATGGGTCCAAATATTGCTGGGGCAATCGGAGCAATAGTCGCAGCAGGAATAATGATTACTTTGCTTGCAAAATAAAACAATATTCATCTTAAAAATAGGATTTGCTAAACATATTGTTTAATGTAGTGAGTCCTATTTTTTTGCTTTAACGGCTTATCGCAAGAACAAGGTTATTAAATGAATAATGTTTCGCAGCGATAAAGCATCGTCAGCACAATATAGCTCCAGCAAGTCAAATGATAGAATAAAAAAGGACGCAAATATTTGCGTCCTTTTAGGATTAAACTATTTATGCAATTAGTTATTTTTATTCTGGTGTTTCCCAACCAACAACTCTGCACCAGGCAGAAGACATCTCAATTCCTTTTACGATGAATGCGCCTAAATATGCTCTCTTATTACTCAATTCATCAATTTCTCCGCCAAGATTTTCTGCATGAACCAAACGCTTTGGAAAAAGTTTTAAATGCATTATCTGGTAGTAAATTTCCGATGGGAACATTTCTTCCCAGCTCTTTCCATATTTTTCTTTTAATTTTTTTTCTGCTTCCTTGAATAATCCAGGATGCCAATCTTTTAAAATAGTATTCATAGGATGGTCTGCACTACCACAATCAACGCCAATCCATTTAAATTTCATATCCAATGCCCAATCTGCAAATTCAGGACTTGGCCCAGGATGTTTGACCATATAGCGTACTTCATCAGATGCCGGCTGATCCCATGCATAACGATGATATCCCGTATTAATAATAAGAATATCTCCTTTTCTGATATCAGCTTTTTTCATCAACATTTCTGGCGTATATAAATCATAATCTCCTACTTCGTCTGAAATATCTACTACCACTCCAGGTCCTACCCATTCATTAAGAGGTACCTTACCAATTGGACGGCCCGAACTAAAGAAATGGATTTCACCATCCATATGTGTTCCTACATGATTACTCGAAGTAATAATCTGCCCATTTGCACCCTTCCCCATATGTGCACCTGCTATTCTTTTAAAATACTGTATACCAAGTGGCATATAACTTGGCCACGGTGGAGTATGGATACTAAGAGGTTGCGTTAAATCATACATTTTTGCATTAGTCAATAATTTGATAAATTCTTCTTTGTTCATCTTTTTTCTCTCCCTTTATTATTTTATTTTGTGCCCAACAACTTCTGGAGGGCATCCTTCGTTGCATCATCCGTAGCTGCAGACGGTCTCCAGTCAACCTGAATAACTTTGATTCCCACATCTTCTAAACTTTCTTTAAAAGAAACAAGGCCAATATTAATTACCTGTAATTCCTGCTTAAAAAGATCTGAAATTTTCCTCATCTTGCACCTCCAAGGTTTTTGACAATATATGAAGCAAGTTTTGATGCAGCAGCATTAGATGGCATAATAATTGCCCCAGCATCCTCAAGTTGTTGTTTTACTTTTCCTCTTCCCTGGGGATCTTTATCTGTTCCTGTAATGGTACACACAAATGTAATATTCCTGCCATCTGCTTCTACACTCTTTTTTGCTTGTTTAATAATTGGATTTAGTTCGTCTCCCGGGTTCATATTAGAACCATATCCCAACACAACATCGAGAAGTATCACTGCGACTTCTTTATCGTTTGCCTCCTCAAGAATTTTCTTGTTACGCAAGGTAAAATCAATCATAGGATGAGGACGTCCAACTGTAAATTCATCTTCACCTAAATCAACAAATGTATTTTCTTTACTGCGCCATGAATCCTCCAGTTTGAATTGCGGATTAAGCGGAGCATTGCCATAAACTTCTCCTATAATTGTACGAGATATAAGCATTGCCTCGTCACAAAGTGTCCCTCCGGTATAAAGACCTCTTACAAACTTTTGAGTAGCTGTTTTATTTTTTGATTCTGTTTCAGCAAGATTTAAAAGTCCTTTCTCCCTTTCCTCTAACAATTGTTTAAATTCATCCATTGATTTTCCTTTTGAAAAAGAGGATGCTATAAGACCAGCTTCCTCAAGGGTATTTGCTGGAATCGCGCCTGCTTCCTCAACTACTTTCGGATCGCCGCCAAGAAGAATTGCAACAACAGGTTTCTTTATCTCTGTCTTAATAAGAGCTGCCACTTTTTCTAATACTTCAGGGTGAGGTGGCTTAGAAACGATTGCTATGTACTTTGTTTCAGGATCTTCTTCCAGTGCTTTAATTCCTTCAATAAACATAATCCCGCCAATATCTTTCTTTACATCTCTTCCACCAGTTCCTATTGCTTGAGATATTCCAACTCCCTCGTTTGAAATGACAGCACTCACTTCCTGGAGTCCAGTGCCAGATGCAGCAACTATCCCAATGTCCCCGCGATTAACCACATTTGCAAAACAAAGTGGAGCACCATTTATAATTGCAGTACCGCAATCAGGACCCATAACCAAAAGACCATGTTCTTTTCCGTATTGTTTTAACTCAATTTCTGTTTCAATTGATACATTGTCTGAGAACAGCATTACGTGAAGACCTTTCTTAAGGGCCTTCATGGCTTCGTCGCCTGCATATTTCCCCGCTAGTGAAATAATAACCATGTTCGCATCAGGCAGAAAGTCTACAGCACCTTCAAGACTTTTTGGCATATACTCACCGGTTTCTTGCGTTTTTGACTGCCTTGACATAAGAAGTTCTGTTGCTTTCTGAATTGCTGCATCACATGTTGCCTCATCCTTTGCTTTTACTGCTATTAATAAATCTGAATCTATTGCGTTCTTAAACATATCGAGAAGAATCCCGGATGTTTCAAGAATTGATTTATTTTGGTCAGTTCCCATTACAACAGCAGCATCGTCTACCCCTTCCATTGCTAATACATCTCTTGCAACAAGCATAAGCGTAACAGAATCATAATATTCCCCTTCTCTAAGAATTCCTTTTACTGCCATATTAATACACCTCCATTTGTAGATTTTTTAAATGCCTCTTTGCTCGCCAGGATAAATCCTGTCCCAATATCTGCCCCAGATGTTTCTCCAATGGCAAGTAATTGCATAGTAGCATTAATAATTGATTCCTTATCTTGAAAAAATGCATGAATAAGATTTTTAAACCGTTCGAAAAATTCTCCCTTAGCTGAAAAATACAAAAATGTATCGGAAATAACATTTTTACTCCTTGCAAGACGATATATTTCCTCGCGTATGTGAGCAGTAGAATAATTTGTCAAAAGCTGATACACATATATAGCAAGAAGTATGCCACTAATGAGGTCGTCGCCTTGAGGAGTAAAACCAAAACCTATCCCTTTTAGTTTACTTACAGAAGACAGTTTGCCGTTTAATATTTCAGTAACCCCTGTGTCAAGTTGATTTCTTAAATTTTTTTCAAACGGAGTAATAAAGAAACTTTTTCGCCTGTCATCCAATAAAAATACACTACTCAATGGATGTGCGTGTTTTACCAAAACTCTTTCAAAAATTTGTAACCCAGACAAAAAAGTTGTTTTCTTTGAATCATCAAGGTTAATCATAGAATCATACTTAGAAGCTTGTGATAAAAATATTTTTGTATCATTCAAAATGAGTTCATCATTGATAATCTGTGCTTCTTTCAGATTTAAAAAATTAAATCCATTTATAACGATATTGTTAGGTCCTCCGCCAATATCTTCCGTCACAACAGACACAATACCGCCAGAATATAAAAGATTGGCAACCCGTTCAAAAGTAGAATGAACAGTAAAAATAGTGTCGCACAAAGGAACACTGTTTCCTATCGAAACAATTTGTACCTGCGTTGATATTACCACTTTTGCCTCCCTAAAAATAAACGAACCAGAATTAATTCTTGGTCCGCAGTTCAACAACACTTTTATACGTTGGGTTCGGAAGGAATCTTAAAATTCTCAGCGGATCTTAAGAGATCTTCAGGCACTGGTGATTTAAATGTAGTGCCAAGATAATCTTCCAGATATTTTTTAATCGAAGTGTCCCAGTATTTCCTCGTTACATAAAATACTTTTGCACCACCTAATTCATGTTGATATTCAGGCCATGGGTAAGATGGCTGCGCCATTCCAATCCCCCATCGTTTAAATCCGTTATAGCTTTCGTATGTTGCCCAGAATTCATTTTGTTCCAGAATTTCAAAAGCATAGTAGCATTTTGCATAATACATAGCAGCACCTGCTTTTACTCCTCTTTTAAATGCCATTGTATGAAGGCTTATATTAATCTCTTCATCCATGATTCTACCATTTGATATCGCAGCAAGTTCTCCGTCAACTATTCCAACAAACATATATGGATCCTTTAATCTGTTACGATACCAGCCCAAAATCTCTGCATACACTCTTGCTCCGACAATATCATAGAAATCATGATCCACCTCCGTAAACTTTTTAATAAATGGTAGGAGGGCAGGAGCTTCCTCTTTTTTCATCTGTCTTATCACCAATTTTGACCCGTTTTTTAGCTCAAGATACATTGGAGTCCATGGCTTTAAATCCATTGGTGGCGGACTTAATAAGGGCTCTAATTCTTCAACCTTAAAGATAATTTCATTTTGTGATACTCTTTCTGGTGGTTGTTTTTTCATAAAATCCTCCTTGTTAAAATTTATGATGTTTAATGATAGCAATTTTGCAATTCATGTCAAGTGTTTTCCCGTATATTTGCTATATTTCAAAATTCGAACAGTCCATATTAGACAAAGCAAATAACAGACAATAGGCGATAAGAATTGACAGAATTTTATATAAAATTATAATACACAAGAAGAAAGGATGTAAATAAGATGGCAAAAATAGTGTTATTAAGTATCGTTGCTTACTTACTTGGTTCTATACCTAACGGATATATTATATGTAAAAAATTTTACCACATTGATATCACTAAGTACGGTAGCAAAAACATTGGAATGACAAACGTACAGCGAGTAGTAGGGAATAAAGCGGCTATTGCCGTGTTTCTATTAGATTTTGCAAAAGGTTTTTTGGCAGTGATAATAGGAAAATATTTTTTGAACTCTCCTTCCCTCGCAATAACATTAGGAATTATGGCCATAATAGGGCATGATTATTCTCTTTTTATGCCTCACTTTAGAGGAGGAAAGGGAGTAGCAACTACATATGGCGTCATCGTGGCCATATCGGTCTACACCGGATTACTATCAGGAGGCGTATTTTTCCTTATAATATTCCTGACACGATATGTTTCACTGGCTTCGATTGTTTCTGTCTGCTTTTTTCCTCTATTTCTCATCCTGTTCCATGCAGACAAAACGATTATATTATCCAGTTTAATAATTATATTACTTGTCATCATTTCACATCGTGAAAACATTAAAAGGCTCTTGAAAAGAAATGAACGTAAAATTGGAGAAAAAATAAAGATTGATGAGGATAAAAATTGAAAAACGATATTAAAAATTTGAATTTAGATGAATTGAAAAAATACTTTCTTTCAATCAATGAGCATGAATACCGCGCTAATGAGCTGTTTCATTCAATATACAGAGAAAAAAAGGAGAGTTTCCATGATATTACAACTCTGCCCAAATCTTTAAGAAAAACACTGTCCAATACCTTTTATATCTATTCATTTAAAATCATTTCAAAATATGAATCTAAAGATGGAAGCACAAAATACTTATTCCAATTACCCGATAAAAGCCTCGTAGAAACTGTTTTCATGCACGAAAGCAATCAATATGGAAAGATGAGAAATACTTTATGTATTTCATCATCAATAGGGTGCCCGTTAGGATGTAAGTTTTGCGCCACAGGTCAAATGGGACTACTACGAAACATGACGACGGGAGAAATCGTTGAACAATTTCTTCAGATCGATAAAATAACCAAAATAAACAATGTTGTATTTATGGGAATGGGGGAGCCACTTCTCAATTATGATAATGTCAAAAAGGCAATTGAAATTATTTCTGATAAAAATGGGAGAACGCTCGGAAGAAGAAAAATAGTAATTTCCACCTCTGGTATTCCCGGAAAAATTTATCAGCTCACAGATCAAATATCATCCGTGCGCCTCGCAATCTCCCTGCATGCAGGAGAGCAAAAAAAAAGAGATTTTTTGATGCCGGGACTAAAAGACCACACTCTTACAGAACTAAGAAAGGCCATTAACTACTATACCCGCAATACTGGCAATACCGTCACGATTGAATATTTACTATTAAAGGAAGTAAATGATAACATCAGTGATGTACAAAGCTTGATCGATTTTTTGAAAAAGCTTAAATTTATAAAAGTAAATCTGATTCGATACAATCCAGTTCCACACGTTAAATTTAAAGTATCAAAAAAAGAAAATATGTTTCTGAGATCTCTGCAAAAAAATGGTATAAGGGCTACACTGAGAAAATCAAAGGGGCCGGATATTTCTGCTGCCTGCGGCCAACTTGCTACAAAATTTCGAAAATAAACATATTTTAAAACATTCACTCAAACTGTGTTCTTATCTATTATGTCTTTGCCCGAAGATCAATGTGCCAATGCGGACAATGTTTGCTCCTTCTTGTATTGCTATCTTATATGAATCTGACATCCCCATTGATAGATATTTCATTTGAATATTTTCCGTTTCATACGCTTTGAGATAGTCAAAAAGCTCTTTTGTAAGCTTGAAATATGGACGCAATTTTTCTGGGTCGTCCACAAATGGCCCCATTGTCATGAGTCCTTGAATTAACACATTTCTAAATGGAACAGCTGAATCTATCAGCTGCTCGACCTGTTCCGGGTATACACCGCTTTTCTGCCCTTCTCTGGCACTATTTACTTCAATGAGGACGGGCATTATTTTGTCTGCGCCTTTTGCCCGCTTGTCAATTTCTCGGAGAACATCAACAGAGTCGACTGTTTCTATCATATCAAAAATTTTAACGATTTTTTTTATCTTATTTTTCTGAATAGAACCAATATAATGCCACTTAACAATACGCTCAATGCAGGGAAATAATTTTTCCGTCTCCTGTAGATAATTTTCCCCGATAATTTTTACACCGGCATCAACCGCCTCTTTGATTTCATAAGTTGAACGTGATTTGACAGCTGCGACAAGCAATACATCTTGTGGTATTTCCTGAAGAATTTTTTGAACGTTTTTCTTAATCATATTTTCCTCCGAAAAATTATAGTGTTTTGCAAAATTTTTTCAAACACTATAATATTTGTTTCGCCTTACCTTCCAACTTAGAAGCAGACCATACTTCTGTAAACTGCCGAGAGAACAACTCCAATGAAAATGCTCTCTAACAGGCTATTTCATTTTTTTTTAATCTCTTTATACTGGATGCATGAATATAGGAATTATTGGAGCAGGAAAAGTAGGAACTACACTTGCAATTGCATTTAAAAAAGCAGGCTTCAATGTTTTTATTGCAAGTAGAAGCATACACAGCGCAGAAAAAGCAGCAGCAATTTCTGGGGGCATCTCTACATCAATACAGCGATGCGCAGAACAAAGTGATGTAATTTTTCTCTCAGTTCCAGACTCAGAGATAGAGAATGTGGCAAAGAACCTCAAAAATATAGTAAGTAAGGAGAAAATAGTTGCTCACTTAAGCGGTGCATTTCCTTCTTCAATTCTGGAGTTTCTCAATGCAAAAACATGCTCGGTACATCCCCTTAAATCATTTGCGGACCCTTTGTTTTCTGCAAAAACACTACCAGAAACACTCTTTGCGATAGAGGGAGATGAAGCTGCTGTAAATGAAATAGAAAAAATTATACAGAAAATTAATGGAACACTCATTAGGATTAAAACAATAGATAAACCAATATATCATCTTGCTGCAACAATTACAGCAAATTATACTGTGACACTCTTTAATCTTTCAGAAAATCTCCTTTGCTCTATTGGGTTTAACGAAACAGAAGCAAAGAATGTGCTTCTTTCGCTGCTTCAAGGGGTTTTGAACAATATAAAGGAAAAGGGAAGTACTCAGGCACTTACGGGACCGATTCTCAGAGGGGATATAAAAACTATACAACTCCATCTGAAAAATATCAACGATCCCTCGCTGAAAAATGTTTACAAAAATCTTGCTTTTGCTACACTAAAGATAGCAGAAAGAAGAGGATTGAATAAAGAAAAAATTGAGGAAATGAGGAAGGTATTAAACGATGGATAAAATTACCGTTCCAAAGATAAAACGATTTAAGGGAAGGAAAGCAATAGCTGCTCTTACAGCATATGATTTTCTCACTGCAAGAATACTGGATGAAGCAGAAGTTGATATTATCCTTGTGGGAGATTCTGTAGGTACAACCATCCAGGGACTGAATTCAACAATACCTGTAAAAATGGAAGAGATGTTGTATCACACAAGAATTGTGAAAAGAGGCGTAAAAAGAGCACTTGTAGTTGGGGATATGCCCTTCCTCTCATATCAAACATCTCAAGAAGATGCAATAAGAAATGCAGGGTTGTTCTTAAAAGAAGGGGCAGAAGCAATAAAACTCGAGGGTGGAAAAAATGTCGCCCCTCTTATAAAAAAACTTGTTTCCTGCGGCATTCCTGTGATGGGACACATTGGGCTCACTCCTCAATCCGTAAATCTATTAGGCGGATACAAAATACAAGGAAAAACAGAAAAGAAAAAGGAACGGCTGATAACTGATGCAAAAGCACTGGAAGAAGCAGGTGTTTTTAGTATCATACTTGAAGGAATGCCAGAAGAAGTTGGGAAAGAGATTACAGAATCAATTTCAATTCCTGCAATAGGGATTGGGGCGGGCAGATTCTGTGACGGGCAGATTCTTGTAATAACTGATATGCTTGGAATGGATCCTATGTTCACCCCGCACTTTGTAAAAAAATATAGAGATCTATACGAAGAAATCAAAAGTGCTGTAAGCGAATATATAGAAGACATAAAAACACAAAAATTCCCATCTGAAGAACATGTTTTTCACTTAAAGAAAAAGGAAGAATAGTGTGGAAATTATAAGAACAGTAGAAGGGATGAAAAAATTCTCTAAAAAAATAAAAGAAAGCGGAAAGCTAATAGGTTTTGTACCAACAATGGGATATCTGCACGAAGGGCATCTTTCGCTTGTAAGAAAAGCAAAGGAAGAAAATGATACGGTAGTTACAAGTATTTTTGTAAATCCTACACAGTTTGCACCAACAGAAGACCTGGATCAATACCCACGTGATGAAAAAGGAGACTCTGCAAAACTCAAGAAAGAAGGAGTTGC
>Ga0164313_10001911_pt1 | contig 18679 bp, 13 predicted proteins | sample GuaBasSedimGuay4_FD_113735 | JGI IMG/M metagenome (GOLD analysis project Ga0164313, IMG submission 113735) | Subseafloor sediment microbial communities from Guaymas Basin, Gulf of California, Mexico - Guay4, Core 4569-4, 0-3 cm | ecosystem: Environmental > Aquatic > Marine > Hydrothermal vents...
CCTGTTGAAGTTGCAGATTTTACAAGTTGGTACGTAACAACAGATGATGCTTTGCTCTTCTTTAATGAGTCGCAAAATAGAATAATATCTACTGCAAGTTTTTTTTTTTTTTATTAAATCCTTCAATAAAAATTTCCTTTTCTGTCATAATTTCTATGTAATTTCCTTTTTTATATTTAGGCATTTAATCATTTAATTATTTATCCTAATGAACCAACCGTATTCTCAACTTCTTTAAGAATCTCGCATGATTCCACTAATGCTTTCATTGTATTATGATCCTTATATAATGGCCTGTCAATATCAAGAAATTCAACATGCCGTCTGATAACTTTATGGGCTTTTTGAACTCCGTTACCGAATGTATAATCCCTGAAATCGAGTGCCTGAGCCGCAGCCATGAATTCAATGCCTAAAATTCCATATGCATTATCCAATATCTGGAAATTTTTAATGGCTGTATTCATTCCCATCGAAACAAAATCTTCCTGGTCGGCGGCGGCAGGAATTGACTGAATAGATGCCGGGGCTGACAATATTCTTTGTTCTACTATTTGCATGTCAGCGGTATATTGGCTTAACATCATTCCTGAGAACATACCGGCACCCTTGGTTAAAAATGGCGGAAGGCCAACACTTAAAGCAGGGTTATTTAATCTGTTCATTCTTCTTTCCGAAAGTACGCTGACCATAGTAATCGCTATACCCGCCATATCCATGGGCAAGGCCACAGGAGATCCCTGGAAATTGGCACCTGACAGCGCCATGTTCTCATCAGGGAAAAAGATCGGATTGTCTCCAACACCATTCAATTCGATTTCCACCTGCGAACGGGCATATGCTAAAGCATCATGTGCACTACCGATTACCTGCGGAGTGGAGCGCATTGAATAAGCATCCTGTACCTTATGTTTTACTTTTCCTGATTTTAAGTCGCCACCGGTAACAAGTTTTTCAATAGCATTTGCACTTCTTATTGCTCCTTTAAACCCACGGACTTCATGTAAACGGCTGGTGTAAGGGCCCATATTGGCTTTTAGCGCTTCAAGCGACATGGCTGCTGCTATTTCAGCTTGTTTTAACCAGTTGCTGGCATCGTATAAAAATAAAGCGCTCATTGCTGTGAGCACATTAGAGCCGTTTATGGTTCCTAAACCGTCACGTGCTTTCAAACCGGGAACAGTGATTCCGGCCTTTTTGAATGCTTCTTTTCCATCGAGTAATTCTCCCTTATAATATGCTTTTCCTTCGCCAAGTAGTAACAAAGCGATTTGGGACATGGGAGCCAGGTCACCGGATGCGCCAACAGATCCTTTTTTGCATACAAAAGGGGTAACACCTTTATTCAGCATTTCAATTAAGGTAAATGTTATTTCAGGCCTTATTCCCGAATTGCCATGGGCATGAACGTTAATACGGCCAAGCATGGCGGCTCGCACATGATCTTCTGGCATTGCCTCACCAATACCTGCAGCATGGTTATAAATCAAGTATTTCTGGAAATCCTTTACCTGGTCTTTGGTAAGAACAACTTCTGAAAATTCACCAATTCCGGTGTTTACGCCGTACATTATTTCTCCGGCATCAATCTTTTTTTCTAACATCGCTCTGCATTTCTTTATTCTTTGCAAAGCATCAGGGTGAAGTTCGACTTGTTGCCTGTTACGGGCTACGCTAACAACGTCTTCTATGGTGAGACCTGCACCTTTTATTATATATGCCATATGATTAATATTAAATCTTATATTAGTAAAGTGATCTAAAAAATAAGCAAGCAAAATTAGTGAAAAGCCGTTAGTGATTATTACGATTGCAATTAAATTTGGATCAGGAATGTTATTTTTGCAGAAATTGTTATTGAACGAATTATTATGATTGATTTAAAGCCGGATTCATTACTGGATTTTCAGGAACTTATAAAAAAGGAACAGGCACTACTAATTTATTTTTACAATGACAATTGTGCACCATGTCTCAGTTTACGGCCAAAAGTAATAGAACTTGTGAAGGAAAAGTTCCCCAAACTTAAAATGGCACTCAGTAATTCGCTTTCACAGCCTGAGATTTCAGCTCATTATAATGCTTTTGTTAATCCAACATTGATTATATTTTTTGAAGGGAAAGAGTATAAAAGAGAAAGTAAATATATATCCATTCCTCAACTGGCTCAAACTATTGAAAGGTCGTATAATATGCTATTTTCATAACGAGTACTGCCCGGCCTAACTACACCCGGCTTAAGTTTTAAACTTAAGCTAGCAGGGTTAAACCAGTAGAGTTTTATATTCCCTGAATTAAAGCATCAGGCAAGCTGTAGTCTGCTTCACGAAGAAATTGAATTGATTTATTGATTTCATCATACATTACTTTGTCCTCCTGAATGAACTGAACACGAGTCCTGTATTTTTTCATGAAATCTTCAATGATAGGAGAAGATTTTTTAGGTCTTCTAAAATCGAGTGCCTGTGCAGCATTGAACAGTTCAATTGCAAGTATCATTTCCAGGTTATTTACTACTTTATAAGCTTTGGTTGCAGCATTTGCTCCCATACTCACATGGTCTTCCTGTCCCTGAGATGATTCAATTGAATCGACTGAAGCCGGTGTGCATAGTTGTTTGTTCTGATTTACAATCGAAGCAGCTGTATATTGAGGAATCATAAATCCTGAATTCAAACCGGGATTAGCAACCAGGAATGGTGGCAGTCCTCTTTTTCCATGTAATAATTGGTAGGTTCTTCTCTCGGAAATATTACCCCATTCGGCAGCAGCAATGGCCATATTGTCGAGTGCTAAGGCCAGTGGTTGCCCATGAAAATTCCCGCCTGAAACAATGATGTCTTCATCAGGAAAAATTGTTGGGTTATCTGTTACCGCATTAATCTCGCTGGAAAAAACAGTAGCTACATAATTAATGGAATCTTTTGATGCACCATGTACTTGTGGTATGCATCTGAATGAATAAGGGTCCTGAACATGTTCCTTATGTTGCTGAATCAGTTCACTATCGTCAAGCAATATTCTGAATCTTTCAGCTGTTTGTATTTGTCCTTTATGGGGCCTGATCTGATGTAATTCTTTCATAAATGGCTCAATCCTGCCATCAAATGCATCGAGTGAAATGGCACCAATGATGTCAGCAAGCTCCGATAAGCGGAAAAGTTTTAATAATGAAGTAACACCATATGCTCCCATGAATTGAGTGCCATTCAGTAAAGCAAGGCCTTCTTTTGATTTTAATTTAATGGGAGTCCAGTCCAGCTCTTTATATACAGCAGCTGTTTTCTTTATTTCATCTCTATGATAAACTTCTCCCAGCCCTATAAGGGGGAGAGACATATGTGCCAATGGGGCCAGGTCTCCTGAAGCACCCAATGATCCAAGTTGATATACTACCGGAATAATATTTTCATTGAACAAATCAATCAATCGCTGAACTGTCGATAATTGAACTCCTGAATGACCATACGAAAGGGACTGGATCTTTAGCAATATCATGAGTTTAACAATCTCAACGGGAACCTTATCTCCAACTCCGCAGGCATGCGATTTAACAAGGTTTTCCTGTAGTTTGCCTAAATCCTGTTTCGATATATTCTTATCGTAAAGTGCACCAAATCCTGTATTGATACCATAAATCGGTTCATCTTGGTTTTTCGTTTTCTCATCTAAATAGTTTCGGCATTTTTGGATTCTTTCAACAGCGAGATCTGACAATTTGATTTTTTTGTTTTCTTCAAGAATGTCAAATATTGCTTTAAACGTAAGTTTTTCAGGACTTATTAAATAATTGTTTGCCATTATAAATAATTAAGATTGTAAAATTGTTATCACTTCTTCCAGCTTTCCTTTTGTTTGCTCCCCTGTTTTCATATCCTTTAATGAATAAACACCCGATTTCATTTCTTCTTCACCAATCAGAAGTACATATTTAATCCCTTTTTGGTCGGCATACTTCATTTGCTTTTTCATTTTGGCCGAATCAGGGTATAATTCAGATTTAATTCCAGATTGCTGAAGTTGCTGAAGTATACTTAACGAATAAGTGGCTTCTTTTTCACCGAAATTAACTAACATTACATCAGTAGAGCTCATGACCTCTTCAGGGAACAGGTTCAATTCGGCCAACACATCATAAATTCGATCGGCACCGAATGATACCCCGACACCGGAAACATCAGGCAAACCGAAAATTCCGGTCAGGTCATCATACCGGCCACCACCGCAAACGCTTCCGATATTGACATCATTTGCTGTTACTTCAATAATAATCCCGGTATAGTATTCCAGTCCTCTTGCCAGGGTAAGGTCGAGGCGCCATTTTGAATTTATTTTAAGGTCTTTCAAATGACGCATGACAGTCATGGTTTCTTCAAGGCCATTTATGCCGATTTCGGAATCTTTTAATATCTCCATAAGTTTTGGAAACTTCTCACTCAGGAACCCCTCTAACTGAAGAATAGGTTTTAGTTTGCTGATGGCCTCCTCGGATAAGCCTTTGCTTTTCAGCTCATCGATAACTTTATCAAATCCGATTTTTTCAAATTTGTCAATGGCTATAGTAATATCAATGATTTTGTCGGGTGTTCCGATAATTTCAGCAATACCACTCAAAATTTTCCTGTTATTTATTTTGATGGTTACATCCATTCCGAGTTTTGAAAATACCTCATCGATGATTTGGATCAATTCAACTTCATTAAGAAGGGCTTTGCTGCCAATCACATCAACATCACATTGATAAAATTCACGATAACGGCCTTTTTGTGGACGATCGGCTCTCCAAACCGGTTGAATCTGGTACCTCTTAAAAGGAAAAGTAATCTCATTTAAATGCTGAACAACATATCTTGCGAAAGGAACAGTGAGGTCATAACGTAATCCTTTTTCAGCTATTGAACTTGCAACTTTGCGAAGACTTTTTGATTCGACATCCTGTCGATTGAGATTTTTTAAAAAATCACCTGAGTTCAATATTTTGAATAGCAGCCTGTCACCTTCTTCGCCATATTTTCCTGTGAGCGTGGATAGGTTCTCCATAGCAGGTGTCTCAATCGGGAGGTAACCATAGTTTTGAAATACAGTTTTAATCGTATTAAAAATGTAATTTCTCCGCACCATTTCCTTTGGTGAAAAATCGCGTGTACCTTTTGGTATTGAAGTTTTTTGAGCCATAAAATGCTAATGTTTAATAAATTCCAAATAGGTTACAAAACATAAAAGCTAAAACTTTAAAACGAATTTATTTCGATAAAAAAAGTCTTTATTAACTGCTGTTTCATTAGCTTCAATATATTTTGCACCAACAGAACCTAATGAACGAACAAATGTTTTCCATCTTCAACGTTCGCGATGGAGTTATCTAACGCTTTAATAAAGAACCTTACTTCCATTGTAAATTGAAAGATTCTTTCTTTCAGGTCAACAGGTTTGTTCATTGGTTATTGATTATTATTTGTTGTTTGTTTATTGTTATTTGGTTTTTTTAACAATCTCCTTAAAGTTTACCCTTATTGGGTTCATATCAAAGTGTTGGCAAAAGTAGTAAATAGAAGCTAATACCTGAAATCATTATAGTTTTGTTCACTTTCAATTGGGAAATTTCCTTTATAAACATTTCCCAGATTACCATCAATTGCAATCTGATCACCCACATTAAAAGTAAATTCATTGAGCTGGCACATTTTTTTGTCTTCATAAACTTCTAAACGAGTACAATTAACAACAGATGTTATACCTAAGCGAACCGCTGTAACAGCAGCATGCGAAGTAGCTCCACCTTTGCCTGTGAGCAATCCATTTGTTTCGAAAATCATGCTTATGTCATCGGGTACAGTATCGGGTCGTACAAGTATTACTGCTTCTTCAGGATATTTTTTTCGTATAGCAGTAATATCTGTTAAGTCAAATACAACGCGGCCATTCATCGCACTGCCCCCAATACCAATACCACGACCAGCTAATGTCATTTGATCAATGGGCGTGCTAAATACTTCAACTGATTGTGGAGTAGCCATATCCAGATCTCTTGTTTGCAGAATGTATAGGTCATCCGGGTTTTCTGATTCAAAGGTAAATTCAATTTCCTGTGGACTGTAACCTTGTTTTTCAATTAGCTCAGTGGCAATTTGATAAATTCGCTGGTAGATTTGAGGGAAGAGGTCCTGTAATGTATTTTCATCATTGTTAGAATATGACTTTTGATTATTACTTACCGGACTTGGCTTAACAAGACCGGCAACAATATCTTCACCCTGGCTTTGTAATGTATAATCACCGTATAAATTAACCCCATGCTTTTTCTTTTTCGGGTTTTGTGTGAAAATAACTCCCGTTCCGGAATTCTTTTGAATATTGCCAAATACCATTTGCTGAACTATCACAGCAGTACCCCATTCATCTGCAATTTCCAAATGCTCACGATAAGCTTTAGCACGTTCAGATGACCAAGAATCAAAAACAAGATTAATGGTAGTTAATAATTGTTTAAATGTGTCTTCTTCAAATATGATGTTGTTGTCGAAAAGCGTCTGTTTATAGGCAAATGCAATTTCCCTCATAGCTTCAGGACTCAGGTCTGCTTTTTGCTCTACCTTATTTTCAATTTTATATTGATCCATTACATCATCAAATACATCTCTGTTCAATCCAAATGCCATTCCCCAACTTTGTAATAAGCGTCTGTACGAATCCCATGCTGACCATGCAGATTCAGTAATTTTGCCCAGGTTTTGGGTAATCTCATCATTCATACCAACATTTAAAAACGTATCCATAGCACCCGGCATGGATATCGCTGATCCTGAACGTACAGAAAGAAGCAATGGGTTATTGGGATTGCCATATTGTTTATGTGATCCTTTTTCAATAAAGCGAAGGTGCTTTCTGATGAGGTCATGCATTTCTTTTTTTAGTTCAGGATGTCCGAAGATTGCTTTTCGGCGCCGAAAAATTTCCGTAGTTATCACAAATCCGGGAGGAATAGGGAAACCGGCTATTCTTAAATTTTTAAGATGATAGGCTTTAGATCCAAGGAATACCTGGTTATCGACAAGTGGATTTGGTTTCAGCAAACGTGTAATAATCAGGTTGGAATTATATGACATCACCTCATTAATTGTTTCTGTAGGGAGGTTATCTGTCATGTGCCTCAGTGATTCCAGAATTCTGGCAATAAAGTTATCGAGCGGTTGCATTAGAAATGCTTCAGCAATAACATCCCTGTAAAATATTTCAGATTCTTTATTAACTAATTGTACTATTTCGTTTTCTGAATATTTTTTCTTGCTGTTAAACAATTGTGGTATTATTGTTCTTAATGGAATTTCATAGGTTTTCAGGAAGTATTTTATTAAAATCCGTTTTACGTCTTCGGCAATAAACTGGAAAATATTGACATACTGGTCGAATGAAAAACTTTGAGATCGCAAACTGTATTTCAACATTAAAAGGTTTGCATTAAAACTTTGATTTGTAATGCCATCTAATTCAAGACCTTCCCTGAAATAATCCAGGATAAAATAAATATCATAAAGTGTTTTGGCTGAAATATAATTTAAATTGATTCCTTCAACTACTTTTTCCATCAGCCGTGTTGCAACGTTTTCGAGCCTGAAAGTAAGCCCCAGAGCTTCAAATTTTGTTTCCCTGTACACTCCATACATTGAAGGAATTCCAATAGCAATATGTCTTTTATGGTAAATGTTTTCCCAGCTCTGGCTTGGTTTCGGATTATAAATAATTGACTTAAGTTGATTCATGAACGAATAGATCAACTTTAATGATGTTTCAAAATCTTCTTCTTTGAGTGCCTTTCTTAGTTTCTTTATTTCAGATTCATTAATAAACGGGAAACGGGTGAGCAGTTCTGTGATATCAACTGTTTCAAATGAGTACTTTTCTTTGAGAAAAGCATATAATAATCTGATGTCTCTTAACCTTTCTTTGTCTTTAGGATTTCCGGCGGGTAGCTTTTCAATTAAATTTTCATAAGTGGCTTCATCAAGTGTAAGGAGTTCTTCCGGTCCGCTATTATTTAATTTACAAAGTTCAACAGCCATTTTATGAATGGGGGCGAACCATTTGCTTTTTTTATCGATCGAATTAAAGACATTTTGCGGCAGTGCTGATCTTAGATTTTCAAGCTTTCCATCATACCAAAACTTGAAAACTTTCAGCGTTAAGCCTATTAATGTATTATTGCTTTCAGTATGAACCTGTTTGCGAAGGAAATGAACCAGTTTATCCTCCCGGTGAAATATTTCATCCATGGTTGTGGTTACTTTCCTTATTTCACCTTCAGCACCAATTTCATTAAAATATACCGGAAAAATCCTACTAAGTTGTTTTACTTTCTTATAAAAAGGAGCAATATTGGAATTTAGAATTTTAGTAATCTCTCTTTGAAAGAGATCAGTGTCGCTGATAAATATACCGCCAATGCGCAGGTTAACTATTAGTGCACTTAACAGTTTTTCCATTTCTGACTGGGAATATTCTATCAGTTCAAGCCAAACCCTTATATTTTTAATGTGATTCGGATTAACAGATAACTGCCAGTCTTCATTTACATAAACAATCCCTGGTGTCTCAAAACCAAAATCGATAAGTTTGTTTTCATAGTAACTGACCAAATTGATTTTTCCGTCATTATTCAGATCTATAATTTTCTTACCAATTGTAAGAAACATATCAAGGATTGATGATCCATGCTCTTTTCTTAAAAGTTCGGCAAATTCAAAAATACCATTTATAAATGGCCTTACCTGGTCTTCTTCAAGTTCTTCAATGGTTTGGCGGAGCATTTTATTCAATTTCCAGATCAGTCTTTCCTGGTGTGTTTGCATGCCATCCAAACGCAATAAATAAAAGATGAAATGGAATTTCTCAATGAATGAGCTTAAGAGGTCGACTGAATCTGCAAAACGCTCAGCAATCTGATCATAATCAGGAATTTTTTCAACCAATTCATTCCAGCTTTTTATAGATGTAATTTGTTGGGTAAGCTGTGAAAACCATTCATGACCAATCTCTTGTTTTAACGAATCGATATTCCCCTTAAGAACATCTTTCTCCTGATTGATCCAATCTTCAATTTTAGAACTCTTTTCCCAAAATGCAATATTTTCCAGATAAATGGCCTTTGTAAAATGAAAGATTTTATCTTGTAATTCACTACTGCTATCAATATCTGACAGATACCTTTTAAAATATTTTGAAGCCATTAAAAAGCTTCTGGGATCAGATTGAAATCCGCTTTCAAGTGCATCGAGGCAAGTATTGATTAAATGAGCGTGCTGTTTTTTCTCTTTTAAAAGTTTCTGAATGAACTCAAGAACTGTCCGGATAATCATAACTTTACAATCAGAATCATCACAAGAAAGTAATAATTCATGCATTAATTTTGTAGGTATTTTTAGTGCTTCATCGGTATTTTTCAACCCAATATAAAACCAAAAATCAGTTAAAAGAATCCCTCTCAACTCCTCGGCAACAAATTTCTTATTGGAAAATGGATGATGAAACTCAACAATGCAATCGTTTGCACGTTTATTAATTCCGTAATATTTTTTTGACAGATCTATAAAAGATTGATATTCAGGTGGTATTTTAATATCTTTATAACGTGTCTCCGCAAGATTTGCTTCAAGTGCTTTTGATACGAATTTTTCTTCCATCTATTGCTAACTAAGCTGTATGCTGATAATTATTATTTATACTTTTGTTTCGCTATAAAAGCAGAATAACAAAGATAAAGTATCTCGCTTATAAAAATGAATACTAAAGTTTAATTTATAAAATCACAAAAATGGCAAAGATTAAAATTGGGATTAACGGTTTTGGACGTATCGGAAGAAACGTGTTTAAAATTGTTGAAGAAAGAAATAACATGGAAGTTGTTGGCATTAATGATCTTACCGACACTAAAACATTAGCGCACCTACTTAAGTATGATTCAACTCAAGGTAAATTTGACGGTACCGTTACTTATGATGCTAATAATTTAATTGTAAATGGCAGAGCAGTTCCGGTAACTGCAGAAAGATTACCGATTGATATAAAATGGGTACAAGTACCTGACGTTGTCGTTGAGGCAACAGGTATTTTTCGTGTAAAAGAAAGTAATAAGGGTGGTTATGGTGACCATTTAAAAAATGGCGCTAAAAAGGTAGTGTTGACTGTTCCCGCAAAAGATGAAATTGACAGAATGATTGTATTGGGCGTGAACAACAATGAATTGCGTGATGAAGATCAATGCGTTTCAAATGCATCATGTACAACAAATTGTTTAGCGCCTGTTGCTAAAGTGTTAAATGACAGATTCGGTATTGAAAATGGATTAATGACAACCATTCATGCGTATACGAACGATCAAAGAATATTGGATGCGCCGCATTCAGATTTGAGAAGAGCACGCTCGGCAGCAGTTTCGCAGATACCAACTACTACCGGTGCTGCAAAAGCAGTAGGAAAAATTATTCCTGATTTGAATGGTAAGCTGGATGGTATGGCAATTCGTATACCAACTCCTACCGGATCATTGGTTGACCTCGTGGTTAATTTAAAAACAGAGGCTTCCAAAGACGAAATTAATGCTGCAATGAAAGAGGCAGCAGAAGGACCGATGAAAGGTATTCTTGAATATACTGAAGACCCTATTGTATCGGTTGATATTATTCATAATGAACATTCATCTATCTACGATTCTGATGCATTAATGGTACAGGGAAAAACGGTTAAAGTTCTTTCATGGTATGATAATGAGTGGGGCTATTCTGCCCGCGTAGTTGACCTGATTGATTTATTTAATTTATAAAACCCCAATTAGATACATTAAAGCTGTCTGGAATAATTCAGGCAGCTTTTTTATTGGTTGCCTCTAACAATTGTAACTGACCCTTGCAGGGTTTGCTTCTTAAGACCTTCAACAGTTATAATGTATACATCGCCAACATAAAAATAGGGGGCGGCTGGGCAATCCTGGTTATTGTTTTGATTTTTACCATCCCAGTTAATTTCGGGATCTTGAGTTTCATACATTATCTTACCCCACCGATTGAAGATCTTTAAATCAATTCTGTCAACATTTGCAGATGAATATGGAACTAAAACATCGTTAAAACCATCATTATTAGGAGTGAAAACGTTTGGGATTTCGTAGGCAGGACACACATCATAATCAATACAGATAACATTACTCATTTCACTTTTATTGCCTAAAGAATCAATAGCTTTTACTCCGTAACATCCAACTACGGCTTCCAGATTTTCATGGTAGAAATAAACAGTATCATTATATATATATTCGATTGAGTCGATTAGTTGCAGGTCATCAGTAAGTGTTTGAGAATAGTAGATGTAATAATTTTCGGCATCACAGTCACACTTATCGCATAAGAAACAAGACTGATAATAATCACATGTGTCAACTGAAATGATCATTTTTAACAAGTTCGTGTTTTCGTCACAAAAAGTAGAGACCCATAACATTGGTGTACAAGGAGGCACATTATCAAGTGGCGTGGCACAGATCAATTGCGAGAAATTTATCAACGGATCAATTAATCCGGGTAATGAATAATGCCCGATGGCCTTGATGTAATAACAATATTCTTTGTTGTTGATCAAACCGGTATCACTATAAAAGGGAACATTTGTAATTCCGACCGAATCGTAGGAAGTTGTACCGGGATCCTTTCTGTAAATAATAAATTCATCATTTTCCCAGGGTATTTCCGGTAACCAAAACAGTTTCACCTCCTGGTCAGTTGGAATGGTTTGAATAAATATGGAGGACGCTTTCTGTGACCCACCCACATAACCAACCGGAACGCTTTCAAGGTCAACCCGGTAACTATAGGGTCCGTCATTTGTATTCAGGTTAATGTCATCATCATAATAAATAGTGTCGTTGAGGCTATTGAAGCTTGCAATAAGTACAGGAGAATTCCAGTCAAGGCCATCATTTCTATACAAATGATATTTATAAGGTCCCGGAAATTGAATTGTATCTAATTCAGTAGGTTTTGACCAGGCGATTATCGCATGACCGCTCTGTAAATTTAAACTATCATTACTTACATGAGTAATTATGGGAACATCTCTTTTCAAATATGCACATGCTTCGTTTGAAGCATAAGATTCAGCTTCATCATGAAAAAATGCGGTAACCCGGTAACAATAATTAATTCCATGTACCAATCCATTTTCATTGTTATCATCTCTGAAAGTAATTGTGTTGATGTTGTCAATTATCCTGATCAATTTGAATCCGGTATAGGCAGGAACACCAGTTTCGCAAACATCCGGTTCCCAGCCTGATTCGCCACTACGCCTGTATACCTTGTAGCCGATTGCATTCTCGCAGATGCTTTTTCCCCATTCCAGATTAATTCCAATTCCCAATGCGCCTGCTTCTAAATTCTCAGGAGCAGGAGCTATTACTTTGATAAATACCGTTTTAAAATTAACCAGGTTTACCGGAAGGCCGTGGTCGCTTGCCTTAAAAACAGTGGTGTAAGGCTCAAAACGTACATGTTTACAGGTAGTTGGCCAGTTAAATGTTGCCGAAACAGTATCGTTACCTGTAGCCGGGTCGGGTTCCATATATGCAGAATTTTCCGACTGTTCAAATGCACCTCCAAAAGCAGTTAAAGTTACATTCGTTCCGTCAGGATCAATTGCTACGACACCAAATTGTAAAAAATCACCTGCTAATACACAAGTATCTTCAATCGTATAAATTTCGGGTGGATCATGGTCACATGCAACAATGTTGATTTGCATATCACGCCTCACAGAACCAATTTTATAACCATAGCGCCATTCTTCAATTACAAATGCCACATTGTATTCTCCTTGTAATATGGGAGTTTGCCAAACAATATCTCCTGTAAGAGGATTTATTAAAAAAGTATCAGATGCCATTGGATAAGTATAACCGGGAATATCGTATCCGCCACCTCCTTTACAAACAACCAGACGATACGATAAACTATCTCCGTCAGGGTCGTAGGCGCCTGCATTGTGAATAAATGTTTTTCCCACGCATCCCTGGTCGATAGGGGGATTTAATAACTGAACTGAGTTATTATATCCTAAGAAAGGATTGATAACCATTTCCGTTTCAATAAACATCGGGACATTAACGGAGTTTGGAATGTTATTAACACCATTATTCCTGTTAGGGTCTTCCACCGAAATAACATATGAACCGGGAGCAGGAAAAGTATGGGTGCCTTTATATAAATTATAGGTAATGTCTGATACATTAGGTATAGGCTCAAAAATTATTCTGGGTATTTCTGCACCTGTTCCATCACCCCATGAAATTGGCATAAAAGTCCTCGTATCATCCGCAGGACTCGAAGTCCTTGTGTACATTGTAATTTTAAACTCAAAGGTAAGTCCTGAGATGTGCTTATATGTAATTTCTGCTGCTCGCTGGTGCGTTCCATAGCTCCGGCCTGCAAAAAGTATCAATAACACAAAGCATAAAAATAATTTTCTCATCAGGATTATCAATGAGGTTCAAAACTACAAATAATCCGCAAATCTAATGCCAGGGATCTATAAAAATGCGTGTTGTGAAATAAAAGCATGAATTGCAATATTTTTTACTGAAAAACGGAACGAAATTCTGTAAATACTGTATAAAAGCAGGGATGGTTTTGCTAATTTTGTAAGATCCTCATTTTGAAGTATGAATAAAATGACTCCGGAGCAGGAAAGGCTTGAGATATTAAGGCGTTACAGACGCCTTATTGAGGTTTGGCATACCCGCAAAACCGTTGAGGACAGATGGATGGTGCGTAAGGCATTTCGATTAGCTGCAGATGCGCATAAAAGCATGCGAAGAAAAACCGGTGAAGCATTCATATTTCATCCGATTGAAGTAGCAACAATTGCTGCCGGTGAGATTGGATTAGGACGTACTTCAATTATTTCTGCATTACTTCATGACACGGTTGAAGATACAAGCATGAAGCTTGATGATATAAGTCAGATGTTTGGCACAGATGTCGCCAGAATAATTGATGGATTAACAAAAATTGACGAGATTTCAGATGTGTCCTCAACAGCCCAGGCAGAAACCCTGAAAAAGATATTATTCACACTTACTGATGATGTAAGGGTTATACTTATCAAACTGGCTGACAGATTACATAATTTGCGGACAATGGAAGTTATGCCGAGGGAAAAACAACTTAAAGTAGCAGCAGAAACACTTTTTTTGTATTCACCGCTGGCTAATCGCCTTGGATTATATGCGATCAAGACTGAGTTGGAAGAATTGTCATTCAAATATTCGCAACCTTATATTTATAATGATATAACGGGGAAGATCAATGAATCAGAGGAAGCCAGGCAAGCTATAATATCTAATTTTAAACTTCCTGTTGAGAAGGAATTAGAAGAGCTGAATTTGAATTTCGAAATTAAGTACCGATCAAAAACAGCTTATTCCATCTGGCAAAAAATGCAAGCTGATCAGACACCATTTGAAGAAGTTTATAGTACGTTCTCTATAGAAATTATTATAGATTCCGGACTTGAAAAGGAAAAGCGGGATTGTTGGGCAGCTTATTCAATTGTTACAGGTATTTATACTCCTAATAATAAAAAGTTAAGAGACTGGATAAGTACACCAAAAGCAAATGGTTATGAGGCCATTCATGCTACAGTTATGGGTCCTGATGGACATTGGATCGATATTCACATTCGTAGTAAACGAATGGATGAAATAGCCATGAAAGGTTATGCAGCGCACTGGAAATATAAAGACCAGGAAAAGCTGGATGCAGGACTTGACAAATGGCTTAAAAGAACCAGGGAACTATTAAAAGAAAGTGAAGAAGAAACCATCGACTTTATTAATGATTTTAAAAAGAACCTGTTTGAAGATGAAATAGTAATATTTACTCCGAAAGGTGATATGATTAATATGCCGACCGGCGCAACAGTTCTTGACTTTGCATATGCAATTCATACTGAACTTGGTAATCATTGTATTGGAGCAAACGTTAATCATAGGCTGGTTCCTGTTGATTATCAGATTAAATCCGGCGATCAGGTTCAGGTAATTGATTCAAAAATACAATTGCCAAACGAAGATTGGTACAATTACGTTATAACAGCCAGGGCAAAGACCAGGATAAAGACTGCTATAAAAAATGAAAGGAAGAAATATCGTGCTGAAGGAGAGAAAAAGCTCGATGGTTATTTAAAGCAAATTAAACTGGAAAGCACAAAACCCTTTATTAATAAGTTAATCCAGGCGAATAATTTGAACGGAATAGTTGACTTATATTATTATATAGCCAAAGAAAAAATTGGATTAAAAAATATTAAAGAGGTATTAATACCCCATGAAAGTATTACAACCTGGGTGAGAAATTTAAGGTTGCCTTTTGTAAAACCAAAAATACCAGTAATTACAGGCGATGGCCTTTTAAGTAGTAGTGATGATTCAATAGTTATTTCTCAAACAAAAAATGAGCTTAAAAAGAATGGGGAATTCACTGAACTTGAATACTCGGTATCAAAATGTTGTAATCCAATTCCCGGTGATGATGTTATAGGGCTGATTTTTCCAAACGAACCCATCCGAATACATAAAACCGATTGTAAAAATGCGATTAAACTTATGTCGCAATACGGAAAAAACATTGTAAAAGCTAAATGGAAGCAACAGGAAGGAATTACATTTTTAGCGGGTTTGAATATTAAAGCTGTTGACAATATTGGTTTACTACATAAAATTTCATCTATTGTTACTGACGAATTCAATATAAATATCCGGTCCCTTAATATGCTCAACAGTAAAGGTATAGTTGATGCAGACCTAACAATTTATGTGAATAGTACTGAGAAATTGAAAAAGCTTATTCAACAATTAAAAAAGATCAAAGAAGTGATCAAAGTTACCCGCCTTGAAAAAATCACCTAATCATATTTAATTTATTTATATTTAAACCATATAAAAATAAAAAAATAGTACTTTTGTCTGACTAAAGAAAAGACAACAGACATGAAGTCAAACAATAAAAAGGACACATCCGAATCTGTAAAAAAAATATTTACTGAATACCTTGAGGCCAGAGGGCATCGTAAAACACCCGAACGATATACAATATTAAAAGAGATTTACGCTACTGAAGGGCATTTCGATATAGAAACACTTTATATCAGAATGAAGAATAATAAGTACAGGGTTAGTCGGGCTACTTTGTATAATACAATAGAATTATTGCTTGATTGTAACCTGGTTACGAAACATCAATTTGGAAATAATTGTGCTCAATTTGAAAGATCATATAAATTCAAGCAGCACGATCATTTTGTTTGTTTAGAGGATGGTAAAGTACTTGAATTTTGTGATCCCCGGATACAGGAGATTCAAAAATCTGTTGAAGAACTGCTTGGTGTTGATGTTGCGTATCACTCACTCACTTTTTACGGAAAATGTAAGACAGATAAACCTTCTGAGAACTAGAATAGTTAGTAAATATTCATAACATTTCTATCGAATCGCAGGACTATTTTAGTACATTTGTTTTGCACAAATACCCTGAATAAGCAGGGTTTTTTAATGTATTTTTATTATGAAAGTTGATGTTCTTTTAGGCCTCCAGTGGGGTGACGAAGGTAAGGGAAAAATTGTTGATGTTCTCACACCGAAGTATGACATAATTGCCAGGTTTCAAGGTGGGCCTAACGCTGGTCATACTATCGAATTTGATGGTAAGAAATTCGTGCTCCACACGATTCCTTCAGGTATTTTTAATGAAAAGACGATCAATGTAATTGGGAACGGGGTAATTATTGATCCGTTTGTTCTTAAGAAAGAGATTGCCAAACTGACTGATGGAGGTATTGATGTGAAACAAAACCTGCTCGTTTCACGAAAAGCACATTTAATTCTTCCGACACACAGGTTGCTGGATGCAGTTTCAGAATTCTCAAAAGGCAAGAATAAGATTGGATCAACGCTTAAAGGAATTAGTCCTGCCTATACTGACAAGATCAGCAGGAATGGCATGAGAATAGGTGATTTGGAAAGTGATGAATTTGATAAAAGGTATAAACTGGCCAGGGACAGGCATATGAAAACCATTAATCAATTTGGTATTGATTATAAAAATATGGAGTTTGACGGATTACTCTTTCCCGAATACGAAAAGAATTGGCTTGAGGCATTAGATATTTTACGTGCTTTGAAAAAAGTAAATAGTGAATATTATTTAAATAATGCTCTTAAAGAAGGAAAAAAGATATTGGCAGAGGGTGCACAGGGAACATTGCTGGATATTGATTTTGGCTCCTATCCTTTTGTAACTTCTTCAAATACAATTACAGCCGGGGTATGCAATGGTTTGGGGATTGCACCTTCAAAGGTTGGAAACGTATATGGTATTTTCAAAGCCTATTGTACGAGGGTAGGAAGTGGCCCTTTCCCAACTGAATTATTGGATGAATCGGGTAATCAACTGCGAGACCTGGGTAATGAATATGGTTCGACAACAGGAAGACCCAGAAGATGTGGCTGGCTTGATATACCGGCACTCAAATATGCTATTATGCTTAATGGGGTTACAGAACTGATGATGATGAAGGTTGATGTGCTGGATAGTTTTGCCGAGTTAAAAGTCGCTGTTCAGTATAAGTATAATAACCTGCTTACAGAAGAAATACCTTACGAATCGGTTTCACTGGATATTGAACCGGTTTTAGAAACTATAAAAGGCTGGAATAAAGATGTGGAAGCAGCTGATAAGTATTCAGATTTACCTGCCGAATTAAAATCATATGTGTCATACATCGAAGAGAAGGTTGGTGTGCCTGTTAAAATAGTTTCAGTAGGCCCTGACAGGACAGAAACTATTTTCAAATAAAAGTCTATCTGATTAGAATAGAGGATTTTCAGTATTAAATGTAATAAAGGCGTTTGCAAGGAAATTCCAGATTGTTACCACAACAATTGCAAAAATTTTAGCAACATAGAAGTTCATCCTGAATTTACTTACCAGAAACCAAAGGATCAATGTATTTATTCCGAGGCCGATCATGGAAATAATAAAAAATTCGGCATATTCCAGTCCAATCTTAGGATTGGTACTTTCAAATGTCCAGATTCTGTTCAGGTAATAATTAGTTGAGGCTGCTGTTGTAAAGCCGATGGCATTGGCAACATATTTTTGAATATGTAGCTTTTCCTTTACTAAATAAGTAATTCCAAAATCTACAAAAACTCCTGAAAATCCGACAACCCCGAATTTCAGAAATTTTAAAAGGAATGATTTGGTAAAGATTTCTCCCATATGTAAAAAACACTTTTATAAACTTAAATTAAATAATGGCTTAAGCTTAAAGATGGCAAATGTACTTAATTTATAAAGTGAATGATTAAATAAAAAAGAGGCTGTCCCTATTATGAGACAGCCTCTCTAACTGGAGCAAGTCTTCATAGGGCCTGTGTGTAGGCGAAACTTGTGCTTTATTAAAACGAGACCCCGTATGCAAAACTTCTGGAAACTGTCTTTCTGAACGCCCGCCTGAATGACGAAGTCGGGCAGGCAGTAAAAAATCCTTAGGTTCTAATATTCTGTAATGTAAAGATCCTTCATTTTATTCTGGATGACAAAATGGTGTGTTTTGTAATGGTCTCAACACCTTGGAA
>Ga0164313_10001912_pt1 | contig 18678 bp, 7 predicted proteins | sample GuaBasSedimGuay4_FD_113735 | JGI IMG/M metagenome (GOLD analysis project Ga0164313, IMG submission 113735) | Subseafloor sediment microbial communities from Guaymas Basin, Gulf of California, Mexico - Guay4, Core 4569-4, 0-3 cm | ecosystem: Environmental > Aquatic > Marine > Hydrothermal vents >...
ACTGGTTTCGCCTCCGACCGACGCCTGGTAGGTGAAGCTGTCGACTCCGGGGAAGTCGGCGAAGGGGTCGTAGGTGAAGGAGCCGTCGGAGTTGAGGATCAGGGTCCCGTGGGTCACGTCCGAGACAACAAGGTCAATGACGGCGCCCGCCTCTTCCGCCGGCTCGTTGTTGAAGGTGTCATTTTCAAGCACGCCGGGATTCTCAACGAGGAGTATGTCGGCGTAAGGAACGCCGTAGTCATCGTCCACCGCGATCAGAGTCTGGGCGAACGTGGAGGGCACCCATCCAAGCACGGCGAGTATCACGCTCACCAGCAGCGGGCGGGCCCAAGGCTTCCCGGAGCCCTTGTGGTTCCACCCCACCACAAGACTGACCGCCGTTTTGTGGTGCACGCGTCCCGCGTGCATGCAGCCGGGACGGCTGCGCCACAAGAACTTTTGAAAGCTCATGGGAGCACCAAAACCGCGGCGGGGATGAGCCGCCCGTCGTTGGTTCCCGGGAGGGTGGCGCCGTTAACCTCCGAGACCATCGCCGCCACGCCCCCGGTTGCGCCCTCGGGCACCACGCCGGTCAACACCACCCTCAGGGTACCGGCGACGATCCAGCCAAGCCCGTAGCGGTCGATGAAGCCGTTCTTCTGGAGGTACTCGCCGGGTCGAAGCTGGTAACTCTGCTGATGGACCACCGTCCCCTGGCTGTCGATGACGTCAACCCGCACCGCGGCCGGCATTAGAACGCCCGTCCCATCGGTCAGGGTGTTCTGCAGGATTAGATTGCTCCGGGTTCGGTCGTTCGAGCTGAATCCGGAGATCCTCCCCTCGGACCCGGCGGCGATCATGTCCTGGTCACCGAACGGAGGGATCGCCAGGCCGTAGGTCGTGAGGCCTCCCTCGCCGGGCTCCTCGGAGTAGGTGCGCATCCACAGGAGACTCCGAGCGGCCATCACATCGAGGCTGCCGGCCGCCGGGGGTTCGAGAGTGAACAACTCGCTCAGTATGTTGCCCTGAAACATCCCTTCGCCCGACCCGAGACCGAGCGACCTGCTATCCAGATCCCCACTGTTGTCGGCTTTCGATGGGAAGAAGGTGAACTCAGCCGTGTCCGCCAGATTCGAGAGGTTGAAGACCATGATGTCGCTTCTCCACTGGCTGTCGTTGACGCCGCGGGTGACTGCCGCGCCGGGCAACCACGGTTTCTCGCCCTTTGATCCCGGCCACTGGCCGAGCATGTAGCTGCCGTCGTTGGTGAGGTTGTCGATGATGGTGCTGTACGCAACAATCTTGCCGTCGACCCCCACGACCTCGAACCGATGGAGGCTGTCCGCAACCGGCACCGCGTCGGGGTCGGCCACCAGTCCCGGAAACTCACGCCGGAAGAGCTTGTTGAGTTGCTGCCAGCTGTATGGCTCGACCGCAATACTGAGTTCCTCGCGGACCACCCCGGAGCGATCGATGGCCCGGATGGTGACACCGGTGCAGTCGCCGTCGGTCGAGAAACCGAGATTGGTGCGGAACAAGCCGGCCAGCGCCGGCACGAAGAGTGAAGTGCCCGCCGGCGAAGCCTGACTCCACCGTACGCCGGGCACATACACACCGTAGCGCTTGACGTCGTCGACCCGGTTGAAGGTGTTGGCCGAGACAAGCAATCGGCTTGCGTCGCCGGCCACCACCCGCCAGAAGATCGCACCGCTGCCCGAGCTTCCGAAGGTGGTGCTCACCACGTCTTCCAGCAACTCGGTCCGGTCTGCGTCGATCGTCAAGGACACCGGTGCGCCGACGGTTTCCCCCTCCGGGCTGAAGTAGAGATCCACCATCGTGTGGCCGGCCGAGGCGTTGTGCAGATAGAGGTCGGTGTGCCAGTCGCTGCCCTCGGCCCCCCGGACGTCAGCCACACCGGCCACTACGCCGGTCATGACCGGAAGGGCGTCCGTGACGGTTATGTTCCGGGTGTCCGGATCGGGATCCGACGCACCGTTTGAATCGGTTGCGGTGAAGGTCACCGGGTATGTGCCGGGGCTTGTGTAGACGTGGTCGCCCGGAGTCAGCAGCGTCGACGTGCCGCCGTCCCCGAAGTCCCACAGCACAGTTGTAGCGTCACCGTCGGGATCGCTCACCGATCCCTCGAAGAACACCGATTGCCCGGTCTCCACCGTCACATCAGCCGAGGGCTGGACGATGGTCCCTTTTGGTGGGTTGTTACCGCCCACCTGAGCCAACGCCACGGTGAAGTCATCGGCAAAGATGAACTTCTGATCCTCCCTGGTTCCCTCGATCTCGCGGAACTCGAAGGTGGTGAAGCTGCCGTCGATCACGACCCCGTAGAATCGGTGGGCCCCGTTCACGAGCCCGAGGCTGATGGGGTTGGACTCGTCACCATCAACAATCAACTGGATTTCTGAACCTGACAATCCCGTAAACCAGCCACCTACGGCAACCAGCAAACGATCGGAGCTGCCCGTAAATCCATCCTCGATGAAGTCGGTAGGATTCGGCACGCTCTGGTCGCCGTGCGGGTCGGAGTAGAAACCCCAGTCACCCGTACGCGCCGGCCCGCCGCCGGTTTTGATCTCGTTCGAAGGATGATTCGATGCCCAGGTCACACCCTGGGTGGTGACGCCGGCCGTCGACCCCGGGCTCCGGGAAGCGCTCCAGGCCACGTCGTCTTCGAACCCCTCCTGAAAGGTCGTTTTGCCGGAAACGGCGCTTAAAAACTCGGCCTCGTCGGTGTAAACGGCCGCTATCCCGCCGCCGCCCACGAGCGCCGCCAGGAGAGCCTCGGCCTTGACCACGTCCAGCAGACCGTGACCCGTGTCGTTGTCCGGCCCGTCAGGACCAAGATCCTCGGCACCCCCGGTGAGCGCCTGCTCTACCTGATCCACGGTGGCCTCGGGGTGGGCACTCAGCAGCAACGCGATGGCTCCCGCGACGTGAGGGGCAGAAAACGAGGTCCCCGAGACTCCGGTGTAGGATCCCGGCAGCGCGCCGCCGAGAGTCAGGTCCGCGGTGCGCACCCCTGCGCCGGGGGCCACCAGGGCCGGGAAGGTCCCGCTGCCGCAGGCCGACGGACCACGCGCGCTGGAGAGCATGATTTGTCCGGTTTCGTGGACCCCACCCACCGCAAACGCCCCCGGATTGTTGGCCGGGCTGATGCTGGTATCCGACGCCGGACCGCCGTTGCCGGCCGAGAACACCATTACGATCCCGGCCGCGCGCAGCAGAGCGAGATCCTCGGTGAACTCGAGGTAGCACTCGTTTGGCCGGTCCTGGAAGCCCCACGAGTTGTTGGCCACGTCGGGCGCGTCGTCGGTTCCCGGGTCGCCGTCCGGGTCGAGCAGCCACTGGAATGCCTGGTGGATGCCGGACACGGTTCCTTGACCGGCGTCGTCGAAGATCCGCGTCGCGATCCATTGTGCGCCCGGCGCCACGCCGATGGCCGTACCGCCGGCATCACCACCGACGATCAACCCCGCCGCCTGGGTGCCGTGGCCGTTAACGTCGTGCGGCTCGGCGCGCTGGCCGTAGGGGTCGAACCAGCCGTTGTCGCCGCCCCGGTAGGGGCCGGCGAGGTCCTGGTGCAACGCGTCCACGCCGGTGTCGAGAATCGCCACCACGACCCCGACGCCGGTGTGGCCCCGAGCCCACAGGTCGGGCGCGCCCACCATCTCGAGGTTCCACTCGGGCTCGGCCTCTGCCGCAACCTTGGGCACGGCAATGGTTATTGACGCGTCGAGTCTCACCCCGACAACCTCGGGCCGCGCGGCGAGCTCATGGATGAGGTCCGGGGTGGCGTCGACTGCGAGACCGTTGATGGCCCACAGCACCGTGGGATCTACGACGCCGCGCGCGCGCAGCAGCTCGAGCACGGGGGCCTGGGCCTCCTCGCTGCGCCGCCGAAGCTCTCTCACGATGGCAGTGCGACGTTCACCCCTGCGGCCGGAGGCCTTGAGAACCGCCGCCTCGAACCCATCGTGGAGGTCGACGAAGACCGCGATCTCGTCCCCGGCATTCGCAACGACGAGGGCGTCACGCAGGGCCGGGCCGATCTCTCCCGCGGCCGCCGATCGGCTCCACAACGCGGCGAAGACCCAGGTGACGGCCAGGACCGTGTGTATCAGTGGTCGAGGCCGCGCCATCGCCCTACTCCACCACCAGGTCCTCGACCCGAAAGTCGCCGATCACCACGGTGACCTTCGAGCCCGGCTGGATCAGGCCGCCGGTGTTACCGAAGATCATGGTGTAGATCCGCCCCTCGGCCGGTGTCACGTTGGAGGGGCGTAACGGGCCGATCTTTGCGGTGCTCTGCACCTCGATCACCTTACCCGAGGCCTGGTCGAGCAAGTACGGCTTGATCTGGCGCTCGAACAGGGGCGCCGACTTTTCGGCGTCCAGGATCCGGTAGCGGAAGTCGATCATGTGGCCGGCCGCCGACACCCTCACGCTGGTGATCTCGACCCCCCACTGCTCCTCGGCGCTTGGCGGCAGAGGTTCAGGATCCGCCACGCTTTCGGTACCACCCGACGAGGCGCAGCCCGTGACCAGTACGGACGACGCGACCACGACGCAGATCGCAACGATCTGAGAAAGCAGGCGATTTTTCCAGCTGGACATTGCACTCATTCCGGTTTCATCTCCTGTTCCAATTCGATGGGTTGCGACCTGGCCCGCATATCTCACCGGGTGTCTACTACGGGCGGCGAATCGCGGCGTCCCGCCGTGCTTGTCGCACATCGTGCTCCTCGACGTAGCTCTACTACGACTGCGTCGCCCAATTCACAACAAACCCAGCGGATACTTGCGCTTCGCCATCCTCGCCACGAAACCCGGTGAGATACGCGGGCTAGCATTATACAGCGGGTCTTTCGTACCCTACCGGCCCCTTAAAAAGCCGGGCGTCCCCGCTGCGAGGACGCCCGGTCGAGCGGTCGTTGTTTGCGAAGACGCTCAGGGGAGCGTCACCGCGTGTTACGGCGCGCGGCGGCCGTCAATGGATCAGGGTCCTCCATTGACCTCCACCCTGACGACGTTGGACCACGTGCCGCGGTCGTCCTGCACCCGATAGGTGAATTCGTCCCCCGTTCCCCGCAGTCTATTAGTGTTGTACCGGTACCTCACTCGTCCGGCATTTCCACCGGTTGTGTCGATTGTCTGAATAGAGCCGACAGCCGGGTTCGGCGGGGTCACGATTTCGACCGTTGCTCCCACAATGAACCCGTCCTCGTCGCTGTCGTTCGCCACGACGTTGATCCAGGCCCTTCTCCTAGTGAACGACGCGGCGTCATCCCTGGCCTCCGGCGCTGCGTTGACCCAGATCGAGACCGTTGCAACGTTGCTGTCCTGCGTGCCGTCGTTGGCCACGTAGGTGAAGCTGTCCGCGCCGAGCGGTACCTCTTCTCCGAGCGGTACGTAGTAGCTGAACGAGCCGTCCAGGTTGAGCGTCAGGGCGGCTCCGTTTGCCGGAGTCGAGACCACGGCAGCAGTGAGCGGATCACCATCTACGTCCGTGTCGTTGGCCAGCACGCCGTCAGCGGGCAGGTCAAAGTTCACGCCCTTCACGACGAGGTACTCACCGTCGTTGACCGCGACCGGAGCTGCGTTCGGGGCGTTCACGGTGATGGTCACCGTGGCAGGCGCACTGTCGGCGGAGGCGTCGTTGGCCACGTAGGTGAAGCTGTCGTCACCGGAGTAGCCCGGGTTCGGGGTGTAGGTGAACGAACCGTCCGGGCTGAGGTTCAGCGCGGCGCCGGTGGCCGGCCCCGTAACCAGGGCTGCGGTCAACGAATCGCTGATGTTCCCGTCCGTGTCGTTGGCCAACACGCCCGTCAGGGCATCCACGACTAACTGCACGTCCTGGTCGGTCTCATAGACGTCGTCGTTCGCGACCGGTACCTGGTTCACTGTCAACGTCACGGTCGCGACGTTGCTGTCCAACGCGCCGTCGTTTGCCCGGTAGGTGAAGCTGCCGCCGGTGGACCCCGCGTTCGGGGTGTAGTCGAACGAGCCGTCCATGAAGAGCTCGAGCGTTCCACCGGACGAAGCGTCCCCTACCAGAATTACCGTCAGCGGATCGCCGTTGGCGTCGGTGTCGTTCCCGAGCACGCCCGGATCGGGCACGTTCGATATCACGTCGGCGCTGACGATCCACGCGTCATCCTCGGCGACGGGTGCGACGTTGGGGTTGACGGTGATTGTCACGGTCGCGGCGGTGTCGCTGTTGCTGGTGCCGTCGTTTGCGAAGTAGGTGAAGCTGTCGCTCAGGGTTCCGGTATTCGGTGTGTAGCTGAAGGAGCCGTCCACGTTGAGCGTGAGCGTTCCACCGGTCACATCCGTATCCAGTACGGCGGTCAGCGAATCACCGTTCGCGTCAGTGTCGTTGGCGAGCACGCCCGGAGCCGGCACGTCGAGCGCCTGGAGTTCCTCGACGTCGTACGCATTGTCAGCTGCGAACGGCGGTTCAGGGGGAGCCGCTGCTGCGATATCGATCGAGACCATCTGGCCGCCGTTGTCCATCGTGTCGAGACCGCTGTCGAGCCGCAAAGCACGGTCGAAGAGCACATAACTCCCCTCTCCCGGCATCACCAAAGCATCGAAGGTCTTGCCGGCCGGCAGCAGCAGAGAGTACTGCCCTGGGGCGTCCGGCATGCTCGCCGCGGGCTGCAGGTAGCCGTCCTCGGCAATGACCTTCATCAAGAGGCCGTTGAGCACCGGCATCGAGGTGTCGAGCCCAATGTTGAAGAAGCGCAACAGCAGGGTTTCGCCCTCTGCCGGAGGGTGGTCGTAGATCGGGGCCGCGTCCGGGAAGGAGGCGCCGTTGATCATGAAGTGCTGCGGCTGGTAAGCCGGGCCGGCCTGCGCCGGCGGAAGGGCGTTGTTCACCGCCTCGTCAGCCTCTGAATAGAACAGAATCGCCTCATTGTCGGGGGCGATGCCAGGGTAGGCCGCGCCGCCCGCCTCGTAGACGATCAGCGCGCCGTACATACCCATCGGCACCTGGGTCCGGATATCCGTACCGCTCTGGTAAATGTAGGAACCGGATTTGAGGTTGGTCCAGGTATAGCTGTTAGTGCTGCCTGCCAAGGTCAGGGCATCGAATGATCGCACCCGTCTCCGTCCGTCGAAATCGTTGACGAATTCCGGGGCCATCGACTTGCTCTGGCCCGGGATGAAAAGCGACACATCAGATCCGAGATCGTTCCGGACGTGGATGGTGAGGGTCGTGTCGCCCACCGGCACCCGAATCACCGGGCCCGGGGACGTCGCCGCCTCAGCGCCAACCGTACCGAGGTCGCTGTCTGCATCCTCGGCAAAGCCCCACATGGTCACACCTGCGGCGTTGGTGAACTGCTTCGCCACGAGGTAAACGTCGTACGCGGAGGCCGGAGCGGCGATCATCGCGAGCAGCGCCAGCGCTGCTGCCGACCGCCTCGCTTTCAACATGAGAGTTCGATATTTCATTGGTTTACTCCTCCGCTCAATCGATCGCCACGCCGTGCGGCTCGATAAAGAACATGGTCAGCATGCCGCCGGGGAAAATGTCGTTGTTGGCGAGCTCCTTCTCGGTGTGGGAGTGCCACATGAAGGGGTAGCCGGAGTTCGGGTTGAGGCCGCCTTCACCCGGCGGCAGGGCGCCGGCCGAGCCGAGGTACGGGCTGCCGGACCACCAGGCGCCAAAGGTCAGGTTCTGGGTCTCGGGCAGCAGCACCGGAATGGCGCCGCCGTGGTCCTCACACCACTCGTATGGGTAGCAAGGGCCGGGCGAGGTCGGATCGCATCCCTGCCCCTCTGTGTCGGCGTAACCGTCGCTCCCGGGGGCTCCAGTCTCGTTGATGAAAAAGTCTCTGCAGAAGTGACCGTTAACCAAATCGACTTCACCGTAAGGCGGACCGTAGATGTCCCAGCCCATCTTCTCGCCGGTCCAGTCGAGGATCGCGTCCGTCGTCTGACCCGGGTTGACCATGATGGTGAACACCTGGTAGGCGAGGTCGAGCTCGTCGGTGAGCACGTCGCCGTCGAGCAATTGACCGTCCTGGGCGATCACCAGGGCGTGGTCGCCGTGGTGGTGGAACGGGTGCGACTCACGGCCGCCCCCGACCACCCGCATGAGCACCTTGTCTCCCGGATGGGCGCGCGGGATGAGGTTGTAGGGCTGGTGTGGAAGCCAGGGCACGTGCGAGCCGAGCAAATCGTCCGGCGCAGCGCGGCCGTTGAAGAACCAGTAGACCGAAAACCAGTCGGTGTTGTCCCAGCCCATTCCTGCCGGCATGCCGAACTCGTAGAACTGGTGGACCCGCGGGTCCATCTCGGTGGTCAGGAAGAGGTACTCGTGGCCGAACTCGGTGTCGTCGTGGTCGTAGGCGAAATTTTCGCCCCTGGCCGGCCGCACCACGATCACACCGAGAAGACCCATCTCCACCTGCACCTTGGGATTGGTGCCGCTGTGGTAGAGGTAGGTGCCGGGGGCGTCGGCGGTGAAGGTGTAGCTGGCCAAACCGGTAGAGGCGTCCGCCTCCCAGGTGATGTCGCCTTCGGCATCGCCACTGGCGGCCGTCACCGTCAGACCGGGGAAGATAAGGGACACAGGCACTGGGAGCTCGTTGCTCAGGTTGATGGTGACCTCGTCACCCTCGTTCACGATCAGTGTCGGCCCCGGGTACTGCATCAGGCCATTGTTGTGGCTGGAGTGGGCCCCTTGGGCCGAGTAACCCCAGCAGTAGATCGAGCCGCCGTCAGGAGTTGTGATGTATCCCTCCTTGGCGGTGAACTCGATACTGGTCCCGGTGATGCCGTCGATGCTCGCCTCGGCGGCCGGGGCCAGCACGAGCAGAGCGGCGGCGGCGAGCATCACGCCGAGCCAGCGCCGGTTGCGGTATTCCATAGCTTTCATGACGCTCCTCCTTTCACTGGACCACGATCTCGGTGAGCATGCCACCGAGACCGTCTTCAGATTCATAGTCGTTTGCGAGTTGATACAAATTGCTGGAGTACAAGAAGTAGGTGCCGGGCGCCACATCCGTGGTGTCGAGCATCACGTCGTACGACATGCCGCCGCCCGTAGTCAACGAATTCGTCTGGTAGTAGAGGGGGTCGCCCGCCGGATTGTCCAGTTGCTTGGCGTCACGGCCGATCACCGTCATCGGGATCGACGGGCTCATCAACGTGTTGAAGGTCGTCACGTTGAGGTTCGAAACCCTGAGCAGGATGCGGTCTCCCTGGGTGGCGGTGATCAGCGAGGAGACGCCTTGAGAATTCGCCGGACCATTCAGGTCCTCGCCGGTGTCCGGATCGAGCGGTTGCGCCGCCATCGTTCCGGCTTCGATCGTATCCGGGTAGCCGCGGCCGTTGATCATGAAGTAGGTGTCCTTCATGTCGGCGAAGGGCAGCGGCTGCACATTCCAGTTCGCGTCGTGGAATTCCTTGTCGAACGAACCGAGCTGGATCGGGTACTCCACGTCAAAGCCCGTGGAGCCGTCTTCGTCGTTATAGGCGAATTGCGAATAGGTCTTTCCCTGATACGCGTACGGCGTGCCGTCCTGCGCCGGTTTGACGTAGAGGTTGCCGAGCATGCCCATCTGCATGTGCTCGGTGGCTTCCACGTGGCAGTGGTACATGTAGGTGCCGGGCTCGGTGATCTTGTAGTAGTAGCTAAGACTGGCGCCCATGTTAATCGAGAGACCCGACTCGGGCAGGCCGTCGAACACGGTGGCCATGTTCGGATGACCGTGGAAGTGCACCGTGTGCGGGTCGAAGAGGTCGGGCCGGATCATCATGCCGACGTTGGTCAGCGTGAGGAACCACTCCTGGCCCTCCTCGAGCACGATGGTGGGCGCCGGCCACGCGGCCGCGAGCATGCCGGCCTCCAGCACGGCGTTCTGAGCGCCGGTGTTTCCCTGTGCATCGGACGGGTCGGTCGGGGCCGACACCATTCCGGTGAGGTCAGCGAAGCTGAAAATGTAGGTCGGTTGTCCGTCGGCCATCCGGGCGAAGCCGTCGCCGGCGGCGAGATGTGTACATATCGCGTTCGGGTGATCCGGGCTCGGGCTCTCCGGCGGCAGGATGAGCGCGTCACCGTTGTCATCCCCCGGGCACTGGACGAAGACCTGGGCTCCGGCCGGCGCGGCCGCCAGCGCCAGGGCCAGGGCACCCGCGAGGACCAGGGTTCGGTCGAGTCGTCTGAACAGTTGCATGGCTCGCTCCTTTGTCTGAATGGTCATGATCATCTCCCTCCGCCGACGCGGCGGCCGGCGGTGCGCGAACTCGACGAGCGCGACCCAGCCTTTGCGTCTGCAGCGCTGGCGCCGAATTCGTCGGAGCCGATGTCGTTAGCAGTACCGTTTGGCCGGGCACCTCTGTCGATGTCGTCGGTTACGGCAGGATCCAAGTCGGTGGCCGCGTCGATTGCCGGCGAGCCGGTCGCGAGGTGAAAATCACCAATCGCTGACGACAGGCGCCCCCAATCCGTGCCCGGATCAGCCGCGATGCCGAAGACGATGCGCATCGAGTTGCCGCCCTCGTCGGGCGCGAAGGTGATCTGCAGGCTTTGCTCCTGCATCATGTTGGTCAGCCGCTTGGTGTTGATCGCCGGCTCCACGAACCAGTTCGCGGCGTCGGCTACAGCACTTCCACCGCTGATGTTGCTCGTGTCGTACCCGGCTGCATCGGTAAGGACGCAGAAGGTTGGGCTGAGCTCCTGCCCAGCGGTGGCATCGACGACACCGAGATCGTTCCAGTCCCACACCCCTGAAAGTTCTTCCTCCGGGTAGAGCCCGGGGTTGCCGCCCAAGGGTGTCTCCACGTGGAACGACCGGTTCTGGTACACGAAGCTGTCGACAATTTCGGGATCAGAGAACTCGCCGGCGGTCCTCTCGTACTCGTTGATCAGTTCCTGGCTGTTCTGCAGGGCCGCGATCCCGGCGATCTGCCGCGTCGAGGTCCCGGTGTCGGCCAGGCCACCCGTGGTGGCGGTCGAGTCGTTGCGGGTCACGGTGTTGTGTGCGATCCGCACCGCGACGGAGTCCTGCAGCGAGATCCCACCACCGACTCCACCCGCCACGTTGTTGGCGATCGTGTTGTTGACGAGATCGATCTTCCAGGCCTTGTTGATGTTCTTAGCGTCCTCGCCGTTGACCGCGTCCAGCGCTATGCCGCCGCCGTCGCCGGCTCCGGCCATGTTGCCCCGGATAAGGTTTCCCGTCACGCTCACGTGGCCGGCGCCCTCGGTGAGATCACCCACGATGATCCCGGGAGCGCCACCGATGTAGATGCCACCGCCGTGCACGTTGATGATCGGGCCCTGGTTGAAGGTCTCGTTGAATTTGATCGTGTTGTTTTCGATCACGCCGTCCTCGGAAAGTCCGAGGTGTCCGATGCCGCCGCCGTGACCGCGGGTGAAGTTGCCGCAGACATTGTTGTCGGCAACGCGGTAGCGGTTGCTTCCGTGATACAGCGAGATACCGCCGCCCGCACCGTCCAGGGCACCGTTGCGGAAGACCTGGTTATAGGCGATCGTGATGTTCGAGTTCTCGGAGTCGGTGTACTCCAGGGTGTTGCCCTGCTCGTTGACCAGGTTCGGGTGGCCGATCCGGATGCCTCCGTTGAGGAAACCGGTGCTGTTCTCGACCCGGTTGTTCGAGATCTGCAGGCCACCGTCCTTTTTGGCGGCGTTTTTCGAGGTTCCGGCGTAACCGTTGACCAGGATGCCGCCACCGGTGGTCGACCCGGAGACATACATTCCGTCGATTCGCGCGTGGCGCCTGTCGAAGCGCTGGTTGCCTTGCGCCTTGCCCATCACGAAGATGCCGGGGGCTTGCTCGGTACCGAGCACGTTGGCCCCGATGCCGGGCAGGTTGCCGATCTCCTGGCCGGGCAGAAGGTCGGCATCGTTGTCCGCGACGATCTGTCCGATCTTGTCGCGCCAGGACTGGATCTTCTCGAAGGGTATGTTGATGGCATTGATGTTGACCGAGCCCGCGCCCCATCCCTGGAGCCGGACCGGCTTGTACATGATCACCATCTCGTTGTACGTGCCCGAAGCTACGGTGATCATCGGATTATCGATGTTGGGGTTGTTGTTGTTGGGAATCACAGCGGCGTCGATGGCCGCCTGGATGGTCGTGAAGTTGCAGCCGATGTCACACACCGTGGTCGGCGCGTCGCCGCCCACGGTCACGGTAACTCCGACCTCGGACTCGCCGGCGCCATTGGCCACCATCAGCTGGTAGCGTCCGTCGGCCACTCCCACGTTGCAGGTGAGCGTGTCCGAGGCATCCACATAGGTGCAGCCGAGCGCCGTTCCGTCGAGTGTCGCATCGGCACCGGCGCCAAAGGAGTAATCGCGCTGAATTGTCTTCGGGTTGCCCGCGAATCCCAGGTCGTCGCAGACCTGATCACTCTGCGGGCAGTAGTCGGGGTTGGGCACCGGGACCGATCCCAGCGAGGTAATGACGATGCTGCCGCCGCCGGTCGGGACCCACGGTCCGCTGGTGCCGTTGGTCACCGAGGCGATGCCCGGAATGCCGTCCTGCGGATCGCAGTCAACCGGGAACTGGCCCGGACCGGCAAACGCCGCCACCGGCACCACCGGAGTATCGAGATAGGTGGTGACTCCCGGCATGTACTGGAAGGTGTAGCAGAACTGGCTGTACTGGGGGTTGAACAGTGCATCTTTCACGTACTCGCCCAGGTTGTCCGGGTCGGGCGCCATCATGCTGTTCATGCACGCGGTGAGCATGTTCGGCGACATGCCGCTCGGCATGGGTAGATTGGCGGTGTAGGTGGACGGAACCGGCAGGTTGTACCGGCCGTACTCGTCCGAGTATACCCGGCTGATCTCACGGCCGGTCCAGTCGTGGATGGCCACCGGGAGGAATGGTGGCGCGTACTTCTCGCCGAACTGCACCGATGTCGGGTCGAACTCATTGGCCAGGTCATCCAGGATGAAGCCGATGATGTGGCCCGCAATCGGCGCTTCCGTGTGCAGGATGAAATCGGCCGCCGCGTTGGCGCCGCCCGACAGCAGAACCTGCTTCTTGTCGCACAGTGGGCGCCACGTGGAACCGAAATCGGAGCCGACCTCGACGCCCGGGAACAGGACCAGATCGTCCGGCACGAGGCGCGATTCTCCCACGCACACCGCCGGGGTGAGCAGGGAGCTCGGCACGTACTCGTCGCCGAAGTCCACGTTGCGGTCTTCTTCCTTGGTCAGGGTGTAAGCGACCGGTACGTCAATGGCGACGACATAGCCGCCGCGGTTCAGGTAGCGCACGCCGTCGACCATGTGAGTGGAGTCCAGGCAAACCTGGTTGCTGCACTCAATCTCGGGCCCGAAGGCGTAGCCGCCGTCGAAGACGCCGGGCCGCACCTGGTTGAAGGAGCGCAGGCCGTCGAAGCAGTCGACGCCCGGGTTGGCCGCGAAGAAGGGATCATCTGCGGGCAGGGGGTTGACGCACCCCGTAGGCAGGCTGTCGTCCCAGCTATCGGTCATGGTAGACAGAATGGCTGGCCCATCGGCCACGCCGTCCAGATCTGCGTCCGCGTAGAGCTCTACCGTTATCCGGGGAATCCCAGGCTCCCACGGCTCGACCGCGGCCCAGCGCGGGTCGTCCTCGGCGCGGGTGACGCCATAGATCACCATGCCCGAGATACCGCCGTTCTCACCGAACTTCCACGGCACCTTGCCCCAGGTCATGACGCTGGTCTGGCCGAGGAAACCCTGGTAGGCCTGGGTGAGCACCGGACCGGTCTCGGTCCGGAACGGAAGGTCGCCATTGTCCGGCTGTAACTGCGGGTTGAGCTGGCCGCCCATTGACCAATCAGCGCTTATGCCGGTCGTGGGGATCTCACCGCCCGCATCCACCGTCACGGTGACGCCGGTAGGTTTGCCTCGGGCGTAGTCGACCTCGGCCACCTGCCAGGAAAAGAACGGGAAGACCTCGTCAAAGGGCACGAAGCCCTCGCCATCGGTGGCCATCGCCTGGTTGATGTCGCCGTTGCGCCAGCGCAGGTTGACGTTCTGCTCGAGCAAGGGTGTCTCGTCGTCGTCGGTGTCGGGAATCCCGTCTACGCCGTTCGGATCCCAAAAACCGTCTTCGTTGAGGTCCGTGAAAACGTCATGCTCGAGCCGGGTGAACCACTGGCGAACCTGGAGGAATCCAAGGTCGCACGGGCTGATGGGGTTGGCGGGATCGCCGAAGCAGCTTCCGTCGGCGTTCACCGTCAGGTTCTGCAGGCCGATGACGAAGTCGAGGTTGTTGTCGAAGACCGAGATCTGGTAGCTGCCCTCCGGAACGCCGTCGATGGTGAAGGCGCCACCGTCGGTCTCGCCGATGTACACAGCCTTGCCGTCGGGCCCCTGGCCGAGGTCGTTCAACGCCACCCACGGGGTGGTGTGCTCGATCACAGCGCCCTGGTAGAACGCGGTATCAGGCGGCCGCGACAGGTGGAGGTTGGCCACCTGGCCGGTGACGCTGATTCCGGCGCCCAGGGTCGTGTCGTCGATGAACTCCATAGTGTCCGGGTCAACCTGGACGAAACCCATGAAGACGTGCGGTCCCGGCGGGCCGAACTCGGCGAAGAAACGCGGTTCATTGGCCTTGACCCAGGCGTCGATCACGATGGTGCCCTCGATGGTGGTGGTCTGCTGCCAGCCCAGCCCCGTCGGAGGAACCACGATGATGCCGTACTTGGCGGGCGCCAGGTTTTCGATGAATGCCCAGCCGTCGGCGTCGGTGAAGATCACACCGGTGCCGCGCTCGACGACCTGCGGCGCGCCATCTGCGTCGAGGATTGGGTTGTTGTCCCCATCACGAAAATAGGTGGTACCCAGCGGGTTGCCGAAGGCGTCCATGATCGCCTGGCCCGCGGACGCGCCGTAGCGGCCGCCCGCGTCCTCGAGGATGATCTGGAATCCGGGGATGCCATCCTCCACAACGTCCGCCGCACCGCCCGGAAGGGCGATCGTGGCCGTATCAGGCGCACTGTTGGTCGGGTAGTTGTCTTCAAACACGAAGACACTGATCTGCGCGGTGGGGATCGGCAACGGGTTGACATACACTGTCACGTTGGTCTGGCCGGGCGCGATCTGCGCGCCACCGACGCTGTAGCCGCTGTCAGGCATCACCGAGATGTAGTAGCGCTTTTCTGAGTCCAGGGCGGCGGACGTCGTCGGTCCACTACCCTGCTCGACCACTGGAAAGTAGCTTGTGTGGAAGCTGAGCGCGAGGGTATGACCTTGCGCCCATTTGGGATCCAGCACCGGAGTCCCATTTGATTCAAGCGCCACCTCGCCATTGGCGTCGAGCTGTACGTGGTAGGTGGTGTCCTCTTCGAGGGTCCACCGGTAGCCACCAGGAATAGCAAGTCCTGTCTTGCCATCGAGCACGGTCACGTCGACCGCGCCGGCGGGCGCCGCCGCCAGCAGGGCAACGCAAATCACCCCAAGCAACAGCAGCCCGGGGTTCACGCTCTGCGTGATTCGAAACATTGTCGAGATATTGCCTCTCATTGGGACTCCTCCTTGCGGTCGCAACACAAAATCGTGCAGCGGCACTGACGGCCGCTGCGGGTTTGCTCTGTTTCTTTTCTCTGCTTTTCGTGAATTCGCACCAGCACCTCACTCCTCCGGAATCAACGGTTCAATCCAATGCTGAACGCTGTGACGCCATCTCATTGCAGCATCCGTGCCAGGTTGGTGAATTTCGAGGAAATTTTTCTAAGTCGTTGGGAAAGATGATCTTCGGTTGATCTACCACGCCATTAGGTAACGCAGTGTCAGTGTATCGAGCGGCGTCGGTTGAGACATATTCACCGCTCATCGGGGCCACCATGTGTCACAGCTCCGTCAGTGCCAGATCGCCGGAAGATCAATGATTCAGGTCATTTACGAGAAAGTGTCGCGCCATCGGACAGTTGTTCCTCTGTCTCACAGGTGTCAAATGAGACAGTGAGACAGTGAAACACCCGACGAACCGGTAGGAGGGAGGTGGCGAAATTTTGAGTGTTGAGTTCTAAGATACGGCTGGGTGGCGGGCCCTAAAGGACCCGCCTACAGATTTCTTCGAACCCTTCGTACGCGGGTCCTTCGGTGGCGGGCCCTAAAGGACCCGCCTACAACCGTTTTTCGACACCGGTATCGGGCTCCCGGGATGCCGTAGGCGGGTCGTTTACGGCCCGCCCTCGAGAAGATCACGCCAGGTGATGTTTTCCGGTGAGGCCGTACTGAAGAACCCCGGCCCGACATCGCCCATCAACGGCGAACCCAGCCATTCATAATCGTGCCGAGTGTCGAACCCGCGTTACACAGCAACAGATGAACATGATCGGGCATGATGCAGTAGCCGAGGACTGGATGATCGCTGTGGAGTCCCTGGATTTCATCCCGAGCGATCACCGCCATTTCCGGGCGTCCCAACCAGCGTCCTCGATCGGCCGTGCAAACGGTCAGCGAGACAACGTGGTTTTGGCCCTCGAATACCTCTTCCGGAAGGTGATGCTGCTTTCGGCGTTGCATGCCGGAATCGTACACTGTACCGGGCGGGCCCTGAAGGACCCGCCTACAACGGGTTTTCGACACCGGTATCGGGCTCCCGGGATGCCGTAGGCGGGTCCTTTAGGGCCCGCCCACGAATCTAGATTGCCTTGCGATCCATAAATTGATCGCGCGCGAAGAGGGCCAGCGTCGCAACGAGACCGAGGATGAGGAGTCCGGCCGAGGGGATTGCGAGCCAGCCGAGGGCTTCTTTGGCGTCGTGGGTGCTCCCGAGGGCCGGCGCCGTGAGGGCGGCGAACATCCAGAAGGATGCATAGCCGAAGGCACCGAGGCCGAGGGCCGCGGAAATCACTCCCCGCACTCTGCTCGAGGCGCGGGTTCCCGCGAGCACGAATATGATCGCCAGCGCGGCGGTGCCAAGCCCGTTCGCGTGCAGGTGAGCACGCTTCATATAGGTCCACGATTTTCCGGTGATCTTTTTCATCGCGGCTTCGTCGCCGTGATACACGGTGTCCTTGACCGCCGTCGCGGAGGCTTCGAGAGTCCCTTTGATGTTGTCTTCGAACGCCCCAAACGCCCCGCCAAGACCGAAGCCATACACCAGCGTGAGCAGAGCCAACACGATTCCAATTCGCACACTACCAAGGTCAAAAGTCATCACCAAGCCTCCTCAAATCGACATCTGGTTTCTGGCATCTGGCATCCGGCATCTGGTATCAGGTATCCGGTATCCGGCATCTGGTATCCAGCCCTCAGTGAACAACCCAATTGCTCCGCTTCTCCAACGCCGGCTCATCGCCGCCAGTAATCTGCACGATATAGCAGCCCTTCGAGGCGTAGCGCTGACCCGGCCCGAAGCTGAGCCGCGGATAGACCGCAATGGCGTAGTACTGGTCCCGCATCATGCCGGCGATGTCGAAGAAGTAATCACGGTAGAAGTCGTCACGCATCATCTTGACCATCGGCGCCAGGGTCCATCCGAGGAAGTACATCTTCGCCTGGATGTCGAAGTTAGTGACCTCGAGGCCCCTGGCCTGCAGCCAACGCTCGGTGGCCATGATTGAACGGGTCTCGTCCTCTTCGAAGGACCGTGGCCAGGTGATCCAGGTCATACCGCGAACGGCTTCCGGCAATGAATAGAGTTCCTCTCCCATGAGGCTCGACGACACGAAGACCGCCGGCGGCTTCTCTTCGGCGATACCCAGCGCACCGACTGCCTTCAGGTCCGACGCGTCGAGCCACAGCAGCAACACGGCGTGTTCGTGGGCCGACACGAGGTCTTTCCAGAACTTGCGATCAATCGGCCGGTCCTCGTCAACCACGACGTCGGTGGGCGGCTCCTTGCCCATCGTCGCCCGCGCGGTCGAAAAGCCCTGCGCAATCGCCCGGCCCGCGGGCTCGTCGCGGAAGACCTGCACCACGGGCGCCTGGTCGGGGATCTCCTTCCGCCGCCGGATGAAACGGGCCGCGGCCTCGCCCTCCTTGGAGTAACCCTTCGAGAAGTACAGGGTGTACCAGTCGGACTCGGAGATCACCGGATAGTCGGTGACCGGGAGAAGCGCCGGGATTTTCTGCCTCTCGCAGAATTCGTGGATCGGCGCCCAATCGCCGGCGGTGATGCCGCCGATAAGGGCGAAGACGGGCTCCTTCGTGTATAAGGCCTGCAGCTGATCGGGCCAGGTCGCGGGCGCCCCCTCCAGCTCCCACACCGAAAGCGAGTACCGCCGGTAGGGTGCGTACTTCTCCTCCTTGTAGAACGGCCCTCCCCGGGCCCTCCTCTCCTCGTGCCGGCTCTGGCTGTTGTGATCCCGCACATGGACCTCGAGGACGTCGAGCATCGCCTTCCGATCGACCTCGTTGACGCCCGGGCCGATCACCGTCGCGAAGCGGATCGTGGTGTCGTCGACTCCAGGCGACGACTGCGAGGACAGGTTCTTGAGGTAGAAGACGAGGATGTCCAGGTCGGTGCCGCCGACCAGGTAGCGCGGCATGACGTAGTCGAGGACCCGGTCGTTGGGGTCCTTTCCACGCCGAATCGCTCGCGCGAGGCTCTCATCGGTGTAGGCCGGCCGAAAGGGCGGCGGATCGAGTCTCGACGGAACCCGCGCCTGCGACCGCGAGCTCATCTCGGCGCCCACCAGCGGTTTGGAGAGCCAGGACCCACAGGTGGGCAAAGTGATCACGGAGCCCTCGGTGGA
>Ga0164313_10001913_pt1 | contig 18672 bp, 30 predicted proteins | sample GuaBasSedimGuay4_FD_113735 | JGI IMG/M metagenome (GOLD analysis project Ga0164313, IMG submission 113735) | Subseafloor sediment microbial communities from Guaymas Basin, Gulf of California, Mexico - Guay4, Core 4569-4, 0-3 cm | ecosystem: Environmental > Aquatic > Marine > Hydrothermal vents...
ATAACGGTAAAGAAATTGAGTTTGAATCGGGAGACATTAAGCTTAGACCATTCCATTATTTCGATGAATACGAAAAGAACAAGTATTCTATTTTCCAGTACGCCTATGCATCGACAGCGCACATGTACCAGGGAAGCGCAGCGGATCACGTTATCATCCATATATACGATATTCCTTATTTCATAGATGAAGAAACTAAACGTAAGTGGATTTATACAGCAGTATCTAGAGCTAAAAAATCAATAACCATTATCTTATAGAGGTAGGTATGAAAACCAATATTGAAGTAAAAGATTTTCTTATGCTAATGAAGATAGTGTCAAATAAAAGAAAAAGTTTGGATTTTAATAATTTTATTAGATTGTCAGCAAAGCTTCAAAGAGCTTTAGAAAGAGAAAGACAACTAGACGAAAAGAAAGTATAATAGTTTTAACGAATAAGAAAAGAAAGGAGATTAAAATGCACGTACATAATAAAGACCCATTTTCTGGAGTTAAAAGAATAGTAATTATTAATGTAACTCAAGAGCAAATAGATGCTTGGAAAAGCGGAGAATTAATTCAAGTTGCTATGCCTAGTTTAACTCCTGATGAAAGAGAGTTTATTAAGTTTGGTATTTATGACGATTCTTTAGATAGTCAATTATATTATTGGCAAGACGATCATATCACTACAGAAGAAGATTGCTATACGGCTTGGGACGAGACAGGAGCTGATCCGGTAGGTAGCTTTTTAACTATGGAAGAAGCTAGAGAGGCTTTAACTCATTACTCAATGCAATTAAAAGGAAACGAAAATGAATGAAGAATTTGTTAAAACACAAACTCTAGAAGCAAACTGTATAACTTGCCTAGAGATACTAATGGATCACACGAATCACGAAGATTTTGATATGGCTTTAACGGCTATGCTTGTTACTACGGTAAAAGCTACAATAGCTAGTGGTATGTCTAAGGCCAGAATGGTAGAGCAGCTAGAGCATCTTGCAAAGATTGTTCCTGATATGGAATTAGAAAAAGAAACGGAGCATTAAATGAAAGTAGTTAATATAACTCAACCTAAATCTGTTTCAAAAAATACTGTTCTTTGTTTAGAGAAAATGCTAGAAGAGGCCAAAGAAGGAAAGCTTCAATCTTTTATTGGTATATCTATGTATAACGATATGAATATGGAGCATGTTCTAGCGGGAGATGTATACGGTCATTATATAGCGTATATGGGAATGCTATCTGACTTCCAAATAGATTTTAAAAAGATTTTTGAGGAATAGAAATGGAAAAGAACGAACAAATAGTACGCCAATTAGATGATTGGAATAGAACTTACAGATCGGGAGAACCTTCTGTACCAGATTCAGTATATGATTATGAGCTTAAGAAACTACCAGAAGATCACCCTTATAGAAATAAGGTTGAGCCAGAAGAGCTGTATAAGGGAAGAGTTAAGCATAATAAACCTATGCTATCTATGCAGAAAGCTAAGACTGAAGAAGAAATGGAAAAGTGGATAGATTCAGTTATAGATGCTTGTAGAAGAACTGGTATCTATTATAAGAATGTTAAGTTTAAAGCGACAGCAAAGCTGGATGGTATAGCAGGTAAATACGAAAATCATAAACTAGTTACCCGTGGGGATGGTTTATTTGGTAACGATATAACCAATAGCTTTGATAAAGGAATAGCGACTGTATTTGAAAAAGATTCTATTGACCCTACTATTCCCATATTAGGGGAACTAGTTGTTAAGTTAGATTACTTTAAAGAACATCTTTCGGAAGAATTTTCTCATCCTAGAAACTTTGTTTCTGGAGCTATAATGGCAGACGTATCTAGTCCTATTACAGAAAAAGCCTTTAAGGATAACGCAATCGTATTTCAGGACTACCACAACCTCTCCACAGTCTCTTATTATATAAACGACCTACTAGAAGACTTTAGAGAAATTGAAGAGGACATAAGCTCTAGCATTAATTACGCTATAGACGGTGTTATATTTGAAGTAGTTGACCCAGTAATAAAAGAGAAGATGGGGGAAACTTCTCATCATCCGAACTGGGCTATAGCTCTTAAGCCAAAAGACGCTACTTATGAATCAACGGTAGTAGACATTAAATGGCAGACAGGGCGTTCGGGAAAAGTAACTCCAGTTATCCATATAGAACCAACTATGATAGATGGTGTAGAAGTTCGTAGAGCCTCTGGTCATAATGCTAAAATGGTAGAGACTATGGGAATAGAGATTGGGGCGAAGGTTGAATTAATACGCTCAGGTTCAGTAATACCATATATTTTGAGGATAATATGAATATTAAGTATAATAGAGTTTCTCATCATAAAAGAAATAATAATATTAAAAAATATGAAGATGTAAAGATTAGTTTTATAAATGGAAAGAATAAAATATTTTATGTAAACTTAAACGACCATAGAGGTTGGTTTAGTTATAGTCAAATCTGTAATTTTGATGAATGTTTTCAAAACACTAAACAATTAAGTAAAAGAGTAAATAATCTTAATGAAAAAATGGGGAAGTTTTTTACTATGAATGAAGTTATAACTAGAAAAAGTAAAGGTAAAGATGACATAACCTCTGTATCATCAAAAGATTTTGATAAAACAATAAAGTTAAGAGAGAAAATTCTAAAAGAGAATAATGAATTCAAAGACTTTATTAGATTAATGCCTATTGGTAGTTTACATAAAAATGCATTAATAATGCAAAGCAGGAGACCACGTGAAAATACCTTTTAGTAAGAAAGAGTTAATGCGTGATAATGTATCTCTAAAAAATGAATTAGATAAATGCTACGCATCTAATACTTGCCTTGAGCTTAATAGAGAAATGTTACAAGATAGAGTTGACGAAACCAATTCTAAAATAGAAGACACTAACTTACTAATTAAAGCTCATAGTAAACTTCTTTTGAAGAATAAAAGATTAAGAAAAAGAATAACTGAGATAATGGATCAGTTTAATATAGTTTATAACTATGAAGAAAGTAAATATGAAACTAAGGATAAAAAATGAAAGTTAAATTAGTAGATCATACAGAAAACTTAGAAGAAAAAATATCAGAAATGGCAGCTATTTGCTATGATAGTTCAGGAGCTAATGTAAAAAGGCTAAAGGCATCTAGTCATTTTGCAACTTTTAGGTTCGCTTATGCTACTTTCGAGATTAGTGAATTTAGTCGTTCTTGCTCTATGCAAATGTTAAGGCACGCATTTTTAGATTATTTGCAAAGAAGTCAAAGATACGTTAAAGAGTTTCAATTCGAGTATGTGATTCCACCTGATATTGAAAATCACGAGCACGAATTAGTTAAAGAAAGATTTATCAATAGTATGGAAAATGCTCAAGCTGATTATGACTATCTTATTTCATTCGGAGTTAAAGCAGAAGATGCTAGATACGTTTTACCAAATGCTTGCTATACTAAAATGAATGTTACTGGTAATATTCAAGCTTGGTATGACTTTTTATATGGAGATGCAGGGCGTTTACAAAAAGCTGCTCAATGGGAAATTAGAGAAATAGCCGTTGATATAGAAAAGAAATTAAAAGAAATTTCACCTACTGTATTTGGAGGTCAATAATGCCTATATTACCAACTACCTGCATGGATTGCGGAAGTGCATTAGAATGGTCTAAGACAGAAGTTGATCTATACTGTTTAAACGAAAACTGTTTAGCTCGTTCAGGAAGGCAACTAACTCATTTCTTTGGCATGCTAAATAACCTAGACGGCTTTGGTCCAAAAACTGTTGAGATTCTTATTAACAATGGATTCGACACTATACCAAAAATATATGAAATGAAATGGAATGACTTTAAGATGTGTGGATTCGGTGATAAGACCACTATGAATCTAGGTTCAGAGTTAGAAAGCTCATTAGAAAGAGAGCTACCAGATTATCGTTTTATTGCAGCTTTAGGGATACCAGATTTAGGAATCTCTGGGGCTAAGAATCTGTTAGAACATTATACGTATAGTGATATTTTGTTCAATATTACCCCTAATGATGTAATGGTTATAGATGGTTTTGGTTATAATAAGTGTGAATCAATATTTAATTATATAAAAGAAAATGAAGGTTTAATTATATCTATATATGACCTTGATTTTAACATTATTCACGAAGAGATTAAAGTTAAAGAATCCCAATTTACTGGAAAGCGTATGTGCTTTACCGGCAAGATGGCTAACAATAGGGGTACTATGGAGGGGTTTGCTAGGGGGCTTGGGGCTACTATAACTGGGGTAAATTCTAAGACAGATATATTAGTTTGCGGAGAAAGAGTTGGGGTTAATAAGATTAATGCAGCTAAGAAATTCGATGTAAAGACAATTACTGAAGAAGAATTTATTTCTATCGCAGGGTTTACTTCATAATAAAAGTATAGTATAATAGATATTATTAAAAAGGGAAATAAGAATGAATTTATATTTAGTAGGTCTTATGTCATTATCTTTAGGGGTTTTAATTGGTTTAGGTGGTGCTTATATTTATAATCGGAAATTAATCTTAAAAGTAAAAGAATGTAATGACGTATTCCATCCAGACGTGCATAAGCTAAAGGAACAAAAATGAGTGAAGCTGTAGATTATTTAGATAAGTCAAAAAGTCTTATGGAAGAACGTGGTAAGACTTACGACAATAGTAATAAAGAAAGAAGTATGGCTGCAACGGTTAAGGCTTTTAATGCTATAACTGGTAATAGTCTAACAGAATCAGAAGGATGGGAATTTATGCTTATCTTAAAACAGGTAAGACAGTTTAGTAACCCTGATTTTCATAGAGATTCTGCTGAAGATTCTGTAGCTTATTCGGCTCTATTAGCAGAAAGTTTGGAGAAAGAAGGTGAAAGTCAAAAAAGCTATTAGAGTAGCTAAAGAGTGCGGATTAGAAACTTTTGGAGAGTGTTATAATAATATAAGTATTCATAGTATGTTGCTATTTGAATATTCAAAAATAGATGAAGAATTAAATGAATTACAGTTGGAGTTAGAAGATTTATCAAAAGAGTTCGGTGTAAGTATAGAAGAGTTATTTACTTGGAAAATAAAGGAGATAGAAAATGACATATAATAAAGCTAAGGTTTTTGATTTCTTGAATAAGCTTCAAATAATGGGGGATGTAAATATGAACTTTGCCGCACCTAATTTGATTGAAGAGTTTGGTATGGATAGTCTTACCGCAAGACGTTGGTTAGGCGATTGGATTCAATCTTTCGGTAAACCATATTGTGAGGATTGCGAAGGATGAAAAATTTAATTTTGGTATTGTTATTGCTTCCTCTAATTGCTTATTCTCACGAGTCTGCATTCAAAGATAATGAAGGTAGACAAACGAAAACTTACGAGTATAATAATAAAGAGATAAAGATTAAAGATAACCGAGGAAGACAGACTGGTTATATTAAGAATGGTAATCTTTATGATAATCGTGGCAGAAAGCAAGGAGAATATAGTGCCAATCGATATTAATAAGTATAATCAGTGGCTAGAGGCTACTTATGAATTAAAGCGTTTCAAAAAAGAAGAGTTGTCTTTGAGAAAAGAAATCATCGAAAGCCATGGAGATGATCATACTTTTGAAGGAAAGGAAAAAGAGACAGTTGAAAATTTTGAGTTAGAATATGGTTATGGTTTAACACGCTCTTTAGATAGGCCAGCTCTAGATATGATTTGGGATGAACTTTCAGACGAAGAAAAGAATTGTATTGATTGGGCTCCTAAGATTAAACTCAAAGAGCTAAAATCTCTAGAGGCTCTTGGACCAGATAGTAAGTTACTAGACTGCATCACTACAAAACCTTCTTTATCAACTCTAAAAATTACAGATATAAACTATGAATGATGTAGCAACTATAGAAATGAAAAAATATCTAGGAGTACCAGAAGATTTTAAAACATCTTTTGCTACTCTTTATAAGGTAGCTACAAGATTTGAAGAAATGACTAGTAACGACCAAGGTGTAACACCTTTCGGCATAATATGCTGGTTAGATAATTACGGTAATTTTACTGAGAAAAAAGATTTATGCTCTAGAGTAGTAAATCAAATTTTTATGGGAATGGGTAATGACATAGTAAACCTATTGCCTTTTATCGAACTATGTGAAAATAATTATGTTGAAGAAGAGGAAGATGAATAATGGCGATTAAGATTAAGAGTACGAGTCAGAGCGTAAACTCTGTTAAAGCGTTAATTTTTGGAGAGAGTGGTACTGGTAAAACTAAGTTAGCTGGAACAGTTCCAACTCCATTAATTCTAAACGCTGAAGGTGGTCTACTTTCTTTAGCAGGAGACAATCTAGACTCAGTAGATATTAAAACCGTTGAAGATGTAATGGAAATATACCAATTCGTAACCGAATCTGAAGATGCTAAGAAATACGAAACAATCGTTTTAGATTCAGTATCAGAAATAGCTGAAGTTTATCTTTCTACACTAAAGAAAGAATATGCAGATGCTAGACAGGCGTATGGTCAGTTAGCTACGGATGTTACTGATATGATTCGTGCCTTCCGAGATATTAAAGACAAGCACGTCTATTTTATTGCTAAGGCAGGAAAGGTAGAGAATGATAGTGGTATCTCCGAAGTTAAACCAATTATGCCAGGAAAGAACCTAATGAATGGTTTACCATTCTTCTTTGATGAGGTTTTAGCATTACGCATTGGTAAGCTAGAAGATAAGTCAACGTATCGGTATCTTCAAACTGGCTCTAGTTTAGGTTATGGTTGTAAAGACCGTTCTGGAGTTCTTGATATGAAAGAAGAGCCAGACCTAGGCAAGATATTTGAGAAAATAATTAAAGGAACATCTAAGAAATAGCTTTACTTCAATAAAGAAGTATAGTATAATAGTTTTACTAAATTAATCCAATATTGGATAATCGTCAGTCATAACGTAATATGACAATTTTTATTTTATAAAAAGGAAATAAAAATGGCTAAGTTAAGTTTTAATGCTGCGAAAGCAGAACCTATGGAAGAAAGACAGTTTACTCTAATCCCAGAGGGTGAGTATATTCTTTCTATTGTAAAGTCTGAAATTGTTGAAAACTCTAAAAAGACTGCTGAGCGTTTAAATATGCAGGCTAAGATTTTAAACGGAGAGCATAAAGGTGGTATTCTGTTTATTGGTTTAAACTGGGGGCATCCTAATAAGGTAGCTCAGGACATCTCCGACCGAGAGTTTAAGTCTATCTGCGATGCGGTAGGTAAAGGTGGTGACGAACTAGAGGATACTGCTGAGATTCATGGTATTCCTTTCATTGGTACTGTTCGCCACTCTGAGCCATCTAAAGAAAAGAAAGAAGATGGTGTTACTCCTAAGTATGGACCAAAAGCAGAAATTAAGAAGTACGAATCTGCCGAAGGTCATTCTTTAGCGGAAGGCGTATCTTCTGAACCTGCAGAAGAAGGCGATTCAGAAAAGCCCGCTGAAAAGCCACCTTGGGGCTAGGCTTATCTTTTCCTTATATCTAATATATTAGGTATAAGGATTTTTCATTTTTATAGCAGAGAGTAACATGGCTAGTTTAAAATCGTATAATGTTAGAAAAGAAAAGAGTAAATTAACCGATTTAATAGATGAAGCAGGGAAAACAGTAGGCTATCCAAGACACTATATTGGAATGTCAGGATTAGGAGGTGGATGCACAAGAGCTTTATGGTTTACTTTTAGATGGGCGAAAACAGGAGAGCTTCCTGGAAGAACAAATAGAATATTCGCAGTAGGACACCAATCAGAAGATTTAATGATAAAAGCCTTAGAGTCTATTGGGATAGAACTATGGAATACTCTAGACGACCAAGATGAATTTATAGATTGTCACGGTTATGCAATGGGGCATCCTGATGCATATTGTAAAAAAATACCAGGGTCTGAAGATTTAGTTCATTTAGTAGAATTTAAAACAATGAATGATAAATCATTCAAAGATACAAAAAAGAAAGGTGTAAAAGAATCTAAACCAACATATTATTCTCAAATGATGATTTATATGTATAAATCGAATCTTACAAAAGCATTGTTTATGGCGGTTAATAAAAATGATTCTTCTTTTTATATAGAAATAGTAAATTGCGATAATTCGTTTGCAGAAGATATGCTAAGAAAAGGTAATGATATTGTTTTTAGTGAAGACTTTAACGACTTCCCAAGAATTGGCAATAATACTCCTTTATGGTACGAATGTAAGTGGTGCAACTATATAGACCAATGCTTCGGCCAATCTAAACCATTAGTTAATTGCAGAACTTGTGAAAATCTAGATTTAATAGGTGATGGTAAGTTTGCTTGTAGTATTAATGATAAGGAATTATCTTTAGATGATCAGGTTAAAGCTTGTAAATGGCATAAATTTTTAGGATGCTTCTCATGAAAGAATTGACACAAGATTACTTAAAAAGTGTAGTTTCTTATAATAATGACACAGGAGTTTTTAAATATAAAAAATATCTAGGTGGAAAAACTAAAGCTGGAAAAGTAGCTGGTGACAATGGTAGGTACAAAAGGATATGGTTATTAGGAAGAAGATTTTCCATACACCATTTGGTAATATTATATGTAGACGGTTATTTGCCTTCTTATAAAAAAGGAGATAGAGTTGATCATAAAGATAGAAATACTCATAATAATATATATGAAAATCTATTATTGACAGATGCTACAGGTAATAATAAAAATGTATCTTTATGCAAAGATAATACATCCGGATTAGCTGGAGTTTTTAAGATTGATAGTGGTTGGAGGGTAAGAGTTCAACAAAAAGGAAAACGTATACAAGTATATTCTGGTACAGACTTTTTTGAAGCTTGTTGCAAAAGACTATCATATAATAACAAAAATAATTTTAATCAAAATCATGGAAGAATAAAAAAAGAGTATAATTCTGAAGAGGTAGATTTTATAAAGTCTGAAAATAATTTAGATGCTATGATATATTGCTTTAGTTTAGATTCCTATTCTGAAAGAGTAGGAGTATATTAAATGAGAACATTAACTCATAATGATATACAAAGTAAAATCGTTCAAATGGTAAGAGTGATAAGAAACGACCTTGACTATAAGACATTGTCAATGTTAAATATCTATCCAGTACCAAGAGGTGGAATACCAGTAGCCTATTTATTAAGAGGTCATATTAAAAACTCTATTATTGTTGATTCTCCAGAATTAGCTGATATTATAGTAGATGACATTATAGATTCTGGAGCAACTAAAGCTAGATATAATAAACCATTCTATGCCCTTTATGAAAATACTACCGAATGGTTGGAGTTTCCTTGGGAGGTGTCAGATAAAGAGGCACCTGTTTCAGATAATATAGAACGAATAAAACAGTTCTTTACAGGCGGTGCCTCTATAGAAGAAAAACAAATCCTTATCCACGAACTTCAAGATTTAATGGAAGATATTTGTGAAATTAAAGAATAAGGTAGCAAGATACTACCAATTAGAGTCTGCTGAATCGGCTCTAATTAGTATCAAAAATCCAAAATCCCATCCTATCTGTGCTATACCAACTGGTGCAGGTAAAACTATTATTATTTCATTAATAATAACAAAATATCTAGAAGAAAACCCTGACAAAAATGTCTTAGTAGTTTCTCACGTTAAAGAAATTCTTGAACAGAATTATAAATCTTTAGATGAAGAAATAGATGAAGAGATAGGGTTATATTCTGCTGGTTTAGGCAGAAAGGATATTAAAAGAATAACTGTAGTTGGTATACAATCTGGGAGAAACAATCCTGAAGCCTTTAAAAATATCGGACTTATTATTATCGATGAGTGCCATCTTGTTTCAGAGTGGGATACGGGCACTTATCGTAAGTTTTTGTCTAGTTTTAATTGCAATTATATCGGTCTGTCTGCTACTCCTTTTAGGTCCAGTGGGTATATACACTTATCTACGGAAGCACTCTTTACAGAAATCTGCTATAATCTAAATTCATATGATAACTTTAATAAATTGGTAGGTGAGGGTTATCTTTCTCAACTATATTCTAAAGCTACAGATTTAAAGATGGAAATACCGAAAGGTGTGGCTACACAGGCGGGAGATTGGGCTAATAACGACCTAGATATACTATTTAATAATGAAAGGGTCACAAACCTCGCACTGGACGAAACAAAGGCTATTATAGAAAGCGGAAAATATAAAAAGATTCTAATATTCTGTATTAATATTCTACACTCTGAAAGAGTATCTGAAAGATTAAATGAAATTGGTATTCCTTGTGACTTTATTCATTCTCAAATGGAAGAAGATAGAGATGAAGTTCTTCAAAGTTTTAAAGATGGAAAGATAAAAGCGTTATCTAATGTAAACGTATTAACTACTGGATTAGATGTACCAGATATAGATATGATCGTAATGCTTAGACCAACTAAATCTGTATCTTTATACTGCCAAATGGTAGGAAGGGGATTAAGGGTTCATTTTAATAAAACTCACTGCTTAGTTTTAGATTTTGCTGGAAACGTATCTTCTCTTGGTCCAGTTAATGATTTACATATAGACCAAAAAGGAAAACCTCAGAAGGGAGGCGAAGCTCCTGTAAAAGAGTGTCCTAATTGCGGATGCCTAAACGCTACTGTAGCAAAATACTGTGAGGCTTGTAATTATAAATTCAAATTCAAAGTAAAGATTACCACCGAACACGCAGATGTTGATATCGTTAAAAGACAAGAACCAAAAGAATTAAAAGTAGCATCCGTAATGTATCATAGGCATAAAAAGAAAAACGCTGCCGATAGCATAAGAATAGATTATAGGGTTGGTTTACGGAAGTTTAGTAAATGGTTAGCATTAGATTCTAATTCTATGTATGCCGCACAAAAGGCCACTAATGAAATCCCTAATATGCTAATGGTAGGAGAGGAAATCAATGGGGCTTATACGGTTGATAGTATTTTAAAGAATGTTCATAAATTTAAAACTCCAGTAAAAATAATAGTTGACGTTAATGAAAAATATCCTCAAGTAGAAAAGGTTTTATATGAAGAAGACTTGTAAAGTATGTGGATGTGATGCTATAGATTTATTATTTAGTATTAATAAATATTGGTGCATGAAGTGTAAAAAGTTATATGATTATAAATTAAAGAAAGGGCAGAAGTCAATTCATAATAAGGGGTTAGTTGGAGAATGAAAATAGATGTTATTGTACCAACGAATAATATAGAGCAGATAAATGGTTTTATAAATTCTTTTAGTCAGCTAGGATTCTTTAGAAGTTTTTGTCAATTGGTTATAATAGGAAACGGAGAAGTGCACCAGAAAGATATTGAATACAAAAATAGTGTATCAATAAAATTTATTAGAATAGATGAAGATTATCACGATAAACTTATCCCGTTTTCCAGATTAAGAGGCGAAGGAATGAAAGACTCTAAGTCTGATTTCTTCTTATTTATGGACGATGACAATAGATTCCCAGGTGGATGCGATTGCTATTTTATTAATTGTGTACAATACCTAATAAATACACCGGTATGCTCTATTCTTCAGGCTGATAGAAAAAGAAATAAAAAAACGGGTGCTCATTATAAGAGTGATGGTTTTTATTGGACTGGTTATGGCTTGTTCATTAAAAATATAATTCAAGATTATTCTGCATTGTTATCCTTTAATGGTTGTTGTGAAGAGACACTATTTGCATATGAAACATTAAATTTAGACGGGTTAGCTTATATTTATTATGGAAACCCTACATATAGAGCCATAGAAAAAGACCCAAAATGGAACGAAAATAATAACCCTTCATACAGCGAAAAGGTTATTATGAATAATATTCAAGGTTATATTCAAGAAAAATACTGTGATAAAGAATGGTCTTACTATAATGACATTCCAAACACAAAATTACCAAACCTACTTCAAGAAAAAATAAATAAGAGGATTAAGTATGAAATCTAGTAGCGACATAATTATATTCGATACTGAAACAACCGGCTTAGATGGACCAGTAGCTACTAAGATTGAAAGTCAACCATATATAACAGAGTTATATGCGGTCAGATTGACAAAAGATTTTAAATTTATTGATGAGGTGGAGACTATGATAAAACCACCTATTCCTATATCAGAAGAAATAACAAAAATAACTGGTATTTCTGATGAGTCTGTCAAGGATGCTCCTAATTTTATTCAAGTTTATGATGAGATTTATGATTTATTTGAGTGTTGTCAAAACGTAGTTGGTCATAATGTTATGTTTGATTTAAGAATGATTAAGTTTGAGCTTTTTCGTTATGATAAAGAGTATTGTTTTAACTGGCCAAAAAATCGTATTTGTACAGTAGAGGCTAGTAAGCATTATAAAAATAAAAGATTAAGACTTCAACAATTACACGAGCTATTATTCGGTAACGAGTTTCAAAACGCTCATAGAGCTAGAAACGATGTAGAGGCTACAGCTAGATGCTTTATGGAAATGGTGAAAAGAGGAGATATTGTATTATGATCTACTTAGCATCACCGTTCTTCAACGAAGAGCAATTAAATATGGTTAAAAGGATTGAGAAGGCGTTAGACCAAGCGGAAATTGAATATTTCAGCCCTCGTTCTGAAGGGGTCTTAATTGAAATGACTCCAGAAGAAAAAGAGTTAAGGATGAAAGCAATATTTCAATCTAACATAGATCATATATGGGACGCAAGCTTAGTAGTTGCTGTTATAGATAATTACGATACTGGGACAGTATGGGAAATGGGATATGCCTATGGAATGGACGTACCTATTTTTACTATATCAGATCACGATTATGGTTTAAATGTTATGGTTAGGCAATCGGTAGAGACTCATAATACCAAAATTGATAATCTAATTATCAATGTAATGGAATGGCTAGATAACGAACCATTAACTGTTTTTGATGAGCTGACTAAGGATGTAACTTAAAGCTTTACATCTTTACTAGCATTAGTTATTATATAAGGGTAGGAAATTAATAACTAATGAGGAAGGAAAATGAAAAACAAACAATATAAGAGTCTTAATAAAAAGAGAGCCAATAGTAAAAAACCTTATGAGTATAAAGATGAAAAAGACATAATTAAAAAATTAAAAATAAAGATGATAGAAGACCCTATTGAGAAATCTATTAAGGCATATCAAAAAGACCATTATGGTGAAATTCCTTATTATAATTATGAACTAATAAAAAGAATTACATTAAATTTTATAAGACATAACCTAACCAATTATGATATAATCGTTAATGATAAAAGTTTTATCAATGATAATTTTAAAAGCTTAGTGAACGAAAAGATTATGAAAAAATATAGAAGTGAACTTGGAGGACTTAGATGCTAAGCCCAGAAGAATATTATGAAAGATTATACCGATTAACATATATAGTAAGATACAGTAACGTGCCAAGAGTTAATGATGAGGATGTAGCACAACATTCTTTTTTAGTTTCTGCTATTCTTTTTCAACTAAGGGAAGAGTATGAATTTGATTTAGGTTTTGCTTTATCTATATCAACAGCTCACGATATATTAGAATCGGAAACCTCTGATGTATGTCATCTTTTAAAAAAAGAACATCCTGATTTATATACAGCTCTTAAAAAAGCAGAGAAGGATTCTGTTGAAAAATTCCCTAAAGCAATTAAGGTTGCTATAAGGAAATATGATGAAAATAAAACGCTAGAATCTAAAATGGTTCATCTTGCTGATGCTATGCAATGCCAACAGTACGCAGAAAATGAAATAAAATTAGGGTCTAGTCATTACTTTGATGAAGTTCGCTCTAACAGTATAAAGAGAATAAATTTTTTAAAGGCTGAATTAAGTTCAGTATATATAGGTGAATAATGGGTCATTTAACACTGCATAGTGAATATTCTTTCGGTGCTTGTTATGGTTTTTTAACAAGGTTAGTGAATGAATATTCCGATGATGGTTTTATTGGTATTTGCGATAACTTTAATACATTCTCAGCCTACCGATTACAGGAAGCTTGTAGAAAGCATAATGAGCAATTAGTAGATTGGACAGATGGTCAAGAGTATAACGCAATCCAAAAAGGTAAAAGAAAAAGTAATGCCAAGTTTATAAAACCAATTTATGGGATTAGATTAACGGTAGTAGAAGATGCGAGTGTAGATAATAGTAAAACATTTGGTAGGTCTGGTCAACACGGTTCGGAATATATTGTTATAGCTAAAAACCAAATTGGTATTAAGGAGATTTTTGGATTAACTTCTATCAGTAGCAGTAACTTTTATTACAGAGAGAATATTTCTGCTAATGATATAGATTCTTTAACCGATAATGTAATAGTTATCCCTACATCTAATATTATAACCGACAGAGCGGATTACTACGGACTTGGGTTAAATAACCGTAATACTTTACCGAGATACTTAAAAACGAGCGAACACAGAGCCTTACCTTTAGTTGCTATAGACGAAAATTTCTATCCTACTAAAGAAGACAAGGATGTATACGAATGTTTTTCTGGAAGAAATAGAGATTCCAGAACAGTCCCTCAGCATATACTTCACGAAAGTGAACAGCTATATTATTTTAAAGAAGAAGCTGTTAAAAATATTCAAGTTATAGCAGACTCTATAGACCACTTTGAACTACCAAGAGCTGATCCTATTAGGCATATTAAGAACGATACCATAGAAGACCTTATAATAAAAGGTGCAAAGAAAAAAGGTATTGACCTGTCTAAAGAACCATATAGAACTAGAATAGCTTATGAACTAAAGATTATCAAGGACAAAGATTTTGTAGATTATTTCTTGGTAGTTGCGGATATAATTAAGTGGGCTAAGGAAAGAATGTTAGTAGCTCCTGGTCGTGGTAGTTCTGCTGGTAGTCTTATATGCCATTGTATTGATATAACAGATATTGACCCTATTAAATATGAGACTGTATTCGAGCGTTTTATTTCTCCTGAGCGTTCGGATTTTCCAGATATTGATTCGGATTTTAATGATAAGAAAAGAAAAGATGTAGTCAAGTATATTGAAAAAACGTATGGTAAAGATAAGGTTAAAACCATTGCTAATATTACTACTTTTAAGCCAAAGTCTGCTATAGGAGAGTTCGCAAAAGCATTAAAGATACCAGAATGGAAAACCGAATCTACAAAGGATTCTATTCTAGATAGGGCAGGTGGTGATAACCGTGCTTCGTTCTGTATGGAAGATACCTTTACAGAAACAGAACCTGGACGACAGCTTTTAGAAGAACATCCTGAAATTGGTTTAGTAATGTTTATTGAGGGGCATGCTAAAAATAAAGGAAAGCACGCTGCCGGTGTTATTATTTCTAATACTAAACTAACTGATTTTTGTGGTGTAGATAATCGGCACGATACTATTCATATGAATAAGTATGATGCAGAAGCTATTAACCTTTTAAAAGTTGACGTGCTAGGATTAAGAACACTATCTGTATTAGAGGATACTGCGGCACTGTCAGGGTTTAAAGCTTCTGACTTCTATAACATTGATCTAGAGCAAGAAAGTACATACGAAATTTTTGAAGATCAAAGATTATCTGGTATCTTTCAGTTTGAAGGAGCTACTATGAATCGTCTTAATCAAGAAGTTCCTATGGAATGTTTTGACGATATAGCTGCATCTCAAGCTCTAGCTAGACCAGGTGCGTTATCTTCTGGTGGTACTTCTAAGTATATTGACATTAAGATAGGTAAGAAAGAAGCATTTTATTATAGTGATGTACACGAAGATATTACAAAAAGTACATTTGGTATTATTGTGTACCAAGAGCAGATGATGAGGGTAGCTAGAGAAATGGCTAACTTTACTTGGGCTGATGTAGGAAAGCTTAGAAAGGCTGCATCTAAATCTATGGGAGATGAATACTTCTCTACCTTTAAACCAAAGTTTATAGACGGTTGTCAAGATTTTGGTGGATTAACTTTAGAGATGTCAGAAAAACTATGGAAGGACGTAGCTAGTTCTGGTTCATATAGTTTTAACTTAGCTCACGCAGTATCTTATGGGGTTATATCTAACTGGTGTGCTTGGGCTAAAAACAATCACGGATTACAGTTCGTAGCATCTATCTTAAACAACTCTAAGACTGATAAAGATTCTCTAAAAGTTCTTAGAGAGTTTTATGATAATGAAGGTCTACAGTACGAAGCGGTAAACCCAGATACATCTCTAGTAAAATGGTCTATTCAGGATGGAATTTTAGTAGGAGGCTTATCTGAGATTAATGGTTTTGGTATTCAGAAAGCTAGGGATGCTATTAAGATGAGAAACGGTGAAAAATCTTTTACTCCGTCTGTCTTAAAAACTATGTTCGACCCTCAAACTCCTTATGATATTCTTTTTCCTTGCAATTTTCATTGGTACAAGCTATATAACAATCCGTATGAATATACAGGAGAAAAGTTACCTATAAGCTTATTAAAAGACGTAACAAAGAAAAAAGAATATTGGTGTATAGGCCAATTAATTTATTTTGATGATGTTGACTTAAATGATTATGTACACGTTCAGAAAAGAGGAAACGAAATAACTGATGGTAGAGCTAGGAAGATTATTATCAGAATAGAAGATGATACAGATGTTATGACGATGGTATTATCTAGAATAGAATACTATAAATGGAAAGATTTACTAACTAAATGCAAAGTCGATAAGACTTGGTTATTAATAAAAGGTGAGATTATATTCCCAGATGCTAGAATTTTTATGATAAAGCAAGTAGCTAATCTAAGTGAGCAATTAGGACTTCAACCATATAATGATGACTTTAGTAAAATGAGAAGATGATAATGATTGGTATAATATATGATAAAGATAATAAAGAGCTTATGGAAAATGAATTAAGCTCTTTAAAATTCCAAGGTATAGAAGATATTGAATTAGTAGATTGTACTAATAAAAATCTTTCCGTATATGAATTGCTAATAACTGAAGATAGTATTTTTAATTTTCATTTTAAAGATTTAAAGTTTGTCTTAATAATTAAAGAAGTTGATCAATTAATCCATATATCAGAAAATATTATAATGGTTCAATATGAGTCTGAATTAATAAAATTTAACATGGAACGAAAGTATGATATGTTAAAAGGTTGTAACAGTGTAGTTATAAATAGAATCCCAAAGCAAAAATTAGAGATAGAACCATTAGAGACACAAGATGCGACTATATTTTATCAAGGAGAAGATTTGCCAGAAGACATGGTTGATGAGATGTTTAGCTTAGATAACAAAACTCATTATACTGTTCAATTTTACGAAGATGAATCAGTGGTAGTACCTAGTAGAAAGCATAAACTAAGTTGGAATGTCACTACCAATCCTAATTTAAATGGTATTATATCTTATAAGATTATGAAAGAGATAGAAAACGGTTGCTTACCAATTCTATTAAAAGAATATGCTCCATCTTATTTTAAGAGTTATCCATTCTTTATTTCATTAGAAGAACTAAAAGATAAAAACTTAATGATAGAAAGAGTAAAAGATATTAGTCAGTTCATAAGCAAAATGACTAGAGAAGAGTTTTCATCATTAGCTAATTCTATTTACAATAGTATATATGTAAATTCAAAGTGGAACTATAATTTTTATCTAATATCAGAAGAAATTAATAGACATTTAGAAAAAAGTAGCGTATAATCCCCTTAAATAGTTAATAAGAATTAAAATAGAAAGGATAAAATATTTTGAAAAATAAAATGATTCCGAGTGTTGCTGGAGTAGGGTATTTAGGTGGTGACAAGTACAAAAAAAATACTAAATGCTATTGGGTTTGGAGTAGCATGATAAAGAGAGTTTTTGGAAAAAAAGTTTCTTATAACTATAAAGATGTAACAATAGAAAAAGAATGGTTTAATTTACAAAATTTTGGAAAATGGTTTGACAAAAATTATGTAGAAGGATATCACTTAGATAAAGATTTAAAAATTCCTGGAGAAAAACATTATAGTCCTGACAGTTGTTTATTTGTTCCTCAAAGCATAAACAATTTATTTCATGAATCTAATCAAAATAAAGATTTTCCACTTGGTGTAAAAGTATATGGTGATAGATTTATTGATTGTTGCTCAAGAAAAGAATTTTCATGTGTAGAAAATGCTAAAGAATCATATTGGATAAGTAAACAAATAGTTATAAATAATATTTGCAATGAATATAAAGAATTTGAAGATATTATTCAAAAATATTTTTTATGGAATAAGAGTAAACATAATTCAAATTTAGTATTTAGAAAAATATCAAAATTATATGTAAGACCAAATACATCAGATGATTTAGTAATTGATGAATCTATAGACTATTTACCTTTATTATTAAATGCTAAAGAAAAAGACACCGTTCTAGAAATAGGTGGAAATATAGGTTCAGTAAGTTCATTATTCTCTAAAGAAAAAAATAAATTAAAAATAATCTCATATGAACCAGAGATAAATAATTTTAATGTATTAAAAAAGAATACAGAAAAAAATAAAAATATAACTATTATAAATGCAGCAGTAGGAGATAAAAACGGAATTGTTTCTTTTTATATCAACGATGGAGGTAATAAAGGAAGGCATTCTGTTTTTAAGATAAAAGGATATAGAAAAGAATCAGTTTATCAGTTTAAATTTGAAGATATAATAAAAAATCATAAGCCTAATTTTATAAAGTGTGATATA